>Ga0210059_1014546_pt1 | contig 11606 bp, 9 predicted proteins | sample Ectturendosymbi2_FD_188042 | JGI IMG/M metagenome (GOLD analysis project Ga0210059, IMG submission 188042) | Ecteinascidia turbinata endosymbiont from Florida, USA - Sample 2 (SPAdes) (version 2) | ecosystem: Host-associated > Tunicates > Ascidians > Unclassified | place: Key West, Florida... | reverse complement strand
CGGGCAACATGAGTCAAAATGACCCTAAAACTACTTCACTTATGACGTCAGTCACAAAAAAATCCGCACCCCCCAACCCCCAATTTTTTTTCGAGGTTAATCTACTAGACTGGCCGATTCTTTTGAGCCATTCAACAGCTCTCTAGCGAAATCGGCAGAGGAGCTAGGGCGTTGGTAAGGCAACCAAAAACTGCTGTTTTTTAGGCCGAAATCGAAGTACGAATATATCGTACGCCGGCTCTCAAAGTGTTAAAATAATGGATTATCACCTGTGCAGCTGGTATGATTTCGGCCCAGAATAGGCAGTTAGCATGTGTCTTTGTAAGTCCATAGCCCTTGCACCGATTGCATTGGAGAGCTGTTCAAACACTCAAAAGACTCAGCAAGTCTTTGAGTCTGCAATAAATAAATAAAATTTGGGGTTTTGGATTTTTTGTGAGTGATGTCATAAGTGGAGTAGTTTTAGGCCTATTTGGCCCACTTCATCTGGTCCTGGGCCCAAACCGCTAGATAGTAGCATTTTACTCAAGTTTTTTTATTAGAAACTAGGCTAAAATCTGAGTCTTTTAATACTTAGGATGACTTGCTGCGTTTCGGGTTCAAAAGTTATGACCTAAAAACAACAAAATAGGTAATTAATCCCATAATTAGGTAATAATTAATCAGTTTCTTTTTTTTATATCATAACTTTTGAACCAGAAATGCTAGAAAGTCAATCAAAGGCTCAGTGTATTGAGGGTTTGAGCAGCTCTCTAGCGCAATCGTCTGAGGAATTACGCCCTTGCTAGGACAAGTGTAAACTGCTTGATTATAGGCTGATTTTCAAAGTATGATATATTTGTATGCTAGCAGCGAATGTGTTAAAGTTCTTTGTTACAAATCAATTCCAAGTCTAGATTTGGCTAGAATTGATTTTCACAAAAAGGACTTTTTTGATCCATTGTTTTCGTAGTGTGGCACTACAATTAAAATATAGTTTTGAATATCCAAATTTTAATAATATCCACCTCTCGGAAACAGATACACACAAACATCTAGGCTTACTATTTCATCAGTCTCTCTTGGCACACTCATATTATACACTTACATCAGAAAGTGATGACCAAAATTAACCGTCTTCGTTCATTCGTCAATCTTGTACCTCGCCACGCTCTCCTCACGATATATAAAACGAACATATTACCAGTATTTGACTATGGTAGTATCATCTACGACAACTGTTCTGATGTGCTTTGTCTAACATTTGATTGTCGTATATCAGAACAGCTAAAATACTCCACTGCTAAAATAATACTAGGTTGTCTTAAAACTATATCCTCTAACGATGTACTAGCCGATCTAAACCTCACAAGCCTAAATTTACGTAGAAAAATATCTCTGCTTTGTTATGTATCCAAATTAATTTTTGATGTGGTACCCTTTCAGATCATTCAAATAATTTGTTCCGTATGCTTTACGTCACAATCAAAATGTTCAAATACCACTTTTAAAAAAATCCTTGTCTTATCACTTCTTTCTCCGTAAGGCTTCCAGCTTGTGGAATTATCTACCACTGGAAATCAAATCTTCAGCCAGCCACTCCGTCTTCATGAATCGCTTAAATTCCCATTATCACATATGAAACAAAAGTACTCATCATTTGTTAGGACTCAAGCCCCAGATGACTTCCATTCGCTGTATGCTTCGCTTCACCCATAGTCCGTTAAATATCGCTAAAAACAACTATTGTGTTTGTATATGTAGTGAAATGGAGACCAAATTACACCTATTCTTCCATTGTAACGTTCACTGCGCAGCACGAACAGCCCTTCATAACAACGCTCATGATATTCTGAATGAAACCGGCTTTGCTGAACAATTTGAGCACTTGAGACATACTGATTTGTTGCGCTTATATCTACATGGTGTGCCTGATGCGCTGACTACCGTTTCAGTAGCTATTTTTAACACTGTTGACGAATTTCTGAAATGTTGTGATAGATTCCAGTAAAGCAGTGTGTTCGTTTTGTGTGCTATTGATGTTTTTTTTTTGGAATTTACTCGTGCTGTATTTTGAAAGCTCGACGTGACACGAAAAAATTGCACAAGTCAGGCTTCCGCCTGTAGCAAGATTGTCGTAAAATAATATTCAAATTTGAATTGTTGTAGAACTAGTTTCGTTTGGCTAGGACATTGTAGCTATTGTGGATATAGTTGTATGATGGTGGACATTTGCAAGTTGTTGATTGTGTTTTCAGGGCTGTGCAGCCAGAATTCAAATTTCAGGCTTTGTCTCCAGGTTCCAGGTATCTAAAGTTCTTGGCTTGAGCTACAAAAACATTTGGTCCATTGACAACTAAAACACATTTTATTATTTGTAAAACTCCCTTACCTCAAACTAGGGCTGTAAAACCAGAATCCAAATTTTAGACTCCACCTTCAGCTCCAACATCTAAAAGTTGTTGGCTCCCGTTTCAGCTGCAATCATCAAAAATTGTTTGGGCAATGGCTCCACAGCCCTGGTCATCAATAGCCTTTTGTTATTTTAATCTGGGAAAATTTATTGTAGGGAATTCATTATATTTGCTTCTGTGCTTGATCTGAGCCGGGAAGGCTAGATACCTGAATAATAGCTTCTTTAAGGAAAGCTTTAATGAATTATTATAATTAAAACAGGAAACATCCTTGGCTAATGCTAATAAATGCGAAGTTCTAAAGTTTTTAAAGCTTCCTTTTCATATTTTTAAACAAGTATATTATTATTTATAGAGTCTCATAATTTGCTTAGTGATATTTGCAAATCTAGTGTGTAAATTATAGTAGGATATTCATTTCACCATGCCAACCTCCGCACATCTATATTTGCAAGATGGAAGTATATACAGTGGTTGCCACTTTGGAGCTGATGTGGATGTGGATGGAGAAATTGGTAATAAGTTTTTTGCTTGATATAGTGCAGGGGCGGGCAACCCCTGGCACGCGAGCAGTTCTATCCGGCACATGAGCGAGGCCTCAGAAACGAGATCCTCACTCCTTGAAAGTGTCCGTTTCTTCATTTTTGTTTGTTAATAATCCGTTATTTACTTCAATCCTTAAGTGCTTTTTTATGCCAGATGGCTACAAACAGAGCCATATCAACCGCACTCCATACCCCCTAATTGGGAAGGCACGCTGCCACAGAGGCCCAAAATTCAGACTCCTCACCACAAATTTTGGTTGGCACGTGGAAAAATTTTGTCATTGATTTAGCTGATTTCAGCATGCAAACTGAAAAAGGTTGCCCGCCCCTGATATAGTGTTTACTCAAATGAAAATATTCACTTGCAATTTGTGGTGGTACTTATGTGTTAACACTTTGAGAGCTGGCGTATGATATATTCGTACTTCGATTTCGGCCTAAAAAACAGCAGTTTTCGGTTGCCTTACCAACGCCCTAGCTCCACCGATTGCGCTAGAGAGCTGTTTCAGGGCTCAAACGGATTGGGCAGTCTAGTAGATTGCACTCGAAAAAAATTTTTTGGTTGGGGGTTGCAGATTTTTTGTGAGTGACGTCATAAGTGTGTATCGTAAATAGCGGTTGGGCCCTAAGCCAGGCAACATGCAATTCGACCTTTGATGAACACTGTTCTTAACGAAATAAAAACCGAAACCGACGCAATACAAGCAGATAAATAAAACAAAAGCGTGCAAAGAAAAAGTTCATGCATGGTGCTACAATTAACTTGCCACTAATGCAGCATTCATTGAAAGTAGCCATGCGACCCTCAGCAAGTGGAGACAGGCATTGCTGATCACTTGTGACACTCCAGAAAGAGTACAAAATGAGTATCATAAAACTGAACCCAACTAATATTGTTATGTTTGATTTCAACATTAATTCCATGCTGTCAAAAGCCAATCTTAAATAGCATATCATTGTAAGGTGAAATCTATAAACTTCCAATACCCACAAACTGTTAACTCCGTATAGGTGTCAGTTTAAACCAGTGGTTCTTAACCGGGGTTGAACCCCCTGGGATGGCATCAATTAATTTCAAGGGGGGCGCACGCTCTACAAGACGGGAAGTTTGATCAATAAATTTACCAATAAATACACTTCTTTTTGCAGCATATTTAAATTCAGGGAGGCTTGAAACATAGGGCAATTACTTAGGGAGGCGTGGTAGAAAAAAGGTTAAGTACCACCAGTTCAAATGAAGTACAATGCTAAAAAGTTCCAGTAATTGCACCATTACAGTTTATTCAAATGTTTAATTGTACAGTACAACTAATTGTATGCTTTTGCACAAAGGCTTCAAAAACTTTTGGCTCCATGCGTTTGCCTGAAAAAAAAAACAGGCAGGACACCAGGCAGTTTTTGAGAGGTTACCACGTTTATGCCAGCTTTATAAAACACCTTGCAATTGAAGCCCAAATAAAGGCTTAAATAGTTAAATCTGCTATTTCTCTTCATAGTTTTTGTATGTAAATATGTAAACTTTCAAGAGAAAATGATTACTGCTGGTATCCAGTGAATGCGAGATCTGTATGTTACATAATCTAGTACAGTGTTTCCCAACCAGGGTGCCATTTACGATACACAGGGGTGCCGCAAGCTGATGCATTTTCAATATTATTTAAAATATTTTCAAAATGTCATCAAACCTTATACAAATTGCTATGGGCTCACCACTGGGTGCCGTGCCCGCAAATTATATTTCTCTGCTCTAGGGTGCCTGAAGCCTAAAGAGGTTGGGGAAACACTGGTCTAGTATTTGTCCTGTAAATACCAAGTTCGTAAAGATGCATAAGCTAGTAGGGAAAGTGTCAACAACATTTGCTTATTAATAGCAGGCCTGGTATGCAATTCTAGTCACTAATGGTATTTATCTACAAGGTCAACTATTCTGTAAAAGGATATTTATGTGTTATTGAAGTAGGTTCATACTTTGTTCCGATTTGTGCAATTAGGTGGCTTATGTGTGCAAACACTTTTTACATGAATTTTACTACAGCTTGATCATTACAAGTAATTTATGAATCAAGCATCAAAGAAGATTAGTGCATGTGACTGTGATACCTTATGTTATCAGTTTTTCAGACTGGAATGGTTGGTTACCCTCAGTCCCTGACTGATCCATCATACAGGCGTCAAGTGTTGGTGTTGACTTATCCATTGATTGGGAATTATGGGATACCAAAAGAAGAAAGAGATGAATTTGATCTATTAAAATGGTTACTGAACAATTTTTTATTCAAAAGAATTTTTATATAAATAAAAATTGATGTCACAGTTCTATTGTATGCAATCTTGACCGTGAAGATTGTTTTTGACTTAAATAACTTAATATTTGACATTTTTTAAAGCTAAAGTCGTGTGTGTATGTTTTAGGTTCGAATCAAACCATATCCATATTGCTGGCTTGATTGTTACCGAGTGTTGTGATTATCCTAGTCACTGGTCATCATCTTGTTCTCTATCTAACTGGTTGAAACAGCATAATATACCAGCAATTGAAGGTTAGTATCACATTTTTCATTCATAGTGGGAATGCTCAAATTTGAGAAGAAACAACTGATGTCAACATCATCTGGAATGAAATTTTATTTTACTTCATTGGTGCATCATTGCCAGTGCAGTAGTGTAATGTACTTAAACAATGTTTATTTGATGTCCATTTAAGAGCAGAAGTTCAAGTGATTCTACCACCTGCTATGAACATGCTGATGGCAAGCAGTGTATTCCAAGCTATCATGCCAGAAATGCCATAGATAAAAAACTGACATTGTTTGTTGCAGGCATTGACACTCGTGCGTTGACTAAGAAGTTGAGGTCAGAAGGATGTATGTTGTGCAAAATCAAAATTGGCCAGAAAAAAACAGAGGATATTTCCAAAATGTCGTTTACTGATCCAAACTTGCTTCATCTTGTTGATGAAGTTTCAGTCAAGGTAAAGCACCTCTGTAGTTCTGATGCTAGCATTCATTTTCTTGTGCTTAAAGCCATATACAGTATCTGTCATGAATATGCTGCTTATTCTCGTTTAAGATTCAAGTTCATTTGATATTCTCATTGAATAGTAGGTTGCAAGTCCAGCTCCAGAAAGGATGTAACAAAAAGATGGTTATATCCTGAAATCAAGTTTTACGGTAGCATCTGTGTTTTAAAAAAATTAAAATTTGCAGTTTGAAAGCAGCAGCTCACTTCGGGCTCAGATTATTTCAATATAGGCCATTGCTAACTTGAAATGTTCAAATGAGCATGCGATGCTGTGAGTGCAGTCAAACATGTCCTTTGCAACTGGTGTTCCTTTCAACAATTACTTTCAAATTTTGACTTTTTCAGGCTCCTGTGACATATAATGATGGTGGAACCATTCACATTGTTGCTGTTGATTGTGGAATTAAAAACAATCAAATCCGATGTCTTTGTGAGCGAGGAGCAAAAGTGACTGTAGTCCCATGGAACTATAATTTTAATGACCTTGGTAATTGTTTCTTGCTGCTCCAAAGTTGTAATTAGCCTTGTCAAAATAAAGCTTAACTAATTTTGGCCCAGGAGATTCCTCAAACAGCCGGCTGCAAAGCTAGAGCCTGCAATTGTTGCTTAATTTTGGCCCTGTTGTGAAACAGTCATCTAACACAGGCCTTGTTAATGCTGATTGTCATTATTAACGTGGTTGACCAGGATGGCGTTCATACCAGTCCTTATAGTTTTGCTTTACATAAGTGTTGTTTTTCTATTTTATGAGATGCTTATTGTTGAAATCTCTTCTGATTTCAATAAACACAAGGAAGGATTGTCAAAACGCTGCCCGTGCCCAGAATGCTGTGTTTTGAATAGCACTTATAAATGAATGTTGAAATATGCAAGAAAAATTAATGGACAGATCCACTGAGGCAATTCATTAGGCTCTTTGTCGAGTTATACGTTCATTTAAAAAAGTTTACCAGGTTACGCTTCGCAACCTGTTAAGAACGATCTCAATCATAATACATAATCTTTCACATGACAAAAGCAGATTGGTGCTACATTTCCAACTGATGTTCTAGAACCTTCCACTTCATTCAGGGCCAGCCACCAGTGCAGCATTCAATTCGAATGTAGCCACTTGGCCTGCGGCCCAGAGTAAGCAGAGATGGCTGCAGCAGACCACTTGTGACACTCTCAATCTTTTCAAGCATTGGCCCAAAACAAAGGGTCCATGTCCCATCGACTGTACAACTTCTCCATTTGAACAACTGTTGCACATGTACAGAGAGTAGAACGAAAAACAACTTTTAATAAAACAACGTGCGCTACACTCAATGCGAAGGCTGAGCCTGTTTGTTGTTGGCAGTAAGCAGTAGCAGCTCGTGACTGTGATTCGTGCGGGTTCAGCAACTCCTCCCAACAAAGATTTTATAAAGACTGGAAAAGCATCAGGTTTTCAACAGTGGCACAGACTGTTATGATGTATGACATTTTTATTCGTATGATCCAGTTGTGGGAATTCTGTATATTGCTACATTGCAAGGATATGCTATGGGGTGCATGACTGGTGCAGCACTGGTATCTTTAATGTTATAAGCGCAGAGTAACCCAACGCAAGTAACAACATTCATCTCGTTGTTTGCTGATCCACAGCAGTCTGCCCTTATTTCACATGCATAACATTCTCTTCACAGTCATCGAATGAAAAAGAACTTTGTTTTTTCGGTGGTCATCAAATATGTCACAATTTACCAACTGCAATTGTCCCAGTCGCATTGACTCAACATATCGAGAACAGAAATAACCATCACACATCTGTACTAGAGATAGGAGTGCCTTACCACTTAGGACAAGCAATTGTTATTCCTGGAAATGCTTCACACAGTTATTTGACGTCACTCACAAATAGAACGATGCTGCTGTTGATAATTATCATTTGTGTGAAATAATTTTCACAGATTAAGTGCAAGTAGTCATAGTGTAGGACAGTAGTTCTTAACCTTTTTACATATTGGGTGCTCATTTATTAAAAATACGAAATTAACAATCTCTTGTAGTTTAGAAAGATTTATAAGCATTCACATTTGCTGCAATTTATGGTTCAGTAAATTTGAGCCCTTGGACTATGAAATTTACCCCAGGTTAAGAACCACTGGTTAGGATTTGCTGAAACATCGGGTGTTACTACATGCTTTACAATTAAATCGTAGGACAGTATTAAGTCAGGCTTATTTTGATGTCAAGGGTATTTTTCAGAAGTCGACTTGACCTTTTTTGAGCTTGACTTTTAGCTTGACTTGACCTTTTTTAAGCACGAATTTGAGCTTGACTTTTGAAGCTTTGCAGTATCTGTTAAGTATGAAATATCTAGCAAGACATAATGAAAAAATTATACAAATCGCAAAGAACGGACAATACAAGATGAGTTTAAACAAATTCCTTTTATTGATTTGCACCAACAAACCCAGAGAGTAAGTAATTTTGTACAGATGTTTGAAATCAAAGTAGGATCGAAACTTGATATGGTCAGGTATTTCTGACCATGTCTAGGGTCCAGTGAATTTGAGGGAGCATTGCCCTTGGGAAGAGTTTACCCTGGGTAAGAGGAAATTTTTTGAACATGCAAGTCTGGTGGGGTATTTATGAACTGTCAAAATAGATTTGAAATATTGGTTAAAATGTGATGGAAGTTGATTGTTTTCATAAGAGTGCATAAACTTACCAGCAGACATTTTAAATAGATTGTTGATTGTCAGAATGCTATTTTGTAAATATATTTCATCCAATGTGGCTTTGTTTCTCAAGTTTAAGAATTAGTTCTTTAAACCACTCACCACACCATGCTGTAAGCAAACAATTCAGATTCAGTTCTTCATTTGATTTTTTGAATGTCACATTCATTTTTTATTTGAATGGCAGAGCTGTTGTCACTTTTTCTAGCAAAAATTCTTCCATTTGAAGTCCATATATATTTCCATTGATTATCCTTCCTTTTTTTGTTGGCATGAAATAGCAATTGTATGTTTTTTGGAGTGAGGTTTTCATTAAGGAAAAACCCCCTTAAAGCTGAGAAAGTCAAATTTTGCATCTTTCAAATTTTTTCTTGCCTTAAATAGAGTATTTCTTTTCTTTCTGGAGATGAATCTCACAATAATATAAGGAGGCATGTCTTGTTTTTGAGTCTTCTTGTTTTTTCTGGGTCCTAGTCGATGCATGACATCAATATCATCTTTATTCAATATTTCCATCCATATGCTACAATACAGATAGAACTTTCAGTTCCAGTTCTTTTGGTGTTTCTTGATCATCATTCATGGCAACACCTTGAATTTCCAAATTTTGCCTACGGCCATGTTGTTCCAAGTCATTTATTTGATTTCCTAAATTGAGTACTTGGTTTTCAAGGTGAACATTTTGCTGTTTGAGTTTTTTATTTTCAGTTTCAAGGTTGTGCATTGCTAGTTTGATTCCTTGCATCTCTTCAGTCATACATGCAAGTTGTTTGTGCATGTTATTAAGTTGATGTGGTAAGTGTTTGAGATTCTCCATGTTAGCAATCAGGACATCCGTGACACATTGTCAACTCTTCTTGTTAATGCAAATTTAAATATCAAAGTAAAACAATAAATTGTCATAAAACGAAATTTATCGTGAAAATGGGGGTGCTGCAGTTTCGCAGTGCTTACATACGAGCTGCCACTGGTTGTTTAGAAAGCACAGATATTCGAAACTCAATACATGATGATGCATAGATCAAGTCATTTTCCACATTAAGCCTGCTTGTAGATTTCGTTTTCATGGTAACAAGAACGCCTGTCTGCCTCAAAATGCCTTCAGTAACTGCGTATAGTGCAGAACGTGGTAGGCTACGTGGAAATTTCCATGTCGCAATCATTTGTAGCGCATTATGACGAAAGAGAACGGACTGTGACGTTTGTAGTTTGAAGATCTGCCGACGTTTTCGATTAAAAGATTCAGCTTGCTAAACGTATCCGATTTCAATAATAGCAGGCCGTGACCTGTCAAAAATTGTGTGGCCCACAGATTGAGAAACCATGGCTTAAAAAGTTAGTTCAGCCAAAGATGTCTTCATTTTTCTTGGGACACTTATTTTCTTGGATAGCAGTTTGAATCCGAATGAGCCTGCCGTGGTCACATGCCGGGACAACGTTGCTGACTTTCAAACAACAGAAAATGTCTTTTTGATCACACTGCGCATTATTTTTAATCACTCTGCGAATGATGCGGTGTTGAGCCTATAAGGAGGTGTTTGAAAACAGTGTCCAAGTGGCGTTTAGCTTGATTTTACCAAAACATTGTTGAGTTTCATTTTGCTCACGCGACCTATGTTTTCATTGTATTCGTTTTTATTAAAATTCGGTTGACTGAGTCAACGTAACTGAAAGCTTTGATTTTAACGAAATGGGTGTAGAACTGAAGACGTACCCGAAATGCGCTGAACCCCATCCCAGGTTCTTGCTGTTCGCCATAACTCTGTCGGATGGATGTTGAAAAACCTGTTATGCTTCTTGCCATATTCTCATTGGTGGCATTAGCGAACATATGTAGTTAATTGCGCGCGTTATGCGACTCTGGTAAATTTTTTCAGACTTTCATGGACTGTTTCTGAGCAATGGCCCGGGCGATCCAACAATGTGCCGCGCGACTATAAACCACATCAAAGGTACGTTTGTTAATTTGGTGTCTTGTATTTTGTCCCGAGTTTCAACTCTGCCTTTTTTACGCAATCCATGCAGAGTACCTGAAGAAAAAGAGCACGACACCATTGTTTGGCATATGCCTCGGGCACCAGCTGCTCTGCCTGGCCCTAGGGACAGAGTCGTTCAAGATGAAGTTCGGGAACAGAGGACACAACCAGCCGTGTGTACTGAATGGCACTAACCGGTGTTTTATAACGTCGCAGGTTTGTGATGGCGACTGGATGCAATGGCAACAGCCGAGCTCTATCTCGGAAAAATTTATTTCGAATCTCGCGTTTTGTTTGTTTTTAGCTCCAGCTCAGAAAAAGTTGGTGCTAGTTTTTGCCATTTCGCGATTCGTGTTTTTCAACTTACGGTTTCGAACTTTCCTGCGTGGATCAGATTAAGTTTATTTGGGCGACGACGTTGAAAGCTGAAAACAGCAACGCGGTACATTTCATCCCATGCAAGGAATCCTGCTTTGCTGCGATTCTGCTCCTGTATTATTCCAGTGGTCCGCGCTGACTTCGACCGGTTATCTCAGTTTTTGGTTTCAACGGTTCAGGTGTTTGTGAGTTTTTTCATAAAACAAAGAACACCGATAGCTCAGTGGTAGAGTGTCCGCCTCTCAGTTGGAAGGTTGGGTGTTCCATCCTGTTGTTTTTCGGTCATGGACCGAAATTTTTTTCGTTCAGAATGTCTGATGAACCCTTGCGGTGAGTTTTATACAATTGTTAGACAATTGACCGAAATGTCTCAAAAAACTGACCAAAATGTCTCAGCGAAACTGACCGAAATGTCTCAGCGAAACTGACCAAAATGTCTCAGCGAAACTGGCCGAAATGTCTCAGCGAAACTGACCGAAATGTCTCAGCGAAACTGGCCGAAATGTCTCAGCGAAACTGGCCGAAATGTCTCAGCGAAACTGGCCGAAATGTCTCAGCGAAACTGGCCGAAATGTCTCAGCGAAACTG
>Ga0210059_1014544_pt1 | contig 11607 bp, 7 predicted proteins | sample Ectturendosymbi2_FD_188042 | JGI IMG/M metagenome (GOLD analysis project Ga0210059, IMG submission 188042) | Ecteinascidia turbinata endosymbiont from Florida, USA - Sample 2 (SPAdes) (version 2) | ecosystem: Host-associated > Tunicates > Ascidians > Unclassified | place: Key West, Florida... | reverse complement strand
TGTTTGGCTGGTCCAAATGAGTCGCCCTCTACAAGAATTGGTATTGTCAAAAGGCAGCTGCCTTGTTCAATTCTTGTAGTGCTCCACTGGAAGTCTTGGGGTCGCGAGGCAAAAGCCTGTCTGGCTTGATCCCTTGACGAACGTTCCAAGTCGCCTTTAGACTGGTCATTGACACCAAGGGAAGTCTCTGACAGTCTGGCCCGTGACAGAAGCTTAACGCGGAGTTCTGTCACCCTGGCCCGTAATAGAAACTTAACGCAGAGTTCTGTCACCCTGGCCCGTGACATGAGAGCAAGGCGAAGTTATGGCACACTATTTCGTAAAAACATAAGACGGCGAAGCTATGTCACTCTGTTTCATAAAAATGCAAAACAGCGAAGTCCTGTCGCTTTGTTTCATATGGTGCAAACTTCTATCATCTCAAATCAACCCAGGCTAGAGCGACACCTTAGGAAATAATTGAAGAAGGCACGCATCACGTCATAGCATCCTGTAAGAAAAACGAAGCCTCGAAAGGCGGGACAATAAACGACTGACACTCCACATAAAAACAATAGACGCGCTGATAAATCAGTCAGTTTTAATATTTCGTTTAAACTAAAGTGCTTGTCAAACTGTGGTTGGTTGAGGCTTTCCTTGCGTTCCTGTTGGACTGCATTGAGAATTGGAGAGTTGAATTCGTGTACTGGTCGTTGCATCATTGGTGAGTTACTCTGTTTCTTGTATACATAATTTAGTGAAATAATAAAAGTCTATACAAAACGTTCATTAGTGATATCTTGCAAAGGCATTTCGGTATTTAGATACAGGACAGAAGCTTGGGGAGATTAAGTAATCTGAGAATTATAAGAATCCCCCCTGACTTGACTGCTAAATCGAACTCACGTATTAGCTATAGTTAAGTCTAAAGCACTCGGTTTGCAAGGTCTCAAACGAGACCCCAAAACCACGTGTACATCAATGTATTTGATTGTGTCTTTGCACATTTTGCCATTTTCTGGTATAGTATATGTCAAACAAAACAGTGCTTTGGAAAATATCTTGTTTCTTATATCACTTAAGCGAAAAATTAACATTATTCTTTTGGACATCTTGCCCTTTCAACCTTTTTGCAGTAGGCGATTGTTGTATACGTTTTGTCTGAACCATTTGCCTGAATCCTCTGGAAATCAGTGTGAGTGGAACCGCAAATTAACGTGTCAGCTGCAGTTAATATTTCAAGAGACCATGTGACCGTTTATCCGAGATTTTTCAGAGACATCTAAGTAGTAGATTTTCTGAGTGTCACAAAGATCTACCTTATACGCGAAGTTAAACAAAAGTATAATACCGATATTTAAAAGTTTTAGATTGTTTGCAGCAAACCACACCTACCGTTGACGTCTTCCAGGTGTCCGGTTCTCTATAGTAGGCTACATTCCAGATGCATGTTCCTAATATTCAAATACAATAAGCAAGTGGAAGTTCTCACCGCTTTTTCTTCGTCGTTTGTGGGTCGCATCGCACCAGACTGAAGAGCGAACACTTTTTTAAGCTGGGTTTGCTTGCTTTTCGTTTCCTGCACTTCATCTTCGTGATAACTTAAAGCACTTCTGCACATTTCACCATACGTTCTCGCAAAGTAATGTTGCTTCTTTGGTATATAACCTGCGGAAACAACTGCATTTGCCACGTCTGAAATGCACACCACCTGTAATAGGCTATACAGTAACGTATGAAATATCCTTGCCGTAAGGTTCAGTGCAATCGCACGGACTACTGATCTTGAAAAGAAACCACTCTAAAATGTTGTTTGTGCTATCTTTAACATAAGCGATGATTTTTTAGTCTTCTAGTCTTCCAAGGGTTCGTTTCTCATTTTACGTCGAATTATTGCTTCCGAAATTACCTTAATTTTCGGAATAAATATTTTACGCTCCCTCAGGACAAGAACAACAGTTTTTAAAGAATTGTTTGCAGGGGATTGAACACAACACTGTTTCATATAAGCATCCATGTTTTACATTTTGTCCGACTGTCATTACTGTGAACTTATCTAAATTTATCACAAACCAATAATTTGTTTGAGGCTGAAAATAATACTTGTACATACAGTAGCTAGCGCGGAAATGCTGAGACCGTTAACAAAAAATCAACCATGTATTAACCTAACCTTTGTTGGAAAAGTAAAATGCATAGAAAGCTTTCCAGTTTAAGAGTTTTTGTTTCACATGAGGCACAAGGTAGCAGTGGTTGGAACTCTGTATGGGCTAGACGGTGATAGCTTCACAGTCATTTCAGCGAAATGCCCGAATTTAAAAAAACTGTTGAGTGGGATGGGAAGACGTTATGCTTTGAAAATAATTTCAGTAAACTCTTAGGCCAGGAACTATACTGCGATGTTGTTTCAGTGCATAAATTTTTTCTACATCACAACTAACCGCATGTTTTCTTGTTTTCTTCGAAAAAATTAAACATGTTTTCACGGTGACAAACATTAGCTTTTGTTCTAGTAAGTATCAAGTTCCAAAAGGTTTCTTGACAATCACACCGAAAATCCAAAAAAAATTAGCACTTTACAAAAGATCTGAGAATAGTAACATGGCCTACGCATACAAAAAAATATCGAAAACTAATTGATAAAAGTAGGTGGAAGTATCATCTTTTAATTCCATCGCTGCGCAACCCTGGTTGTACATGAAGCAAGGCATGGTAACCAAAAAAACAAAAGTAGCATGCCAACAAAATATCCCAATAAATCATCTAAAATTCAGCATTCCAGCAGACATTTTCATGAATATCTAGAAGATTTCTCTCTGCAGTGTTTAGGATTTTAAGCTCCGGTATATATCTACAAAAATCATAGCCCATTTCGAGTCAATGAAAGCATGCTAATACAGCATTGCAAGAAGAGAAGTTAATATAAATAAGCTTACACTCGAATTTGATCTTGAAAATCTATGTCAGTTTGCGATCACTGGAATCTCAAAGCCCACTTTCGCCACTTTCCTGTTGTCCTGTTACATTCAGCTAAAATATTCAGCTCTATTTAAAAATTTGTACTCCAAGTGTGTCATAAAAGAATCATGCTGCCCATATGCGCACGGAAAACGGTATGTGAGCTGTACACAAATAATCTAGAACGGAAAAACTGTTATAAATAGTTTTAAACAAAGTGAGATCTTAAATACAAAGCATCCTATTGTAAGAAACCTTTTTAATCCAACGAAAGGTTTTGGGATTTTGATCTGATTTCCACTTTTGACCCAATAACAACCTGTACATCTGATTTTCTTTTTGTTCTCTTTTCATCTTTAGATTGCTACTATTTTACGTGCTTTCGCAGCTGATACAATGCAAGGCGTATTGTTATTAAAATTTATTTGATATTTCAGTCTTTGCCAGTTAATCTTCATTCTGGGGCGGTACATCAATGACGTTAAATTATTTTAGAGAAAAGTTTGCCCTTTTCCTTTTCCTTGGTCACAGTGCGTCACATTTCCGATTTTCTTTTAAATGTAACGTCGGAATTGGTCATCCCGTTAATATTTCTAAACGCTTTATGCAAGTTTTGTATTTGAGTTATTCGTTGAGAAAGCAGTGCAAAGATTACTTGCACGTAGATGGCTGTGCTGCCTCAGCTTACAGTAACAGGGAATTAATTGGGTCATTTCCAGATGGGCAATCCCAACAAATTTAATTCCGAGTTCTTTGTCTCCAGTTTGTTTAATAAATAATTTATCCCAAGTATCCAGTATGTTTCATTAAGTACATTTCTTCCATTTTATCCCAGTAGCTAAAACTAAACATTCGACAACAAACCGGTGGAGAGGAGCAGTGGCGCACGCAGAAAATTTTCATGGATGGGTTTTATTCAGTGGCATACGTATGGTGTCATTTGTAGTGGGTTTGCGTTGTTTGTGACGTCATTATATGACGTCATATTCATGCTTTCCAAACCAACGTTTTGGCGACGTTTGCGCTGATATGCCATAGCAGACAAAATCAAGGCAATTGTTCAGGATAAAGTGAAGTATCGCGGAACACAATCTTAAACATGCGTAGTGGACGAAAGATCTGCAAAAAGTGGTGAGATGGTTTCTGGACGGAGCCGATAACGCAGATTCCCACCGAAACCTAATTATTACTTTTTGGCCCATTTACAATGTTCCTTGAAATTTGCATGCAAGTTCATGCCGTGGTATTTGCATTAAGTCGACAAATTAACAAGCAAAAGTATGCGAAAACAATTAATCCCCTTTGCGCAGGTAATAAAGTTTTTGTAAAATATTGAGCTCAAGGGGGGGGGTTTAACTCCAACTCCCTTGCGTACGCCCTTGGAGAGGAGTACAGTGAAAACTACTAATGTCCTTGTTCTGGCAAACAGCAACAATTTTATATGCATGGTGACAACAGCGGTTTTGTCTGTTGCGGAATGCTCGAAACTGGCTACGAGATGTGAGCTAAAATATTTTCAGCGACGGGCTGAGACTTACCCACAAAACGTTTATTTGAAAATGAAAAAGATGAAGCTACGTCTTGCTATTAGTTGAATTTACATTTGGCTACAGTTGGCGTCAACTGGAAGCCCTTCAAAAAAGTCAAAGTACTGCAGCTCTAGCTCTCACTCACGTTTCGTCTGTGCTTGAAGACTATATATTCATAAAGTAGATTAAAGGGCAGGAAAGGAGACTTTCCTTCCGTAGCCAAACATATATCCAAATAGATGAAAAAGTGCTAAACACCCTGCAAAATTAGGTTAAATTGAAGAAATTATAATGAAAAGAACAGCACAATTTCCTATTGAAACTTTGTAAATTGTTCGAAGTAGTGTTCAAATTTTTGAACATTTTAGTTGCTTTCACTTTTAAATTTTGCTGAAAATATGGCAAATTTGAAAAAAATTCTTCAACATTCGTCAAAACTCTCCTGATTACTTTCTGATATTTTTTGAGAAAAATATGAGAATACTGGAAAAATTTGGACAGAAATATTTTGATAACTGACTGCTTTACCTGGTCCGTTTTCAAGCGCAACGTGCAGAAGTTGAAATAAATTTTTACATTCCCAATTAAGTTTGCTTCATACACGAACGAAAAAAATGTTGATCAGAAATGTGAAGTGTTGAAACCTAGCAAAAATTTACATCGATCGCGCAATTTACCTACATGTCATCATGGGAAACGGCCTTTCCATACTTTCTTGAAATGAAGCGACAGTTCCTAACCTTCCGATGTGGCATCAAAGCAGCTATGCTTATGTTGCCAATTTTTGTGAGATTCTTAACAGAAGTGATAGGTCTACTCAACCATTTTGACTGTGCATGAGTTATTCTTCAACAGACTATTTCCCATATTTTTGGGTACTACACCAACTGACTTCACATCCAACAATGCTCGCGCTTATTTAGGTATGCACAAAATAATAAGTGAGATGCATATTCGTTATAGCGAGCAAAGATATACAATGCCTTTATGCACCTTTTGTGTCTTTCCCTAGCATCCAGCCCCACTGATCTCTCCCAGTTTTTCCAAGCAACACCTCAATCACTTACCGGTGTAACCAGGCACCATCTGGTCCGTGTAATTCTGGTTGCCCCAGCTGTCCGATCGCGACCTCAGCACAAGTCTTCTTTCATCGGGACGCTCCGTTGCAGGTGGCTCAGTAGGTGTTAGGACATACCGTCCGGATTTATGCACGCTGTCGTCTGTCAAAATTTCTACGGAATGCCTGCCGTACGTTTTTCCAATGCGATATTTGAACTGAGGAAGGTATCCACAGTACCTGCAAATTTGAATGCGTTAACTGTCAGCTTTAAGAATAGTATTCTAGGCAACAAAACGCCGCTGAATGTGTGATACAACAGTGGCGGAAGCTGTGGAGACAAATTGGTGAAACGGTAGCCAAAAAAGCCATGGTATTTCCTAAAGTGGGATGGTTTTGAGCAATTGCGCCCATTATTATGATTTTCCCGATAATGCTTCTCTTCAGTTACATCAGTTACTCTCTAAACACAATACGTAACTCTTCATGATACTCATATGTAAATCAGAGAACTACTACTGTATATACTGTCTTACAGTATGAAAGTCTGTACCGAAAAGAATCGTTCCAAACGACTGACTCACAGCAACCAACTCTCAAAGTTCTGACAGAGCAAACTTAATTGGGAAATTTGCTGTTAACGTCAACCAAAATTTTAAAATTATCATGCTCTTCTATGTTTTTGTAACTCTTTGCAAGAAAAGCAGGCAATAACTCTTTTAAAATTTGGCATGACTGCACATTAACAATTAGCCCAAGTTTTTTGCTGTGATTAGAACTTATCACGAGCTTGGGCATGACTTCCAAAAGTACTGTACAGCAGTTTGGACACAGAGAAAACGTTTAAAAAGGTAGTAGTGGAAGACTTTCAAACACAATCATACCAGTGGTTACATTGTATTTGGGGTAAACAATTCTTATCGTTTTCGTCGTGGTTGCTTACAACAGAAAGAAAAACAGTCACGTGACAACAGGTGGCTATACAGCATGCACTGAATTGCAAATGGTTCAGTAAATTTTCTTCCATCCTGTGAAGCGAATTGATGTTGTAATGCAGTGAAAATCTAACGCCAATCCGAAATTTTCACAAAACCGGATAAGACATGAAACCTACCTCTTTGGAAGAGAAGAAAATTTTAAATCATAGAATAGGGGTCATTCAGAGTACCTTCTGCCATGTATGAATTTGTTTTATTTCTGATTGAGAGGTCATTTGACTTCTCACCAACACTAAGTAGATGTTACTATTGCGACATCTTTCAACTGTCCTTGGAAAATGAAACATGAGTTTTTTCACACAAAAGCCATACATGGTATCAGCAAACACAAACAAATATTACTGTTTCCAGTTATGAAGCAAAATATAACAAACGTAAACATTAAGGTTTTCAGGTCACTGATCACAATGGCAAAAAGCAAATGGGAAAAGAGCCTGGTTACAAAAGTATACTTTCAACAATTGAAGTCAGGCGACGTGCCAGCACCGGGAAAGGTAATACCCATTGTTCGTGCCTCAGCCTATTCATCAGTAAAAAGGCAGCTGGTGATCCATTCCTAAAGGCTTCAACATTAAGCTTCTGATCTTTTGTCAGCTGTCTCTGGCGTACCAGTATTAGATACTTTTATAACACCAAGCAAAACTGACGTAGATCCGAAACACGTGAGAGTATTTCAAATTATTAAGATGGTCCGCTTTCCTTTAAGCTCGCCTTTGAAGACATCGACAAAGCATATAATGGCTGAAACTTTCTGTAAATATTATTCCATCCTCTCAATAGTATTTACTGGGTCGCATCACGGGAATCTGGGGCATTTTTATGCTGTACACACCCTACAAATTATGATTTCATGTTTATTTCGGCAAATCGCCTTTCAACTGCAAATATCCTCCACGACATAACTTTACCCGTTTGTCTCCTCTTTTGTGAAAACAAATCCAGGAAACCAAATAGCCTACTGATGAGTGATGACCTCTATAATAGATTCCTTGCTTGTTTGTTTGCATTTAAACCCAGCTGCATTTAAGTCTTATTCGTTTGAAAGAGAATAGCAACTAAAAATAATGAAAAATGCAAGAGTGACTTGGACAATTTCTTTACAATGCTTATAGCATAACTTGCACTTTGTTTGCCACTTTTACGCAAGGTCTTTTTCCATGCCAATTTCCAGCCGTCTGTTTCATCGTATTAACGCCACATTCACTGCAACAACGAGCTAATTCAGTGTTGTTCTTCTGTTTCAAATAGAAGAAACTGTTCACAAGGATAGAATGGTCAAAAAAGATGCAAACCCCAAAACACATCCAGCTTTTGTGGCTTTTAGAACTTAATCTTGGTGTGCTGAACCACGATCTTGTGTTCACAATACACGTTCTAACAGTCGCTCATAAAATAAAGCACAACTCACCATTGGAGCAATACCTCGAAAAAATTAAATATTGCAGGCTTCGGAAAGTCTTTAAGTTACATGTGAAAAGCAGGTTAAAATGAATGAATCAGTTAGTCAAAAATCTCACCTGGGCAGGTAATAAGGGTCTTCTGTAAACAACTCGCTTCGTCTTGGCATAATGGTACAGTTGTTTTCTTTTCACTTGTAAGCTGTAACTTGACTGACAGATAAGAAACGATTAAGAACATATATACATTACATTGCACACTGCTGATTTGGCTAAGCCCTGCAAGGCAAATGTTTCTACGCACACGCAAAAAAGATAATTGAGTTACTAGATGCCAAAGCAACTGTATTCTGCAATATTGCTAAAGAGATAACTTGATCTGTTGATTACAGAATAGTTTTTTGTCGATTTAAAACAACAAAAACAATGGACACACATGTTGGTACTTGAATAGAGCAGTACTCGGCAAACAAAGCTAAGAAAGCACGTCGAAAACAACTAAATAAGATAATGTGGCCTGAAACTAGCTTTTGTTCGTCGTTAGAAAATTATGTTTGTGCTTTTGTTCACGCAAGCTAAATGAAATGCGCTGAAGTCTTCAAATCATTGTGACAGGGCAGTGACTCTATTCGTTATACTTCTCAGCTGCTTCGTCTGAAAATTTCCTTAGTGATGCGAAGCTTATTATTCATCAGGTTTCAAAAGTTGCTTTCAGATTTTGCAGTGAAACTGTAGAACTAGTATGCAGTACAGAGTGTTTTTGCCCGAGTTTGATGGTGCATTTCCTGCAACAAAACGTGTCCTGATTTATCGGTTATCAGCATGAAAAATAATCAGTTGCACTCACAAAAGTGTTAAACTTGGCTGCAATTTTTCTTGAAACAGTTTCTTTGCTGTGCAACTGAATCAGTAAACGGTTTTTCAAGCTTGCTTTCTGACGCCACGTCGGTTACTAACGCGTTAACGTGCCGGTAACAACGCTTTTACGCGCAACCACTTCATGTACATTAACAACATGGGATCGTCAGGTTTCTCAATAACAAAAAAAGCAGGGGCATTGGCAAAGCTAACCACGATTAGAGAGTGAATGGATGATGGATTATGGTGGCATTTGTCGTAGCAACAAACTACGGAAGCAAAGTCAGTCATGCGATGAGCTTTCGATACTGAAATTTTATGACTTTCGTTTTTTGGGGTACTTCGCAAAATAAGCACGGATTTGCTAACTAAACTTCATTCTGTTTCACTATTAAAGCGGTTCTCTTCAACAATGGTGTGATTGCACTGAAATGATTGAAACTGCCATTGTGTAGTTTCGGCGTGGTGACCTAAGAAGAGAGTCAACAAGGCTTCCTATGCGGTTTACCGTAACCAGGCAAACAAAAAGCATTTTGGTCGGTCGCTATTTGAGAAATGTAAGCTTGGGTTTATGCTTCAGAGCATTATTGACTTACTGGTTGACATATTAATCATCTCAATCTCTCATATTTGGATTTCAAAACTGAAAAACCTTTCTCAAGGTTTTTAATTTTTTTTATCTTTATTTTTGGTTTGTTTCCAGAAACATTTACAAGTGTGTGGCATACTCAAACTTATCTATACTAGCCCCTCGCTTAAATCAATTTTGTTTTTGGATCAAGTGAACATAACATTTTAATCGACAGAGGTATACAGTCTTTGGCTTCGGAATTCTTTCTCAAAAAACTCAAGTCGTCTATTTTTGTACTGAACAAAGAATCGTGCAATCTAATTTCCCATGCAGAAAATGTCCCTTTGGCTTCTGCATATTCATTTAAAATTATTGATATAATGTATATTTAACATATGCTCGTTGATGTCGAAATAAAGAACCTTAGCGAATGAGTTTTATCTGCTTTTACTTTTGGTGGACTGGGCGGTTTAGCTGCTAATACTAAAACCAATTGCACACGGCCCAACCGTTTCTTCATTCTTCGGCTAATTTGAACAACATTTTCAAAATGTTGTGAAATGGACAAGACTCAGTTGTGTTTGTTAAAAAATTGTACCCGAAGCTGGAAAGCAACCTTTTCTAAACTTTCCAACAAAAGGCGTAACAAAACTTATCATTTTATAGATCACATGCAAACCTGATGTCAGCTGTCTACGTAGGTTCCTGACGCAAACAACATTCCGTTCATCACTGTACCAGCTGAAGTCGAAAGCACTTCTGCCTTCTTGGTCTGACAGAAACCTTAGCCAAAACCTTTCTTGCAGATGTTCAAACAGGATCCTAATACTTTAAGCCCAGCGCACACGATTCATAATCCCATCGAACGGAATGTCTCGTTGACCCCTAAGACCCTACGCCACTCAGCTGCATCGAGCGATTATATTCGCATCCGTCATTGTTCGCCACGAGTGCCTTTCGCCCGAGCAATCAGCACAGCTAGAGCTAAGATAAGAGCTGGGCGGTCCCGGCATTCGTGTCGCACATGGCCACTGATTTTCAAACATAGGGTGCGACAAGGACTCCACGAAGTAGAAACGTTCGGCTCACAGGGTCTCAGTCGCACGTATTCTGTCCTGGGGAAACACAGTGATTCAACCGGTGTGATTCTTGATCTCGAGCCGCTCGAGCCTTGACAAACAGACCACAAGGCAGAAACCGCCAAAACAAAGCGCTACAGGGTTAAATCAATAACAAAGAGATTGCGAAGGAAGAGCGACAACGTTTCTCTCTATTTCCCCACCTTTGAAACGCTTGAGGAGGCGGAGTTCTCAAAAAAGATTGCTGTCGTTGCTACTTGTCGCCAGTGAATGGGTTGCCACGAGGTAATTGTTCTGCGTCGTGTGCAGGAACAAAGCGACCCGGTAAGTATGGATAAACGCAACCCTGGAGGAACATCGGCAAATTCGCAAACCGAAAAATGTCTTTGCTAAATTTTTTTTTTGGTTATTTATGGAGATTGGCTGGAAATCGATGTTTTAAGTCGGAATATAAGAAGTGAACTTCACCTCCCGATTGTTGTATAGAGGAAGAAATATACTTTGCTCACAGTTATGTAATTGCTTATGTTCGGTGCTTGACGAGGGAGAAAATATTCATTATTAAGACGTAAAATTGGCTTCAATCAAACTTTTTCGGAATTTGAAGTAAAGAACTTTTGATTAAATTCAAAGAAGTGAGAACTATCTGGTTTATACGCAAATGGTTTCCAAATAAGTCTCGCCCCGTTTCTCCTAATTCTACGTTGTTACTTGTCAATAATAAATTAGGAATTCCCAGTAAATTTTTTGTATTGCATTTACTTTGTTTTTGTTCATTTATTCATTGATTTATTAATTTACGACGTAATCATGGGTTTTTCTGTGAATTCTCCAACTTCCTCTACCACCAAAGCTTTAAAGCAGTACGAGTAACAGTAGTAAACATGTAGCAAAGGGGTTATCGCCCTCCAATTCCAAAACTTTGCATCAAACATATTAAAGTTAAGAAATCCTTTGATGTACTTAAGCCGAAGAAACTTCAGTTCAAATCAACCAAAGTGCGTAAGGAACCTACCCTATTTCAGTTTTCAGTCGGAAGTGATCGAAGTAGTATGGTTTGCCAAATGTCAATGATCATTAATGTGTTGTGCACAGTGTAAATGTCAGTGAATTCATATCATAACTGACCTTTGCCTGAGCTTTTAGGGTCCGTGTGGAAGCAGGGCTGGATTAAGGGGGGG
>Ga0210059_1014543_pt1 | contig 11607 bp, 2 predicted proteins | sample Ectturendosymbi2_FD_188042 | JGI IMG/M metagenome (GOLD analysis project Ga0210059, IMG submission 188042) | Ecteinascidia turbinata endosymbiont from Florida, USA - Sample 2 (SPAdes) (version 2) | ecosystem: Host-associated > Tunicates > Ascidians > Unclassified | place: Key West, Florida... | reverse complement strand
CACTTGTATCCGGGCACATACACATAGAGATCCAGAGTAAAAATGAAAAGGAAAATTGCTTTAGGCTACTGAAGATAACTCAATGATCCATTAGTGGTTGAAAGTTTTTGCCCATTTGTGTTGTTTTGCCCCCATTTTCTGTTTTGATTTTTCACCTCCTTGCCTCTCAAAATCACCTCCAAGGAGGTGATTCTGCCCACTTTGAGAACCACTGATCTAAACTAAATAGAGGATATATTTTGCCTACTGAGCACGCATTTTGATTCTCATTAGACAGACTTTTTCTTGATTGTCAAGCTTGAAACAATTAAAACTATGGAAAAATTATGAATTGCCTAAAACTGAAATTAATATTGCCAAAAAATGCCATTTTGTAATGAAAAATCAATATTGCCAAGAATACTGCCATTTTCAAAAATTTTTGCCATAAATCAGACAAACATTTGCCATATTTCCTGTCAAGCGTCTGGCAACCCTGGATGTCCGAAGATGCTTTTTCTAAGTAATTAGGTAATAACAGTTTTATGCGTTTGTTTTTTTATATTTGTATATATATTCAATATATTAATTCACTTTTTTCTTGGCAGTGGCTACAGAACTGCCTGTGGATCTTCTTGTTTGAAAGCTTATTCAACTGCCACTTGTAATGTGACAGTAATGCATGACTAAAGTGCGGTAGGTTTGGTAGAAATGTATTAAACGTAAAAGGTGAACCTTAAACCTAAAAGTTAACCCTAACTGTAATGCTAACCCTAACCCCTGAACCTAAACTTTGGAAACTTTTGCAAAAAGTAAAGAAAAACTGGTCTCATGGATTGAAACATGCAACCACTATTATCAAAACGAAAGTTTGAGAGCCGAATCGGAAACCATTGGCACAGCAGATGTAAATGCATCTGCTAAGCTATTCCAATGGTTCTGCTTTAGCAACAAGGTCAGCGTTTTTTTCAAACCACGTCAGGCAATGCGGTTCCATAACCACTCCTTTTTTTGGTTCCTGCCTCATAATAAAGTTTTGGCAGTGGCTACAGAACTGCCTGTGGATCTTCATATTTAAAACCTTTGTCGACCGCCACTTGTAATGTGACAGTAATGCATGACGAGAGTGGATTAGGCTTAGTAGAAACATACTAAGCATCACAGGTAAATTCTAAACCATACTGTAACCTTAACCCCAAAACCTAAACTTTAGAAACTTTTCTTTTGAAAAGAGTAAAGAAAAACTGTTCACATGAATTGAATGTGCAACCACTATTACCAAAATGAAAGTCATCAAGGTGAGAGCTGAACCAAAAACTATTGGAACAGCAGATGTAAACGCTCACAATGGTGGTGCTTTAGTGACAAAGTCAGCATTTTATTCAAACCGCGTCATCTGAGGCAGTTCCGTAGCCACTTCCTAAAGATTACTGTTTATTAGCTAGATGCCCTTATGGTTCCTCATTGGAACCGCATTTTTTTATTTGCTACCTCAGCATAATTAGTAGTTTTGCATTCACTGCACAGCTTAACATGGACTGGAGTATCTAATCTATCACTGTTGTCTATATCATAGGCTTTTCTGCTTTGATAGAACAGGAATTCAAAGTAATTGCTTCACTGATATTTTTTACCTTTTTTATTGACTTTAAGCCAGGGTGCATCACCTGCGGCTGCATGCGCGTTTGATAATATATGCGGCCATGCAAATGTAATTTAAAATGTGTGTTATGGTGATTGTGCAATAGTCCTTGTTTACTGTGACGATACTTAGTAGAATGACGGCCCAATAGACGTACACGTCTAATATATACTTCCACACGTGGAAGCAGGCTAGGCACAGGTGGAAGCAGAACAGAAGCAAACCAAATAGTAAAAATATCTGTGACTCACTGGTGGCCATAATCCATAAACGTAATGCCGCTGGCAATAGCGAAAAGGCTGTGCACTCCTGTTTTGATTGTTTCAATTCAAGAGGATATTGCTGTTCAATGAACGTGCCTGCAGATTGGATAGAAACGGAACATGCTTCATTACACGACAGCAGTTTACAACTTTATTTTCTAGTAGACTAGGATTTTTTTGTTGTCTGATATTTGCTTTTCCCTATGTCTATTTCAGTGGTTCTCAAACTTTTTTTGTGATGCCTTTGGAAAAGTTTTCTGGGCTTGTGACCCACCTGAAATGGGATGTTGATAAAAGCACATAGTATCAAAGTTCTATATAATTGATGAAAGTACAATAAAAGCAACCCTGATATTTTGTTTCATTTGCAGCTTTGTTTAAATAAAAGTAAAATACTGAGAACTTTCGGACGCATTTTTATATCTTTCTACAAAGGTAGATTTTTATGAATGCCACAATTTTATCTGATGTGTTAAGCATATTTTTATCCAGACCTTGCATAGAAATATTGAGTTTATTCAATTTAGCAAAGATGTTACTCAAGTAAGCCGATTAAAATGAAAATTTGTTCTAAACTAAGCAATTAGCAAGTTGATTATTTTTATGACTTACTACTGTCGTATACCTTTTATTTGTTTGATGTAAAGTGAACTAAAATTGTACAATGCAATTATTTTGTAAACCTTTTTGTTACTAAACAATAACTACAGTTGCATGGTCATGAGATAGGAAATAGACTCTCTACTGTTAGCATGATCTAACTTGAATGATGTTCTTTGGTAAAGATATAATAATGCACTGAATTTTACTGTTATTAGTTCAATGAATAAAACTGCACTGAGTTTACTTGTGTGCGACACCTTTGAAAATTAATACAATGCATCAGGGCGTCATGATGCACAGTTTGAGAACCATGTGCTATTTATATGATGATCAGAACAAAATACTCGGTATTCAAAATTAGCCTATTATTGAGATTGTCTGTTGCTGTGTATTGCAAAATTTTCTGTTACAAATTTAGCATCATTTCATTCATGTGTTTGGCTCAGATACAGGTCATTTGTTTCAAATACCAGATCTTCTGAAAAGTTTGTTGTGTCAGTGGTTACCAAACTTGTTCGAACTGTTGCCCAAAATTAACCTCAAACTTTTTGCATTTCATGTCAAATTTCTTCAGTTATTGCTCATAATACAGAACAACATTGTGGTTTTGGTTTCTTGTTACCCCCTGAAGAACTGGATATTATGCCCAGGGAGTAATTTACCCCCAGTTTGGGAACCACTGTTGTATATTGTTGTATAACATTTCAGCATTTTAAATCTATGGACAGGTAGGCACAGTTCAGGTTTTGATACTGCTGCTTCTGTTTCAAGTTAGGTTTCTTAAATTGAGTTCGTATTGTGCAAAATCTTTTTTTCATATACCTGCTTGGCAGAAATCTATGGGTTTGCCATCGTATTATATTTACTCGTATCAGTTTGCCATCATATCATAGGTGTTAAAAATTAATGCAAGCCGTCCTTGACTGTAAGCCACACCTGAACATAGGTTACCTAAGCTCAAAGATACATTCACGTGCTAGCAGTGTTCCCTCTAAGCTGAAAAAAACCAGCATATTCGGCACCTTTTTTGGATGCCAGCTGACAAAAATTTTGAAAATCGGCACTTGCATTTTTTGGACGCAATTTTCTTCATTGGAGAAAATTTCACAAAACACAATTTAAAAATTTTTTCAAAGATGTACAGGACATATTTTCACGATTGAAGTCGCTCTCAGGTCACAGCATATAGAAATTTAAGACATATTTTGGTAGTTCTCCGGTTGGAAGGTTGTAAAGAAGTTATGGGCGTATTTTCCCAATTTTTGCGTCTCAAAACAAAGCTGTTTGCCATGAAGTTCAGATGCATTTTTTTGAGTTATCCGCCTCCAACGTTTAAAAAAATGTTTTAGGCGCATTTTCATGATTTTTGTGTGCAAAAACACAACTACATAAAAAGTTACTGTATATCTATTGTTTGACCATTACCTCTGCTGCATTACTTAAGATTATACAGGAACAGCGAAGTGGCTGAACTGCAGTGTAGCGTTTTGATCAAAGGAAAAACAATTCCTGCACATGGTGGATTGCATATGCGCAATGTTAAAAATCATACTGAACTTCACGACATTTATCAAGAGAAATCGCACGTAGAGGCTAGTTTTCATAGAATCTTATAACAATTTTGATGCAATCTAGAATAGTATTTTTTTGTTAATTTTGGTTACGGCAATTGGCGGCAGGCCAACGCCTGAATTGTGCTTCTTGCCGGGACAGTTGAGGTGAACGCTCTTGCCCAAGAAGCGCTACGGCAATTCACTCAGTGGCTGTGGATTGAACACCCAACCTTCCAGTTGAGAGGCGGACACTTTTCCACTGAGCTATGCCGCCCGAATAGAATTTGTAAAATAAGCTTTTTTTCTAATTTTTTAGATTCTATGTCCTGCATGAGCACTAAAAATCTAAGCCACCTGGAAATTTTTACGTTATGCAACGAAACAACAAAGGTTTGTTGGTGGTTGGGTCACTGTCTAAATCTGACAAACACTTTCAATTAATTTTTGGAATTTTTTACAACTTTGCATGCAGATGTAACAAAATATTTTAAGTACATGTGTAGGTGACTGGGCGTTAGCCGTTAATTACGTAGTAGTTGTTTTTATTCTCGTGGCATAGCTAGTGGGCTAAGAATGTTTGTTGCTTAGGCTATTTCAGATATAGTGCTAACCAACACACTGTTCACTCAGTCATGCTTAAGACAGTATGCTATAAACCATTTTCAGATTTCGAACGCAGGATTTAGCTGCTAGCCTGAAATCAATCTGGGAAATAGAGACAAAGTAAAATTTCATTGTTGTTTGAAAATCGCATTTATGTTGTTTTCCGGAAATCTGTCAAATTATATTTTTGGAGGGTCATCAGTACATATTTTGTGTACGCAGCTGTATTACATTTGCTTTGAGTTTTGGGTGGGGGTTGTTGGGCTAGAATGGGTTGCTGTAATGGTCACGATACAAAAAAGGTTGGAAGCCACTGGTATAGTGCGACAGTAAGCAATGCATAACAAAGACAAGAACAGTCATTCAGGACCGTATGCAGGTAACCCCTGAGAGAAAAGGTTCACATTTGGCTAGGAAGTTTGCATGCAGTTGATTTCATTAATTGCCTCTGTGATGACTCTTTGTATGTTTGTTTATCAGAAAATCTTGCGTGTATACGTGTTGGAAAAAATGAGTACCATTTTATATATATTATATATTTTTTGGTCATTCACCAACAATGGTTGATGAAAAGTATTTTCGTTGAAAATGGACGCATTTTAGGAAAATCTACAAAGAGCGCCTAAGTTTCTTTTGATCTTGACGGCACTTTTTGGACACCAGCCGACTAACAAAAATTTTAGAGGGAACACTGCGTGCTAGTACATTTCACATTTTATTGGCAACCCTGGTAATAATGTTTGCACCACATGAATTGCCTTCTGTTCATAATAATTCCTCCTGTGACGGATGTGCACGTGATGCTGAAAAGAATAGAATGTGAAAAGAGAGTTTGGATAACAAGACATAGTTCAGCAAAGAGTGAGCTTCATTTATACTTCTCAGTATCATTGGAAAACAAACTAGAAACAAGTGTAATTTAAAGTAGTGTAGCTGAAAGCTTGGGTTGAAAGCTTTAACTGACCTGACAGCAGAGGAGATTCAACTGATGAAATGGATAGCTCACTTAAATGTTGAGGATGAAGATTTATCATTGATAACTGTTTGCTTTCATCACTACTGTTACTTACTGAAAAATTAGTCCAGAACTTGTGGTCAAAGCTGTAGCAATATTTTTGGTGTACATAACTCAAAGAAGGCAAGGATCAAGTGACATGATGAAATGTCATTAGATATTTCAAGCCATGAAACCAAATTTCAATCTACCAGACCAAAACAACAAAGATAATGAACTGTCACAGTTCAAGACATTGTTTGTGACCATGATCTGAATGAATTCATGGCTGTAACACAAACTAAGATTTAATACTCAGAAAAAACCCATGCTAAGAAAGTTCAGGTTTCACATCTTCGTAACTGCTTTGGCACACAGTGAAAAGTTGATTAACTATATTTTGCAATCAGCATCTAACTTTTGGTTAAAAAGCACTCCAGAGCCTCTTGTAGCTGTTTTTTTTCGCTGAGACAATTTGGTCATTTTTTGCGGAGACATTTTGGTCATTTGTCTCATATATATTTGTATTAAAACTCGCCATAACAGTGTTCATTAGCCTATATTTTCAGACATTCTGACTGAAATGACTTCATTTTTTCAGTTATTTCAAAATCATTTCAGTCTATGACCAGAAAATGACTGAAAAAAAGTCTTGTGGTCCCACGGAGTGATGAGAGTGGATGACTTTCAGAAGTAAATAATAAGCAAGAAGTAACAAAAGCTTTCTGCCAGTAAATTAACATGCATTAATTTCCTGTTTTAATGTTATGTGTATCAATGATTTTTAGGGTTTAATTTTTCATAGAGGGAGAGAATTGTGACTTAAAAATAACTGTAGGTCATTGCTCATAATACTTAATTAAATGCAAAACATTTGGTCAAAAGGAAACAGTTTTGTCAGCTCCACCCAGACACAAATTACATATTGGTGATGACTACAACCTAAGCTAAAGAAAATCGATGTCAATACCTAATTGCTTCGGTAGTATCTTATAATGTATGTGGACTGCTAAAGAGAGGCTGTGGTTTAAGTATACTTCAGGAAACTTTGTGGAGGTTGTGTGGTTTATTTCAGTCTTGAATTCTTACTTTGAAATGACAAGATGGGCTTAGTTTATTATTGATGACCATTTATGTACTTTTTGAGTATTTTGAAGGCTGCTTATTATATCACATCCACTAGTTAACTTTTTGCAGTTGACTATTCACTGTAGTTTATAAGTTGGCTAAGTCAACACAAATATGTTTGATTGATTTATTGTTTCATATGACTCAGGTAATAAACAGAAACAATACAAAGAGGCATCATGCAAAGAAGTAACCAGTTGTCAGTGGAAATTAGAATAAATGAAAACTGATAAAATAACTGATCAATTTAAACAAGGACCACCACTGTGTCACATAGGATTAGTAAAGGACCATGACAGTCTAGTCAACTAACCTCATTTGTCACTTATTCACAAGTGTTGAAAAACAATAATTGAAAACTTTTCGCTGAGATATTTCCATCATTTGTCTCATAGCATTAAAACTTGCCACAGTAGTATTCGCAAGTACATCAGAATTTGCCTAATTCATCCCCTTAAGGGGATTAGAAAAACGTGACGATTTAGGCAAACAGGTGTAAACTCTATCATAGAAGCTCGTATACTTCATCATAGTAACACGTATACATAGTGCTTTTAATTGCAGAAAAATACAATTTTATGATGTTATGGTTGAATACAACAATTAATTCCTCTATCTAGGCTCCTCCATTTAGTCTAACACATTTCAAATATTTAATAAACTTTAAAGACTTTCTGCGTTCTCTCAATGGGGAGTAAATTTGCGCTTATCTAGACTCTTCAATTTAATCCAGCACTTCTTAAATCCTTAGTAAACTTTAAAGACTTTTCTGTGTTCTCTCAATGGGATGTCAGGTTGCGCTTCAGACTTCATGTATAAATGTGATATACAAATTGCGAGGTGCAATGATTCTCAGATAAAGATCCTTAATTTGTTTGAATTCCCACATGCACTAGCTGCTTTGACATCAAAAACGGAACTGCAAATGACGTATTAGCTGAAAAAAAATGTGTCTGAGGGATGGAAAGAGGTGGCGAATTGAGCAGATTGATGAATTAGACGAACAGAAATGTATACAAAAGATAGGGATTCTGCTGGGACCGACAAAAAAGTAATGAATTGAGTGAAGTGGCAAATTAAATGATGACGAATTAGACCAATTCTACTGTATACATTTTTAGACACTATAAAAGAAACTAACTTAATTTAATTAGGTCATTAAAAAAAATTTAGTCTCTGATTGAAAAAAACTAGGTTGGACATAAAATAAGCACCGTTAGAAAAGCAAACAAACACAGAACATGGTGAAGAAAAATTACCGAGGAAGAGTATGCATATGTACACAATGAAGTGGATCAAGTTTAATTGAGGAAATTTGGTGTGGTCAAAAATGGTTAAACAAAGTATGAAAAACAAAAACAGTTGATGATATACAAAGGGAACAAAACAAAAACTATGGAGTGTAATTTTATAGGCAATAATGGTATGCGCACAGGCCAAAATAACAAAAGTTTAATGGTGTATCTTCGGTGAAAAATGCGTCAGTTAAGTTTGATGCTTTTGGTAACCTGTTTGCATACAAAGCAAGCAGCAGGGTCCTGATGAATCATGGTGAAACCCCAGAGTTACTTTGAGTATGGGTCATTCCATGTCAGGTGATCCAGCAAAATGGGGATTTTTCATCTGATCCTCACCAAAATTCACAAAATTTCTAAAGGGGAAAGATCTCAGGCTTCTGAGCTCAACAAAGTTGGAATTTTTTAAATTGGACCTATATTTCCGAAATTATGAGAATTTGAAATTTTGATGTTTTTCAAGAGGATTGGACCAAAAAATTCTTGGAGTTTGCTGATGGAACATCAACTGATTGTCACTCCTTTATCTCTGAATATTTTCATTCATTATCTTGCAGTAAAGTGGAAGGTCCATTCTGAACAAAACAACACAAAGTTTTTCACTGGTAACCTTTGAACCCTGGTTAATCATTGTTATGAGGCAACACGTTTTTCATGTGCGTTCAAGCATGACAATATTTTAAATACCTATAACTCAAACAGTGCAACTTTGATTGACTTAAATTTTTTTAATGTAAGGGCTGTTGTTATGGAGATACTACTGTATCTTGGTCACCCATGCTTAGTTTTATCTTCAGGCAAAAAAATTATATGTTTATATAACAGTATACATCCATTAAAAAAATTTTGTTAATCAAAAATATTATCATGAAATTATGAAAACCTAATTTTTTGAACTAAATGTAATTTTTTAAATTATATCTAATTTAATTTTATTTGTTTGATTAAAAAAAATGTTTAATGAATGTTGAACAATACAGTTCTTAACACTTTGAGAGCCGGCGTACAATATATTCGTACTTCAATTTTGGCCTAAAAAACAGCAGTTTTCGGTTGCCTTACCAATGCCCCAGCTCCTCCGCCGATTACACTAGAGAGCTGTTCAACGGCTCAAACAGATCGGCCAGTCTAGTAGATTGCACTCTAAAAAAATTTTTTGGTTGGGGATGCGGATTTTTTGTGACTGACGTCATAAGTGAAGTAGTTTTAGGGTCATTTTGGCTCATGTTGCCTGGCCTAGGGCTTAACCGCTAGGCCATTAAGTGTTTCGCTGAAGTTTATTGGAAACTAGGCTCGAGTCCGAGTCTTTTGAGCCTTTAATCAACTTTCTAGTGTTTCTGGTTCAAAAGTTATGATCTAAAATGAACAAATTAATTATTTAGCTAATTAGTCAAATAGTTTTACTAACTTACATCACAACTTTTGAACCCGAAACCCCAGCAAGTCATCGAAAGTATCAGAAGACTCGGATTGTAGCCTAGTTTCCAGTAAAAACTTCAGCGAAATACTACCATCTAACAGTTGGCACCCAGGGCCAGGCAAAGTGGGCCAAGGTGGCCTAAAAGTCCTCCACTTATGACGTCACTCACAAAAAACCCGCACCCCCAAGCAAAAAATTTAATTCGAGTGCAGACTAGAAGACTTGCTGCGTCTTTTGAGACTTTTACCGGGTCTGTAGAGCATACCGGACCAGAGAAATTCCCACACAAGCCACGTGACAGCAGCCGGATGCCAAAGAGTTAAGTATGCTCAAAACCCTCAACAAAATTTTTAAAGATTAAAAACATCTTGAAAAATGTGAAAAAATGAGAAAAAAGTGTTAATTTTAAGTATATACTGCTAATTTTTTTGATTTTTGAAATTTAAACAAATATAACAAAAATTTGCATATATTATGTTCATGGTCATGAAAATTACCATTGTGAATTCTAACATGTAATCTGATTTACAGTATGCTTACTAGTAACTTGTTCTTTTTTCTCATTTGTAACTACTGATTATAATCTTTTGGTCTGGTTGATTTTCTTTATAATTCCATTCGATTTAAAAACCAGAGTTGCATGATCAAGAGATCTTGCTTGATTTGATACAAAAATAAATCTTATTTCCGTACACATTGACAGTTGTTTTTGCTTCAAATTCACCCATACATTATTGTCTGATACATACTTCAGATGGCATTATTTTTGTTTTGTCACATAATCAGTTATATAGTCAAGACTAACCTTTGATACCAAGACCTTGTTAAAATTTCGAGACCTGAAACTCGAGATTTTGAAATTTGTGCATTTTGCTGAAACTTTCAAAAAATTATCATCACCACTTTGAAGTTGAATTTTTTCAAATTTCTGACATTTTTCCCATCTGTTTTGGTTGTATCTTAATTACTAATACAACAGAGAAAAAACTCGTTGAATTACAGAATTTTTACAAAGCCATATCCTTGCAATATTGACAGTTTCAAGACAACAGGCTTGTGACCGAGACCTGTAACCTTTGAGAGCAAGATGAGACCTGAAACTTTCAAGACCAAGACTGAGACTTGCAAAAATGGTCTCAAGACTTCATCACTGCAAATAATCCAACAAAGTTGTTGAATCAAAACGGTTGTTAAATTTATTGAGTTACAAAGTTGCTATCTTTTTATGGTCCGACAATTTTTCATGGTTGCCTTTATGCTCAACATGCACAGTACATGCAATTCAACAGCAATGCAATTCTTCCCAACGTCAACCTCATGTGGTATACAAGGTAAATGAGCAGTAAACTATTTATTTTGTGTCCATAGACAATAACAGCATTAATAGAGCTAATTTCCTCAATTCTCTTCATTATCTTCGTTATTGATCTTGAAGAGACATGGCAGCAGCCACGGACTGATTTTGGCCATGGTTATCAATAGTGCAATTAAGGTAGCTCTGTTAGTATCCAGCAAAAATCATCTTTTTGTGGCCAAAAAAATGAAATTCCATTAGGATGCATAAATTGTATTGAAGCATACAAGAGTTGCAAATAGTTTCGCTTGAAAACTAGCATAATACTTTGAAATTTGATGTCACAGACCGACCACAGAAGTACCCTTGTTTAATCTTTCCCTGGCTAATCTCAATTTTTTGAGGGCATGATCTTGTTTGTTACCATTTGGCAGTTATGATTTTGCATAACATTTTATTTTTTGCATTTTAGAGAATCTGATAGATAGGACACCACCTGAGAAAAAAAATTAATTAAACAAAGCTCATAAAATAAAATTTTTGTGTGTTTATTATACATGGAATTACTATGATCAAACTTCTGAAAACTGTTTTATCTTCAACATACTATCAGAAACATGTATCATGTCAAACAAATGAATAAAAGTTGAGAATATAAATTATTGTTGCAGCTTTCTCTAGTGCAGTGGTTCCTAAACTGGGGGTAAATTATTCCCAAGGGGTAATGTGCGATTGTTCTGAGGGGCAATGCAGAACCAAAACCATAATTTTGTTCTATATTATGAGTGATAACTGTGAAATATTGTGGGTAATAAGACCTAATCGCTACCTCG
>Ga0210059_1014542_pt1 | contig 11608 bp, 7 predicted proteins | sample Ectturendosymbi2_FD_188042 | JGI IMG/M metagenome (GOLD analysis project Ga0210059, IMG submission 188042) | Ecteinascidia turbinata endosymbiont from Florida, USA - Sample 2 (SPAdes) (version 2) | ecosystem: Host-associated > Tunicates > Ascidians > Unclassified | place: Key West, Florida... | reverse complement strand
CCTTGGAATCCCCTAAATCCGGCGCTGCATACAGGCCCGAAATATTTTGACAAACTTAAGCCCGAGCCCGGCCCGATCCGAAAAGCCCGGCCTGACTTAGAACTCTGCACCATGTCAAAAGTTTAATTCTAAGAGTTCTACTGTACTTGCATAACAACACGAAAATATATTTAAGATTTAATCAAAATGCACAACAGTGAATTGGCAAAAAAGGACCAAGTGTCACCTTTAACACAAAAAGAATGCCCAACAAAACTAGGTTTGATGTAACCTACTTGTAAAGCAAATGTTTCGCACTTGGATGAAAACCTTGCTGCATTGTGGGTTTGGTTAAACTCAAGTAAATCAGATGACTTACGAACTAATGCATTCAGCACAAGCACAAAGTGTAAGAGAAACAGAAAAATGTCTTTTTTATTTGTTGGTTACCATTGTCGTGACATTACAAGAAATGAGGATAAATGTAGGTATATTTCATCCTTATTTTCGAGTCAAGTCCCTACGTTTTGAGCTAAAGGTCAATATACAACTAGGTAAACAGTGAAGGCTACTTCTCCAACGTTTTGAGTTAAATCCTGTTCACTAATAGTTGAAGACAGTCTTTTGCAAACTGCCCATTCCAAAATTTAGTCTCCATAATAGTGCTGGTTGTTTGCCGTCGGCAAAAGCTTCGCAGAGATTTACCTGAAAATCTAACTTTCTGGCATATACACTAGCATCATTAAATTATACGCTGTCTGTTCCTGAATATGTGACAACCAACGTTAAAGCAAAGCCCGTTAAACTTCTGCGCGAAACAAATAATGGCTGTACCGTGTTCTCTCACATGTGCAGCTGTAATACTCTCACTGTTACAAGAAAATAACCTTTCTAACAGTATACCACAGAGGGTAAAATGTCGGACAAAAGCAGTTAATCATCTTTCACGGTCACTAGAAACTTGAAAAATGCTAAAAATTGTTTTTTCCAAGCTAAAATTTATAAACTAACAGAATCAGTGATGCCATACCAAACTCATGTTTCAACATGAACCTGGCTATGTGTAACCTACCATCTAACATGAAAAGCTCTTCACACAAAATGTGACAAGCATCACTTTTATTTTTGAAACCTTTCCAAATACAAAACCTAAAGAGAAAAAAGTTGGGGGACATGGCATACTATACCCCCCCACCTGAAAAAGTGGGGGTAACACGTCCCCCGTGTCCCCCACCAAATTGCGCCCATGTTTCCAACAATTGGTCAAAACAGATGTTTGAACTCTTGCCTGTACCTTGCACTAATGCATATACTTTCCAGTAAACTGGAAATTTACTGGATATTTCAAAAACGGAATTTGAACAGGTCATTGGACTATTCTTTAGGGCGGAGCTTGTGAGTAATTTGTGAAACAGAAAGTTGATATGCATCTGTTGCAGACATGAGCAAAACAAGTTTCTGAACATTGTTTTCTGCAGCATTGTGTGAACAATATATGGAAGGTCAGGCCTTGGCTTGCTTCGTTTTGTTAAAACTGTCTCAACTCGTTCCTGATGATTTCAATTTATGTGACGAACAAATGGTTCCACTTAAAGTGAAGTTTACTGGGACAAAGCCATACATGTGAAACAAACCACATAAATAGCCACGGCACCATCAGAGTGTCATGGCGTTGCACACTTGAAAATATAGCTAACAAAACGTGGACGGGCACAATTCGCGGCTACTTGAAACACAGCATGTGAAAAATGTGACCTTCGTTTATATTTCAACGAGAAACAGAATGCTACAAAATTTCCAATTTTTGTAGAATGTTACAAAAATTCCACACTGCATGATGTAGTGTGGAAGAGCTGCGGCAGCATCAGAGTGTCACAATGTCGATAGACAGCTTCAGCGTCATGTTGTTACAATTATTTGCCCGAATGAAGAACAACCGACGTTGTTGCCTGGTGTAAAGAGCAACTCAAAGTTTATACCTACTGTTGGTCGCGTTACGCTAATTCATTTCAGTTGATTTTATTTTTCACTTTGTCCGAAGTTCAGTGAATATGGATATTTTTATTTCTCTCGTTTGAAGCCATCTTGGCTCAGTTTACCTGGCCCTGGACGCCAACCGTTGGATGGTAGTATTTCGCTGAAGTTTTTATTGGAAACTAGGCTACAATCTGAGTCTTTTGATACTTTGGATGACCTGCTGGGGTTTCGAGTTCAAAAGTTATGATCTAAGTCAATAAACATTTTTGCCTAATTAGTTAATTAGATAATTAATTAATTTGTTTATTTGAGATCATAACTTTTGAACCAGAAACGCTAGAAAGTCGATCAAAGGCTCAAAAGACTCCGACTCGAACCTAGCTTCCAATGAAAACTTCAGCGAAATACTTTGGCCTAGCGGTTGGGCCCTAGGCCAGGCAACATGAGCCAAATTGGTCCAAAAACTACTTTACTTATGACGTCACTCACAAAAAATCCGCAACCCCCAACCAAAAAAATTTTTTCGAGTACAATCCAGAAGACTGTCCGATCCGTTTGAGCTCTTGAACAGCTCTTCAGCGCAATCGGTGGAGAAGCTAGGGCGTTGGTAAGGCAACTGACAACTGCTGGTTTTAGGCCGAAATCGAAGTACGAATACATCGTACCCCGGCTCTTTAAGCTTATTTGGTAACATACTCTCACTGGCCAATGTCTTGCTGCATATAACACACTGAGGTTTTTCTTCTCCGTTCTGCAAGATAAATGTGAACCCAAAATCTAAATATTGGTCGTTATACTTGCGGGACTTCTTTTTTGGCCTGTCAATGTCACCTTCAATCGCGGATTTGCGCTTAGGCTGCAACATTAACTTCCTGTTTACACCCATTTTATAACTTACTACTAGTGTACTGTAGCCGTACTTTGTCTGAGGCTAGATAAATTCAAATTGTGCAATGCGTTTTAAACAGGACTGATGATGCGTTGGAAAACGCGTAACTAGTTTCCCCGTCAATAAACTGTGACTGATTTACTTGCCGCCATCTTTGTGGCCCATAACTATGAAAAATAGATGCGCTTGCAAGTTTTAATCGTCGCAGAAGAATGAAAGCAGAAAGCAGGCAGAATGCTCAGAAGCTTGCGGCAAGGCTAAAAGTTTGTTTGTTGTTGCATATTGAACAATAACTATAGTTACGCAATCATGACATGGTAAATAGGCTATCTATTGTCAGCGTGATTGCACTTGAACAATAACTGTTATTTGGTGAAGTTATAAAACTGCACTGAATTTTACTGTTATTAGCTCATCGAATAAAACTGCACTGAGTTCACTTTCGTGCGACGCCCTTGGAAAATTAAAACGACGCACCAGGACGTCACGACGCACAGTTTCAGGACCACGGCGTTACGCAGTTATGCTAACCGTTTAGGGGGCCTCACGGTCACGACTTTGCAGGGGGCCTCGCGTTCATTTAATCCGGCACTGCCCATATGGTTTTTTTGCCAACGCTTTGTGATTCAAACATGTTAGAACACAGCCATCAATTTGCTAAACCTTACTCTAATATATTGTATTTTCATCAACATAAATTTAATTTTGCTCTTTGATTCTGTTGGCTTTTCTCTTCCTGCTTTGCTGTCACTTCGTGATTTCAGTCACAAAAATGCATGAATATCCTAAACAATTACCATCACCAGAAGCAGGGCCAGATTAAGGGGGGGAGCAACGGGGGCCATTGCCTCGGGCCCATTAAGTGGGCCCCCTGATGACATTTATATGTTTTGAATAAAATATTCGTTTGAAAAATTGTTGTGATTCAAAAGTGATACAAAAATACAACTCTATATTCGATGTTGCGTTGAGTATCATTAATGATTTCTCTGCAAGTTTGACTTTCTGCCATTTTTAGTAACCACTACTGAATATAAGTATTTTTGATTTTGTTCATTGCATATATATGAATTTTGCTTGTAGCTTTTACAAAATCGTTCTTTTGGCATGGGTTTATTTACTCGTGCCACACGTCTACTGCACAAATGTTGCGAATAATGGACAATGGTTTATTGTTTCATATAACTCAGCCAACAAACAGGAGCACTACAAAAAGCCATTGCACTAAGCAAATCAACCACGATAGTGAACATTAGAGCAAGTGAAAATGCAATGACGCAATAATTGATCAGTGTAAGCAAAGTGAGGTGCTGTGTCATATAGGATTGGTGTGGGACCACGGCGGTCATCTAGTCAACCAATCCTGTTTTTCAGTTTTTGAGAAGTGTTGAAAAACAACATTTAAATGATATAGCACAATTAGGAAAACAAACAAACGCAGAACATGGTGAAGAAAATGTACAAATGAAAGTGCATGCCTATGTACACAAATTAGTGGATCAAATTTAATTGAAGGAATTTGGTCTGGATGTTTGAACAAAACATAAAAAGAAAAGAAAAAAGAGGGCAAAAACTAATTAATAGGTAAAGAAGAAAAACAAAGCAAAACAGAAAAAAACTATGGAGTGTGCTTTCATGCTGAAAAGAATGGGATGTGCACAGGGAAGAAAAAACATGCGAAAATTAAATATACACACAAAATGCACAGAATTACAAAATACTAGAATTTACAGAATTTCGATCTGGATAAATGAAATGTTGCAAAAGTTCATAATTGTGTATCTTTTCCATGTAGGAGGTGTTTCTTCAATTTCCATTTAAAGGTAAACGTGGTTGAAGACTTAATATCATTTGGTATTGAAGACCACACTTTTGGGCCAACAAAGGCAAGGACAAAGGAGACCACACCAGACCGATGCTATTTGCGTGCTTACGATATTATTTGCGTGCCTAAGCACGATACTATTTGCGAATAAGATAATATCAGTGTACTTAAGCAGCAAAGCTAGTTCTGCTGTGGCTGAGGTTTAGTATCAATGATTCCGTAACTTCTTGTGCTGTCTGGAGGTAGCCACAACCAAACTGCGAGGTTTGTTTCGTCATAAAGTGGAACGTATGGTGGAAACGCACTTTTTACCGAAGGCTACTATTCTAGCGTTATATCATAAACATATGAAGCTAGTCAAGCCGCTTACACTACACGTTATTGCGTGCTCCGTCAGAAATGTTTTTGATCCATCGATTTGTAGAACGAAAGAGCTGAAAGCGAGATTGCAGTGTTTAGCTAGCGCTATGACGAAATCTGTAATGCCATCAGGAGCTAAAAATGGCAAAGTTTCTAAGGAGAAAAAGCGCGACTGAAACTTTTTTTTTTTCAGCAAAGCTTCTAAGCAGCAACGTTAAAACAGTGTGGCATTAATCAGAGCACCTGAAAATGCACGTGAAAATCACGACACACTGTAAGTTTCGAAGCATCTTTCACACTCAGACTGGCTGGTCATATTGACATGCTATTTTTCCGATGTTTTTGTTTGTAATCTCTGGTTTCTGCTTATTGCTCAGGTGAATGTTGTTTCTTGCCGAGACACTCTCTAACCTGTGGATATATTTTTTTTGAAAAAAATACACTGTAGTAGTGTTTATATCATACACTCTCTTCTCGCAGCTAACTGCATGTGCAGTTGAGCCAGAACCGTCGCCAGAAAGTCGTCAATAGGGAGGCTTTACGTTTGTGCAGGGGGGCTTGACATTCAAATTTGACAAAAATTCAACGAATTTGTAGTGTTTCATAATTCAATTTGGAGGGACTTGGAGCTTCGTTTCAGGGGGCTAAGCCCACCAAAGCCCCCCGTGGCGACTGGACTGAGTTGAGCACCGTATTTATTCGATTGTATGCCGCGGCTTATAAAGTTTTTTTCATCATTTCATGCGGCTTACAATCAGGGACGGCTTACATTTTTTATTTTTTACTTTATCGAAATGTATACATGACGCTCAGTCTTTCCTTGGCTACGTTTTTCGACCAAATTCTTCTTTCGCATTCGATTTTCTTCAACATCACGTGCACATCCGTCACAGGAGGAATTATGATAAACAGAAGGCAGTTGTGGTCTAAACATGATTAATACGGGAAACTCACTGGTACGCGAACGTCGCGAATGCATCTCAAAGGCTTAGGTAACCTATGTTCAAGTGCGGTTTACAATCAAGGGCAGCTTAGGTTATACTAGCACCATTTCGTGCCGCTTGCAATCAAAGGCGGCTAACAGTCGAGTTAATACGGCAGGCACATAATCGACTCCTGGAAAAAGCAAAGGAGAACGTTGCGAATCAGCGAAAACCTAAATTTTACAAACGATGACGTCATGAACTGCATTATAGGGACCCTCCAGTGAAAATTGCCACAGGCCCCCCTAGCCTTTAATCCGGCTGTGACTAGAAGCGATTCTGTTTTGAAGGGTCGTTTATTTTTTGCAAAGTGCTTTCACGTCTGTTGCTACAGCACGTTAAACAAAACTGCTGTTTGAAATCTATGCAGTCGGATTGTCGTATTCCATTTCGTTCAAATTGGCACGAACAAATTGGTGCAATTTACCTTGGTAATGAAATGTGACTTTTTGCTTCATCACACTTTATTTTCTTACAGTCACAACGTGTTTTTCACATAGGCAAATAATTTGGGGAAATGCTATCTCAAAATATATAAAGGTTGGGACTAAAAAATATAAAGATTGGGGCGCAGAACTGTGCAAAAGAGTTATTCTCCCATGAATCTCACTTTGAAGTGCATGGTTATCAATCTCGGTACATTAGAAGAAGTATTGGTGAGCCATTCAGAAAAGCACATCAACAAGCCACTAAGCATCCTCCCAACCCAAGAAGATGTTCCGGTGTCAAGCGAAATTTCTGACTTCACACGATGTACACATGCACAGAGTAATATTGTACATACTGTTGCAACCTCTCCGGTGGTGTTGCGTTGATTGTGTGATTCACCACGAACGGGATGTGCGTGAAGAACAACACCATACATATATGTGGCGCGAACAAGCAATAAAAGAGTGATTGTGGCGTGTAATCTCTGGTGATACTAACGATGTCAACGATTGAACGTAACAATAGCGTGCGCGAACAGTGATCATGGCATATGAACTCTATTGTTGCTTGCTGCCACAGTGCGAAGCTTTGCGCATATGCCGCTCCGGATTTCCGATCGCAACAATACCAAAAACGCTGTTAAAACTGATTATTAGGGCTTGGGAATTCGTGTTTAGGTGAGCGTCTCGGGTTAGGGTTTGCCTTAGAGTGAGAAAAGTAAAAATGATTGAGGTCAACGACTAAGACCGAAAATTTTCAATAGTTAAAGTTATTCCCGTGCTATAGCTTGTTGTGGATTATCCAAAATGTTTTAATTTACACGACACGCATCATAGACGTAATTGCCAGACTTTATTTCTTTATTTTCAGAAGCAACACAACTGAAAAACAATAACAGGTCAGAAATTTCGCAGAGGTCAGAAATTCCGCTTGACACCGGGATTTTTTCTGCTTCGGGACCTGGCAGACTGATCTCGATCAAAGGCATGGTGAATTCGGATAAATACAAAGGACATTCTGGCTAAATATTTGATGTCCAGGTTGTCAAAGCGCAGCCCTCCAGAAGATCCAAATTTTCAACAGGATTGCGCTCCTTTCCACTGTTCAAAGAAAATGCAGAATTGTTTAAGCAGTCAGGAATAAATGTGCTGTATTGGCTTGGAAATTCTCCAGACCTTAACCCTATTGATAATCTGTGGGCGATAGTCGTGCGGAAACTCACTAAGCACAACTGCTCCACAAAAGCTTTGTATAATTAAAGCCATAATAAGCATCTGTTATCATGATGAAGAAATAAAGAAGATATGCTCCAACCTCGTTCAATCAATGCCAAAAAGGATTTCAATGGTTCGAAAATCAAAAGAACACATCAGATACTACTTTTGTACTGCGCGCACAGCTTATTATTGCTCACAGAGCTGATATTATTTTAACTAACACTGAATCATTGCCTGAATCGAGATTTTTGCATTTTGTATCGTGCTTATTATAACTGTAAGGAATAACAAAGTATCTTGAGCATCACAATCAAATACTCACAACTGAAAAGGGTCTTGTTTATAATTCTCGATTGCGGGTCTGGCTTTGGATTATGGGTCTGGCTTTCTATGCTTATTCGCCACCCTTCTCATCATTACTTTTCCTATTTTTTCTACCTTCTTTTCATAGCCCATGCATGCATATATGGCTACATAAATAGCATAGTTGGCACATACCAGGCCATGGTTCAGCAGGAAAGTTTTATTGTTTTGTCATTACTTGTGAAATAGTTGGGACCGTGGATTGGATGTGTTTTCCGTAGCAACTAGGCTCACAACACAAATAACAGTACTTATGAACTTATATTTGCACTCCTTGAATTGTTGAAATCTCATAGCTCCAAGCATGTTAAGACAAAGGTGGAAAGACTTATTAACTACTGCAATGCATGACCCTTGTCTCAGCAATTAGGCTACTGGATTCACTGTAGCACTTACTTCAGGACTAAACTGCCCAAAACTTAGGAAGCAGAAGATGAATAAATACATAATTTTCATACCTATGCACACATCTGTGGTAGGGTACTGCTGCAGTTGAACTACTGAGGCAATCACAAGCGAAATATGCCAATTCGGGGCATTAACTAACAGGAAAGCAACCAGCAGCAATAGAGATCCATCACTGACTTCACTCTTCTACTACTAGGTTGCACTATCATTATATAGGGATAAGTGAACTACGATAATTCGCTTGTGGTGACTATCACAGTGACTTGTAACTTATGGGCACCATCTAGCGGTGACCATTTATTTACATGTGGCGCCATCTCCAGGCCGCCACAGTACGCGACTTTTCGGTCTGGCTGTTTCTGTCTGGCCGATTCGGTCTGGGACGTTTCACTCTGGGGGCATTTCGGACAGACTAAGAAACCTTGCAGAAATCTTACATGTTCACATTTAATACAAGCATACTTAAATCAACGAGAAGTTTTATTTTAAAAACTACAAAGATGATCCAAGATCCAACAGTTAATCAGCATCAACATATGATTTTCATTATCATCAGCAGCAAATCAAATCATTATCGCCATTTTGCAATTAAATACAAATTCTTCAAAGACATAATTACAATTCAGCTTTAATCGCAATCATGACTCCTCAAAAAGAGTTGGTATAACACCAGCTAGAGTGACATTTCGCCTGCCTATAATCATTTAAATAAACGAATGTAATAAGTTGTTTATGTACAGAAATGTCATGACCGAAATATCCCCAGACCGAAACGGCCAGACCGAAATGTGGAATCACAGGGTTACAGACACTTTTTGCCACTGCATTGAAAACAGAACCATAGGGTTACAGACACATTCTTAACACTATTGTTAGCTAACACGTAACACTTGTTACAGCACTACTGCGGAGTATGGCGCTAATTCCTAGCTTGGTTTAGTCTAGGTAAAATGCGAAAGCGTTGTGGCTTGACACGCCAATATCAACAGTCAAATTCTCAAAACTTGCACATAACAATAACGACATACTTTGGCAAGCAAGTTTTTTAGACAAAGTGCCTAAAAAAGGCACTTATAACGTACAGTAGCATATGGTCAAAGTATTTTTTCAAAGTCTAATATTGTACTTTTTGGTTGTCCAGCAACATATTAATGCTGGTTTGCCCAAATGTGTTGTGAGCTACAGATGCTGTCAAGTGTGAATCAGTCATATCATGGCATCCAGTATCTGTAGCCTATTATTCAAGTTATTCACATCGACCCGCATTGTGCTGATCCCCAGACTGAACTAGCTTTGTTAGAAAAAATCGGATACGGCCCGCAATAAAACTAATCTGTAGAACTGCTTCCACATAATCAGTTGAACTTGTCATACAGATTTTGGTTGAATTTCCTTAGAAACGTATTGTTTGACTTTAGCCTACCAGCTTCAAGTCCGGTGTTGGTCTAGTGGAAGTATCTGCACCTAGTATACTACCTCTTCCGTTTAAAAGCGCTGGGGCTAAAACTTGCCTAATTACTACGCCATTCCAACAGCTACTTCCCCACCATAGCTCCCATTTTTGTTCTAATATGATATAATTGCAAGTTGAAATGCAAATTTTAGAAATTGCCACTTCCCTGCAGTCTGCAAATCCAACACAGAGCTGCAGCAGGTCATGTGTCTAGATTCAGGTCTCCAGGTCGGTTGCGTCACACGAAGCGAAAGCAAAACTGAAAATTGCATGCCTTGATTCCAACAGCAATTTTGCAGTGTTTACAAAAGGTAAATTTACTGGTATCCAAAAACAAAGAATTTCGCTAATGAACAAACACTTCTGAATAGAAAAAATTTTGTACAACAACATACCAGCAAAAAAGTTGTTCTACTTTAAAACCTTTGCGCATTTTTAACAAAAACTTAATTATTTTCGAAATTTGTTTTCGAAAACACGCATTCAATCGTAGATTTTGCATGCATGTTTTCCTTTCCCGTTCCACATGCGTGTTTACCCAATTTTTTTACGGAATTCAATAGCAAAACCAAACACATTTGAAAGGCTCTTTCACGAGAACTAACTTAAATTGTAAAAAGTCTTTGACAACGAAGATTTGCGAGGAGCTTTTGTTTTATATTTTTCTTTGTGTTTATGATTCAAAACTTCATTCAACGCAGGGGTGTCAAGAATATGGCCTGCTGGCAAAAACCGGCCCGTTGCGAGGTTGAATCCGGCCCGCGGGATGATTTTGTAAAGTAAAAACTTCTTTGTTTGCTTCAGAAGTTTATCCCATTATACTTCGATAACTGGTGGCTAGATTTCAATTGCTTGAAAACTTAACGCAATTCCTTATATTTTATTGTTTTCCTTTGTTTTTCTCACGTGAAATCTTCCCGTTTTCTGCATATTTCCTTTTGCATGTTCACACCGGTTTGAACTTTTAAACAGGTATGTATGAACATGCAAAAGTACAACTACTGTTGATAAAGTTTAACACTATAACTCCGGGAAAAAATATAAAAAAATATACCTTGAGCTCCAGCGATGTCGATTTCGAAACCGTCGGAGTTAAAGGTACAACTCCAACTAAAATTTGATAAGTAAAACTTATATTCCAATTATTGACCGTAAAATAAACTGCACAGGAATATATATGTTCGACAGGGTAAAATCTGAGAATCGGTGAAAAGCAGTAACTGCAGAAAATAGCGCATTTAATCTTTTAAAAATGTTGAAATCGACATCGCCGGAGTTCTAGCGTAAAAAATACACAGAAATGTTGACTAAAACCACACACTCAAGCAACTTCATGCTTCAAATATGTCAACCTGGAGTGAAAACGGGGAAGACATCTTTGTATTTTTTTGTGAAAATAAGAGACAAGGAAATTGTATTGTGGCGTAATTAGGACAGATTTTTAGTTGTAGAACTATTCCATGCTCGGACGTTGCTTTTGTTTTCCTTAAATTGCTCAGTTTAGCCTTTATTCTCTATTCCGTGTCAGCCTTGTTTCCAAAATGTCTTTATCGAAACAGAGAAAAGTTGACAAAGAATGCAGAATTTTCCAAGACAGATAGTCTGTTTCCTATTTTTTACGGAGGTGAATGGGATACCTGTATGTTTGGTGTGTCCACAACAGGTTTCAGTGATGAAAAAATATAACAATCGACGCCACTATGAGACTCATCATGCCGAAAGATA
>Ga0210059_1014541_pt1 | contig 11608 bp, 4 predicted proteins | sample Ectturendosymbi2_FD_188042 | JGI IMG/M metagenome (GOLD analysis project Ga0210059, IMG submission 188042) | Ecteinascidia turbinata endosymbiont from Florida, USA - Sample 2 (SPAdes) (version 2) | ecosystem: Host-associated > Tunicates > Ascidians > Unclassified | place: Key West, Florida... | reverse complement strand
CTTGACTGATCACGGCCTTTGTGTTGCCGTTCGGCAGGTCTTATTCTTGTCGTTGGACGTTTGGACTTTGTTTTCTTTTGGTGAAAGCAACATTTAATATGTACAGACCAGAATGTGTCTGCTACAGTTTCCTCTGCTTGATTTTCATTTTACGATTTCAATCTTTCACTTAACAAAATTGCTTCACACGTGGCTGTTAAGTAACTTAACACAGGTAACAATGAACACCAGAAAAAAGCTTCGGCTGGCGTGAGATCTGAGCCCACAAACTTCAGTAAGCGTCTTCGATAAGCGATACATGTCTAAAACTTATAACATCCAAGCACGCATATAGGTTTATTTCATGAGCCTCAGACAACAAAAGTTCGGTTTTCTGTCTCACTGGCTAGTAAGTCTCGTAAGAGCATTATACTCAAACTTGCTTCCAGAATGCTCAAAAATGCGTATTTTTAGGTGTAATTTTTCAAAATTTTCCCGGGGACATGCCCCCGGACCCCCCTACAATGGTCGTGCCTTCGGGACTTCCCCTAAAGTTGATTTGTGACGTCACACGATTGTGACGAAACTTTGCCCTCACCTCGGAAATTCTCTACGTATGCCACTGCTCATGTGTGTAAGATTTTTACAGCCGTGGTAAGCGAGTTGCAACGTGGTCCTCACGTTGTGCTTCAAAGTTTTTATGCCGCCACACATAGACTACTATATAGGTGCAGTGTGTTTGTTTTTTTTTAAACACACATAAGAAAAAACAGACGTGATTCTTATAAAATAACGTAGACCATGTGTTTTGTCAAATATTTCAAATGTGGCGATTTTGAATGGTTTGCTTGTGGCAGTTAATAATTCTGTTCCCGCCAGCCATGTAGGATTTCAACAGTTCCGTACAACTGAACGCTTTTGCGTCGAAGGCAGCAACAAACCCAGTGATCGTGGGCACTCCAGTAATGATTTATAATTTTTTACTGACCGTTCTTGCAGAGCGTCATTTTCGGCTGCACAAATTGATTAACACTTTCCATTTTTTGCCTCGCAACAATGGGAGAGAAGTGTTGCCACTCTGTTATGAAGAAAAACCCCAGAATTTACCTGAAAAAAAACAGAAAATATTAAAAAAAACCCAGACACACAAAATCTTTAAAAAAGTCAAAACCAAACTTGAAATGTACACTAGCGGTACTTGCACATAAAAATTAAGGTAATATGTAGTATTTGCATCAAATTTTTAACAAGTTCAAGTCTATTTTTAACATACTGATAATTTAAAAGTAAGCTAGCAGCAAATCAAATGTATAAAGTAACATACAAAGTTAGTTAGATCTTTTCTAAAAAACGTTTAATGTTTTCTTTTACTTTTACCTAAATGCACAAATGAAATATGTACATGACACATTCAAGGTCTTACAGTTTTCTTTTCACCCTAATCATTGCATTCATTGCAATATTTGACTACTAATTTAACATTCAAAATGTTACATTCATGCATATGCGCCTGTAAAACAATGAACAGATTCTCAAACACAGCATCTTCATTCATAACAAAAAAAGCATTCCAAAATCATGCACAAGCAGCCCTTGACACATCAACGATAGATCAGAGTGTTGATCTATGCCTAGTTAGTGCTTAGTCTGTAGAACATTAGATTTCAAACAAATTGGTTAAGCCTAGTCCTACTCAACTGTACTGCCACTGGCTAGACTCTGCACATTACGCCTGTGAAATTACTGTATTCTTGAATGGAAAATACAGTAATAAAACATACATTTCTAAAATTTGACCAGAGTGAAAAAAAAAAGATTTTCAATAAAAACCCCAGAACACCAGATAAAACAAAAAAAAACAGATCTAGTGAAAAAAACCAGCAGTGGCAACACTGGAGAGGGGCAAGCACGTACGCAAGGGGGGTTGGGGTTTAAACCATCCCCTTAAGCTTGATATTTTACGAAAACTTTATTACCTGCGCAAAGGAAATTAATTGTTTTCGCATACTTTTTGCTTGTTATCGACTTAACACAGAATGAATTGGCATGCAAATTTCAAGTTACATTGTAAATGGTTACATTGTAAAAAGCTACATCAAGTTACATTGTAAAAAGTTACATTGTAAATATCACGGATTGAATTTGCATGCAAATTTCAAGTTACATTGTAAATGGGCCAAAAAGTAATAATTAGGTTTTGGTGAGATCTGGGTTATCGTAGCATCCAGAAAACCATCTCACCACTTTTTGCAGACATTTCGTCCACTACGAATGTTTAAGATTGTGTTCCGCGATAGTTCACTTTATCGGAAACAATTGTCTTTGTTTTGTCTGCTATGACTGAGCAGCGCATATGCTGACCGCGTTGGGTACATTAACAATTTCTGTAGCATGGTAAAACTGTTGCACTAACTCAAAAACAACAGTTGTTAAAATGGAAGCATTCAGGCATTTGGTTATGTCTCAGCAGGGAAAAAGGATAACTAAAAGTTTGCTCTTATTGCAAATAAAACAGCCACAATAATCGTAAACATTGTTTTATTCGACGTTTCGGCTTATGCGTAAGCCATCATCAGGAATAAATGAAATGCGACAGTTAAAGGAAAAAATAAGGATGCAATTTAGGGCATTCGTACTGTATTGCTTCGTATAGACTATTATGTGTTAAAAAGCAGTAAGGGGATAGATGAACCATCGACGTTGAGTTCTGGCTGGTGTTGCTGTATCAGAAGAGACTCGAGCAGGTGAAGTTTCTTCTGACCGACGATGCTTCCCAATATTTCCGGTTGTTTGAAGTTAAAACGGTGCGTGGGATTGGTCAACAGATGTTTGCAAACTTCGGAACGTTGATCAAATTTGTGTTCGTTGATTCGGGTTATTAAATTTCGGTGAGTCTGTCCAATATAATTTGACCCACACGTGCATGTTAGTTTGTAGACTATACTTGAGGGACGAAGATGATTCTGTTTGTCTTTATATGTAAAAGATTTTTTAAACTTATTAGTTTCATGTATGAAACGAAACTGAAAGGGCATGATGGCATAGCGGTGTACAAGCAAGTTTTGCATTTCTCGCCGGACTTCATAGGAAATTTCCCCGAGGTAGGGGAGACGCATGCTGATGGTGGTTGTCATTGGCGGTGTTATCGTGAACGAATTAACGGAAGTTTCATGTTTCTTGTTAAGATATTTCATGATGAAGCGATCAAGGTATGCTTTGGGATATCCATTTTTGATCAGCATGCTTTTAATGTTCATGAATTCATTGTGTATGGCATTATATGTGTTGGCGATTTTATAAGCCCGGTCAAGTAATCCAAACACAAGATTTCTTTTTTGGTGGTGAGGAATGAAACTTGTCCAATGCGTGTACTGGCCCTTGCCTTCTTGGATGTTCTAATAGAAAAAACTCAGACCGGAATACAAACAACAAAGTATCGGAAACCTACTCACTCTGGCCGAAACGTCGAATAAAGCAATGTTTTCGACCAGGGGCGGCTCGCCTAGACGCGCTGCAGCCCTCCGTGAAAAATGTAAGGCAAAAGATTCCGCCAAACGGCTAAACTCGCCTTAAGTTTGGAGTTAGTTACGAAATTTCACAACACAATCATTTTTGGTACTTCCGACACCATTTTGACTCAACGTTTCCTAGGAATCCAACAAAACCAATGTTTCGCTTTTTTCCAACGACACCGCTTATGCGATGACGTTTTCAGCGCACTTGCCGATGAATTTGGCGATTTCGGGGCTGTCTTCGCCACAGCCCTAAAGGAAAGAAACCAAACAATTGGCTACAAGAAACATGGTGGTATATCCGTCTATCGCAAAGCGTTTTTGACATTTTGGCGATGAATTTTTAAAGAAAAAACGGAGGAAATATGATCTTGACTGTTTTTTATGTTTTTATTAGTACTTTGGCGATATTGGCGGCATTGGATTCAAATCTGGTCGCCAAATCCCGGGCTGCGAAAATACAGCCCTGCGTTTATCTGCACCAGTGCAGCTTGCAACAGTAGGCTAAGCTGATGAGCTATCTAGGGTTGACGTTTGAACATATACGGCAGTCGTTGGTGAATATCATTCTTGGACAATAAATGGTGAGACTGATTTAAAACATTGAAATGTGAAAATTTTGAAGCATAAGAAATCTGGCAAGTCTATAAGCATTCAAGTAGACCTTTTATTTTTTGGTAAGGTGAACATTGCAGCTGTAATTGATTTTCAGGATACAAACTTTTGCTGGAAAACCATAACAATCTAGTTAAAAAAACAGAAATTATGTGTAAAATGATAAACTGTTCGAAATCTTTTGGAAAATTTAAACTTCATTTGAAAGAACATGATTAAAGTAGCAGCTCAAAGAAAGCGTTTCTAGCCTAAGTCTGCTGCCATGACACGGTTTGAATAAATCCTAGGCTTTGTCTTGTTAACAATAACGCCTCAGTAGTCGAGCGGAATGTTCCAAGTTTAGTATGCGAGAAGTGTTGCGTTCGACTATCGTCTTAGCAGCTTTGGTGGCAGTGGTTGGGCATCATACTTTCGATGGGATCAGTTTTATTCTTTGGTGTTCGTGTTTACGCTTTAGGCTTTGGTTTCAATAAACTGAAGTGAATGTTTTCTATGTATCAATAAGGACAACTGAACATTATGAGTTTGATAAGATTAGGACTGCAGGAGTGACTGGAAACGCCACTAATTACTAAACAGCCAGGGCGACAATCCTATGTGTTTTGTAAACAATGAAATGACCCATGATACTGTTAGGAAAAGGTACCAGTGCCCCCCTTATGAAAAGGAAGGGGGGGAATGCTCCGTTATATTCCGCCGCACTCCGGTGTCACTGGTCATTAGCCTGTGCTGGTTGAACCTCACTTCTCAATGTTTAGTCTGGTATGTTTTCCATACTTTGGCTATCAGAAATGCTTTTTCTGTTGATAAACTGCATAATTCCATTTTTAAGCACTTTCTACAAGCAAGTCACGATTTAAGAATAATCAACGGCCGGAAAAACATTAGCGGTGAAAAAGTAAGAAAGTAAGACGCCCTCGCAAAACTTTCAAGCAATGAGAAGTAGACATGTCCTATAGACCTATGTTGACACGACTTTCGCACAACTTACCAAAGTTCGAACACCACGCAGGATTTTTAAAAATGAGCAGATAAATTATAAAAACTCGCCACAGCAAATATAGCTTTGCATTTATTCAGAAGTTAGAAATAAATCTTAATGATTAAGACGTATTCCCAAAAGACTGCATAGATAACAATCCACGACGTAGTTTTATACTGTGCGTTCTTCATTATAATAATCATGATGGCGTCATTCATGCGTGTGTCTTAAAAGCTTGTATTTCATCAAAGTACAGTAAATGCATTAACGCCATCAAGCGTATACTCTATACTACCGCAATGTATATCCTCGTCTTCCTTCGTTTATTCGTGTTTTTTCTCTTTACTATGATGCATGTTAATAGTCTAGCGCTTTGCGTGTGGGAGTGAAGACGTTACACAATACAATAGAAAACGGTTACCTGCGAAAAACCTGAATAAGCGTTTATTTTGAATAAGCCATTCACTCAGGCACAGGGCCGCAACCAGCTGATAGTTTCGTGGGGCAAATTTATCGTAACATGTTGTTTTACCATTTTCGGGGAGGAATTGATGGCAACTTGTTGTTGAACCTAACATCTGAAAAAGTTTTGAAAAATTCCGGGGGGGTTGCAATTGCCCTGCTGCCTTGTGCAGTGTGAGTGTCATAGCGGCAAATACACTGTCATTGCAAGAAATAAATCAGTTGATCGGAATTGAGCTGCTGACGTCAGGTTTCTGGAAAACTTTGATTCTTAGTCCCAATTTCCAGGGGGGTAAAAAGCCCGTTATGGCCCCATGCGGACGCCCATGACGAGCTGCGTTTCCTCTTCGTCAGAAAGATTGCTTGATCCATTGATTCCAAATGGATTAGCTACCCAACTAAACATTTCTAAATAGCTTATCTTTATAGCATTTTGATAAGACTAAATACAATTACTTTCCTGTTGGCCTACCTCAGCGTTGAAGTCAACATGGTGAAAGGCGGGACGTCTTGTTTCAAAATACATTACATTACTACACAAGGGGTAGCCAGGGGGGGACCAAAGGGGCCATTCCCCCCAAAATTTTTAGAAAATATAGTCATTTTGTGCATTGAGAGGCGTTTTTCCAAACAAAAGTGTTATATGCCGAAAAACAATTTGTCCCCCCAAAAATTTTTAGGGCTGGCTACGCCACTGTTACTATAACGTGACAATCACCCTTACGACATCTGCAAGGCAATAGGAAAATACCATACCATTATCAGTTACTGTACCATCTATTGCAGTGTTTTTCAACCTTTTTGCTGCAACGGAATCTTGCGCAAATGTTTGCGCTGCTCATTAAATCCCCACGCAATGATCCATGTGTCTGTCCTACTTTCTACAGCGGCATAGAACTGTGGTTACGAATTTCGCCCCAGGCAATGTCCGTCGTTTCGGCGGAAGCCCTGGCAGTCACTCGCGGAGTCCGGATGAAAAACACTGATCTAATGGATATCGTGCATTCAAGTCTCGCATGCTTGCCTGCATGCCTAATTGTAATACGAATTGATTATATTCAAAAATTCCAAAAAGTTCTGCGGCTCACCTGAGGATCTCACGGCACACTAGTGTGCCGCGGCTCGCAGTTTGAGAACCACTGGTCTAGATACAGGATTAAATTGTTGTATTCAACCACAATGTCATAAATTTGTATTTTACTGCAAATAAAAGCACTATGTATACAAGTTTATCATAAAGTATACGAGCTTCTATGATAGAGTTTTCACCTGATTGCATAATTCGTCAGTTCGCCTAAATCGTCACTTTTTTCTAAACACCTTGAGGTGACGAATTACCATGCGAATTCTACTGGACTTTTTACATTCAGGATTTTTGAGCAACTTGCGCTTGCCCCGAAAATTTTCAAGCCGGGTGGGGCTACCGCTCCCTCCCTCCGCCTATCGTTCTGGATGCTTGGCTCCCCGTCTGTTCTGTGCGCCATGTTAGGAAGAAACGCTCCTGCAGTTTATTCATAGGCACGACGCCAAGGTTTTGCGAACTTTTTCTGATAAGAGCAGCAGTTAATAACTGTAAAAATTGCACGCTTATTGCATTGAGGTTTCTAGTTTTGACTGCGGCTGGGTACAAGTACGTAATTAGTCTGCTTATTTATACCCTATACTTGAGAACATTTACTGATTACTTGATTGAGCAACAAGTAATTGCTTTCAAGAAAGTTATTGTTTTAGAAGCCACGTCTTCTGCTGTAAATGCAATATTACACATGACATGTATCATCACACATAATAAGGCATTGTGGGAATAGCTTCTTGCCTGTGCAGAGCCCTTTGAGTCACAATTGTTGATTGGCAAGGTGATCACGGTTGGGAGGTAGAAGCTCATTGCATTAAATTCAATCGCGGCCAACAGGTGCGAATTTTGTCTGAAGCGTTCCTTACGTGATTTAAAATTGCAGCGGTTTTGATGTTCTTATATGTTTTTACGTCTAAATGTCGTATTTCCTGATTTGTTGAAATTACTATGTAATCTGCTAGAAATTACTTACAACTTAAACAATAAACTTTTGTTACTTGAACCCAGCCCTGTTGTAGTTTTGACACAACTAAATTCCAAGAGACAAGTGCTATCAGTGATGTAGGAGACGGGGGTGAAAGTGCACCCCCAAAAGTTTTGATTTGTTGAAAATCCTGGAAGAAATGGCACCCAACGTTTGCAGAAAAATATATTAAGCCTTTTTTTTGGAGGTCACACCAATACAGGTCCCTTTGTGGGAGACTATTTGTTGGCAAAAGTCGCACAGAAACTTCGAGGAGTTCGGGCAAAAATCTTTCGCACCTCAAAAATTTGCCTGCTCCTACACCTATGAGTACTGTTCACTGTACAAGAATGTATTCACGCATGTTCACAATCACATTTGTTTATGAGCACACACCACGCCAGCCCTGTACTAAATATAAGTTCAATTATCTGAAATAAACCAATTCTCGTTAAGATAGAATTCATATGAAAAAGTATGAGTCAAATACCGAATATATTTTTTGACCTGCTTTGAAAAACTACTTTGACTTGCATTTGCAGTAGTAACTTTGATATTGTTAATTGTGGTATTCGAATGACACCACATAGGCACTTCAAATTTTAACACGGCAGTCGATAGTTCATGCGCCATAGCAGCTCTCCACGCAGTTAAAAGAACTTTTGCAGAAATGCTGTGATGAGAATCACCAGGAAACAAAGGCGTGTTGAATTTTATGGCATTGCTTGTTCTGTCATATTCAAATGACATATTTGCTAAAGTTGAAGATCCTGATGCAGTGAATGTATCAGCAGGCAAATTTATGCAGCCAGACATGTTGACAGCTGGATGCTGCGTTGGCAAACTGCAGTGCAGCTTAAGGTTAATTGCAATCATTTTATCTTGAGGAAATGGAATTATGCTACAAAACAATGTAAAAGGTAAGGCCACAGGAGCACTTTTGTCATTTAAACAATATTTTAGGGCTTGCGTAGTGCCTGGAATGGCACGTATCTTCAGAATATTGGGTGAATCATCTTCAGAAACATTTGAATGTATAATAGCATTGCCAAGAATATGGGATAAAGACAAACCCTCAGTATTCTGTGTAAAAAAAAGTGTGATGCTTGCATCATTCTGCAAATAGCTTTTAACCTCCAGTTTTCCTTGTACATCATAGTAAAGAAGTAAGCCTGTAGCATCTATGATAACTGACAGGGTTTCAATCAAGTCTATGAAAACTTCATCCATATCTGCTTGGCTTTGATTTGTAATAATGGGCTTTTCTTTTGCTTTGCTGGAAAGTGTCTTTTTTCTTGCATTTGTTCCAAACAAATTGTCGGGCATGAAATTCATTATCTCTGTTTTTCCAGAATTCTTACTCTGACAAGGCACAACACTGCATAAAAAAGGTTTGAGCTTGTATGGTTCAATTAGTTTTGGGCATGTAGCATTCAAGGATTCAATCAGTACCTCACTAACTAGACCCACATTTTCTTGGATTGTGACTGGAGTTAATACACCTAAGAAATCCCTCAGTAATGATACTGTCTTTTCAAGGTATTCTAGTATAAAATAAACTGAATCTTGATCATTTTGCAAAGCAGCTGCTATATACACTTTATCACTCACAAATTGAATATAATGCACATCTTCAAACTTCACAGTTAGTGGGACAGAAAAATTTTTGACTTTGCAAAATGAGATAAACTTGAGAGGGGTCCACAGATTTTTGGAGAGATTGAGCTTTCTGCAAAAAATTAGTTCAGCAGAATGACTGAAGAAGAACACTCCATGAAGCATTATTAACCCCAGCTGTGAAGTAGTCAATAAATATTGCAAGTTATTCACAGACGCAGCTTTTGCCTTCGTTGTTTGCAAGCAAAACAAGTTGTCTTGGAATTTACAAGTCCAACTACACAGACCTGCAAAATGCACAATCATACATAGTAAATGAAATCATGAGAACATTACACACCCAAAACAGCAGAGTAGTTTCCACTCTACAGGAAAATGGAAGTGAATTTTGTTATAATGTATTCCTGTTTGAACGTTTTAGTGGCCTGACGGCATACTGAACCTAGCTGTGTTGCCACTGCCAATGCTTTCAGGTTTTAATGTTAACTGTTTCTGTCAGGTACTTATAGTGTAATGAAACGTAATAACAAGGTTAGGTGAGAGTTTATTAGACACAGAATTTTTAACGCAGAGAGATGAATGACTCATATACAACATATGAATATGCTAGTTTGTTCAACAAACCACACTTGGCTTTGCTGAAATATTACAATACACAACTTACACATGAAAACATTTCCTAAGACTTAGTAGTAACAAAACCAAATTACTTTTAAAATTTTTAGGAACTTAGCAAATTCTCAAAATCCAAGATATTTACTGATTAGGAAGACACATGTTTACAACGTTTAACAACATTACACATAAATAGATACTAACATTCCACCACCAAATAAAAACAGATACACGTTACAAATACCATAACATAAAACAACATGCCAACAAAGACACGCAACATACAAAGGAGCCAAATTATGGAATACCTGTACTCTACCAGAAAAAATAAAATCTCACAGGTTTCAGCATTCATCTTTCATTACTAAAAGCAGCTTCTATTAAAACCCACACAATCTCATTATTAATATAATCAATGTTACATCATTGAATAATAGCGCCTGCAGCTTCTCAATAAAAGTGACCATGTTGGTGTTTAATTCAAGATTAGACCTTAACAACTGCAAAGTGAAATTGTGCTAATTGTAAATGCCAACCCAGTCACTCGTAAGCAGTTTGCTGGTCTTTCATTGTGGAAATCACAAATGGCATATTTTTAATAACAGTAATAAAGAATTATGCTACTGGAATGTCTCCTTGTGGTCATGTAGCCAATACCTGTGGATTGCTAATGATAGTGGCTATTAAATAAAATGTCTTTGTCTTAGCATAAATGCACTGCAAGTTCTTGTTAAAATGTTCCCTTTGCATGTATGGTGATGGGCAAACACTGCATTGCGATGCCAGATTTGTCAGTCAAAAAGTAAACCAGGTGAGACACAACTCATTGTGAACAAAATACAACAGTCTACAATTTAGTCTACAGTCAAAAGTATGTGGTCCTCATCATGAACTATGAATATTATGTATACATTAATAATTTCTTGCAATCATTTCAAATGGAAGTTAACAGTTGGATAAAATTTAGGAATGCAACAATGCTTTACTCTTGAAATATCAATATACCTAGGTTGGAGAAGCAATCATGATAACTCACACCAACAAACCTGTATGGGTTGAAAAAAAAAGTTTTAGTAACTTAAAGATCATAGCACTATGTACTTCAAGCATTATGCTTTTCATACTCATGCAAAATTTTTAAACAGAAATTGTCTGGTATGAATGGCTTCAAGAGATGTTTAATTTTGAACCACAAGAATTCATAACCAACAACAGACAAAATCCATTAAGGGTTTTGGAAAAAATTGTTCCATATGCTTATCGATATACATGCACTACAATAATGAAGTTCACTCAAACATTCAATGAATATATTCCACACCTAGAGTAGCATTGTAAAAAAACCTAGGTTTATCAATTTTTGTTGCATTTCATTTTTACAAATTTTGGCACTTAACTCAAAGCTAAAAAAGCATTTGCACCCCATTCTGCATCAGTTGCAGACTTTCAAATGATAATTAAGTTTTTTACATACTGCCCATGACTTGCATTTCTTGACACAAGTCTGTCATACCAACACAGGTGACAGCTTACAATCACCAACCCACAAGGGTTAAAGTCAGGGACAAAACGAGGGGGGCAAGGGAGGCACAATTCCCATTTTGCCAAAGTTGGCAGTGGCAACAGGGTGAAACATTATATGACAAAAAAATTTCTAATGCAACACCATGTCTTATATTTTTAAAATTAAAACATACCGTATTTACTCGTTTTGTAGCCCGGGCCCTTATTTTTTTCAACCAAACTCACTACCGGGCCCTTATTCAAGCACGGGCGCTTGTTATTTT
>Ga0210059_1014540_pt1 | contig 11609 bp, 8 predicted proteins | sample Ectturendosymbi2_FD_188042 | JGI IMG/M metagenome (GOLD analysis project Ga0210059, IMG submission 188042) | Ecteinascidia turbinata endosymbiont from Florida, USA - Sample 2 (SPAdes) (version 2) | ecosystem: Host-associated > Tunicates > Ascidians > Unclassified | place: Key West, Florida... | reverse complement strand
CGAACGGGATGTGCGTGAAGAATAACACCATCATATGTGTAGCGCGAGCAAGCAATAGTAAGAGAGATTGCGAGCATGATCTCTATTGTTGCTTGCTGCCACAGTGCGAAGCTTTGCGCGCATGCCGCTAGGGATTTCCGATCGCAACAGTATCATCAATTAAAGGCAAATCATTTCTAGCCGTCTCTGCGTTCGTATTAATCAATTCTAGCCGTGTAAGGAACTTGTTGACTATCTTGCTAAGCACTTTTGAACACCGGTGAATAAACTAGATAACGTAAATGTCATTCATTTCATTCATTTTCATGCCCGGTTTTCCTCTAGGGAGGGTCGCGGGGGCAACATCCCTATAGGAGGACTTGGAATACCTCGCGGTCAACAGCAATTTCATATAGTTCTGGTGGCTCAACACCAAGACCGGACCAAGCAAGGTCGGAGATGTATCACTCCACCTTGTCCTTGGACGACCTCTGGGCCGATTTCCCGGTGGGTTTAACCAGCAGGACTTGGCTCGCCAATCTTTCTTTGGGCATTCCGGATACATGGCAGAAGTAACGTGGCTTTGATCTCTCAGTTCGGAGAAGTAGCTCGACATTTAGCGCTCTGCAAATTTCACAGCTGCGTAGTTTGTCGCAAAGGGCCGCACCGGCTGGGGACATAACAAGGGGGGCAAAAATGCCCGGGCGCCGAATTTCTGGGGGCGCCGAAAAGTCCCGACCAAGTCGCAAGTGTTTTCTTCAATACAGTACATCATCTCACCTCGGTACGCCCCTGGTTGTCACACCGTGGACTCTTCGCAAAAACTCCATCTCTGGCGCTTGCACCTGAGTTAATATTCTTTCGGTCATTACCCAAAAAGACCATAGGTGAGTATCGGAACAAAGACCGATTTAAAAACTGACAACTTTGCGGTGTTTGAAAGCTCTTGTTTTGTCACTGACTTGTTTTGTCTCATGTTTTGTCTCTTGTTTTGTCTCTTGTTTTGTCTCTTGTTTTGTCTCTTGTTTTGTCTCTTGTTTTGTCTCTTGTTTTGTCTCTTGTTTTGTCACTGTTTTGTCACTGACCACAGGGCGATAAAGCTCAGGCAGAACTGCGTTAGCCTCACTACTCCGTGTAGCAATTTCCTTGTTCCACCTTCCGTCACTCGTAAATACCACCACTAGATAATTGAACTTCTCCGCCTGTTGCATTGTATTGCCGCTCACTTGCAGCATAGAATGCCTTGGATTTGTGGATGGACATAATACCTCGGTATTTTTAGTGCTGATTTTCGTTCCGGCTCGGTCACACGCAGCAGAAAACCGATCGAGTGCATGCTGAAGACTCTGTTGAGAAGATGCTAGCAGTACCACATCGACAGCAAAAAGTAAACGGTTGGTCCTGCAGCTTCCTACTGTGACACCCTCGTCGACTCCGCTGTCACTGTCTATCCAATTCTTGTAGACTAGAGGTGGGGAACCTGCGGCCCGCGTGAACGTTTGGTATGGCCCTCATCAAAATTTTCGTTACCCAATTTAGAGTACAAAATGGCGTCAAACGAAGCTCCATGATAAGAAGGTGCTTAAGGTAACATGTCATAAGAAGCCTCTATCCCTTGTATTCAGATAAAGGTTGAATACAGTATTAGGATAAAATCAATTGTTATTTGCGGCCCGGTGGCGATAATCCAAAGTTTATGCGGCCCGGGACAGCAAATAGGTTCCCCACCGCTGATGTAGACTATGAAAAAGAGCATAACAGCACACACCCTTGCTGGAGTCTAACACCGGTGGTGTTGGACTTTTTTTCGGTGTCACAGCGCCGTAACTTTAATTTGCAAGAAATTGTCTGATATTTGCGCCAAGAAAGTCAACTATCCAGGGGCGTAATAACTGTAAGAACTATAAACCTGAAGTCAATTTTTGTGGTTGCACTCTCGCGCCACCTGGCGCAAATTTCGTGTGTTTTAACATCAACAACATGACGAAGTTCGCAAAAATGGTGAGTGCAGCAAATGCACAATAAGGACGAATGCAGTCAGAGTAGGATGTAACTGCAGGTCTGCATTTCACATTTTCACGTAAAACTAATGGGTGTATTTTACAAATTTGCGTTTGTTTCTTCTGCACAAGTTGAGTTCCTCGTTCAACGGTGATTCCACCAAACCACGCACTTCGTTAATTCTGACTCGCCCTACCTCACCGTTTTTATACGCGCCAACGCGCATATTCACAAAGTTCTCAGCATGTTTCATATCAATTGGGAGTTTTGTACAGTAAGTACTGATTGCGCGCGGGTTGTTACGTGGCTCCTGACCTGCTACTTGGAGCCTTTTCCAAAGTCCCAGCATAGACCATCGTTGATATAGCCAATAAACCCTATCGAGCCCCTTACCGCTAAACCGGTGTTAAGGTGGAACTTCCGAAGAGCGCGTTGGGAGCAGTTTACCAGCCTGACAAAGTTAGGGGCTGACTCCCTCCCCGACCCCTCCTCCAGCCTGGACACAGCATACTCTGCCTTCTGCCAACTGCTTCAGTGTTCCGCACGGAAGTCATCCCTAGTGGATGCAGTGCATTCCCCACTTGGGACAATGAATGCGACCAGCGCTACAGTGCGTTCCTGCTTTCTGAGAGTCGTGTAGATTCCGACTTCAAGGCGGAGGAGCTCTCAACCTGCATTGATAGAAAACGTCGAGAGCGATGGATCGAGTCGGTAGAAGGGCTTGACTTCACCCACTCAAGTAGAAAAGCATGGAAAACTTTTAACCGCCTTACAGGGCGCTGCGCACGTCCAAGCAGTGCCCTGTCACTGCCAACTCCATCGTTCATCAACTTCTGACCAACGGCCGTTATGCTGGTAAGGCTCACTCTCTCAATGTGAAACGGCAGTGCAGTGCTCTGTGGAATTCCCCGGGGGTTGATGGGCACCTAACATCACCTTTTACACCCGAGGAACTGTCCCATGCTATCAAACTGCTCAAGTGCGGGCAGGGCCGGATTAAGGGGGAGGGGGCAACGGGGGCAATTCCCCGGGCCCTCCGCTCAAAGGAGGCTCCCCGTGACATTTTTTTGTTGTAAATAAAATATTCGTTTGAAAAATTGTCGTGATTTAAAAGAGCTACAAGAATACAACTCTATGTTTCGATGTTGCGTCGAATAACGATTTCTCTGCAAGTTTGACCTTCTGCTAGTTTTAATAATCACTACTGAACACAAATATTTTCGGTTTTGTTCAATGGAAAAATATTTGAATTTTGCTTTTAACTATTCCTAATAACCGCTCTTGTGGCGTTGGTGTATCTTCTCGTGCATCATGCCTACTGCACAAATGTCGCGAAAACGATACTACAGTAGAATTTGTCTAATTCGTCAATTTGGTCATTTCGTTACTTTTTCGTCGGTCCCGGCAGAATTCCTAGCTTTTGTGCACATTTCTGTTCATCTAATTCGCTGAGAAGCGTTTTGTTCGGCTAGTACGTCATTTGCGTTTCGCTTTTGATGTCTAAGCAGCTAGTACGTGTGAGAATTCAAACAAATTAAGGATCTTTATCTGAGAATTGTTGCATCTTGCAATTTGTTTATCGAATTCATACACGAGGTGCGAAGCGCGACACGACTCGCCCTTGAAAGAACGGGGAAAGCAAAAGTTTAGTAAAGAATTAAAAGGTGTTAGATTAAATGAAATAGTCGGGATAGAGTAGATGAATAAAGGAGTTTAATTTAGTAAACAACCATAACGTCATAAATGTGTATTTTACTGCAAATAAAACACTATATACGAGTTACTATGATAAAGTATACGAGCTTCTATGATAGGGTTTCACCTATTTGCATAATTCGTTACTTCGCCTAAATCGTCACTTTTTCTAATCCCCTTGAGGTGACCAATTAGGCAAATTTTACTGTATTTGCATGCTTAAGCAGCAAAGCTAGTTCTGCTGTGGTTGTTGTTTAATGTCAATGATTCCGTAACTTCTTGTGCCGTCTGGAGGTACCCGCAGCCGATCTGCGACCTTGGTTTCGTCATAAAGGATAACGCATGGTGGAAACGAACTTTTTCCGTTGGCTACTATATCCTTGTGTTACATCATAAACATATGAAGCTAGTCAAACCATTCACACCACATGTCATTGCGTGTTCCGCCAGAATAGGTTTTTGATCAGTCGATATGTAGAACGAAAGACCAGAAAGCGAGATTGCAGTGCTTAGCTGGCGCGATGCGGAAATCTGTAACGTCACCAGGAGCTAAAATTGGCTGTTTCTAAGGTGAAAAAGCGCAAGAATCTGGCAGTGTTAGCTGAAACGCCACGACAGAAACGTTTTTTTTCCAGCAAAGCTTTCAAGCAGCAACGTTAAAACAGTGGCGTTAATCAGAAAACCTGAAAATGAAGGTGAAAATCAAGACATTAGCTTGGAAACAACTTTCACACTCAGACTGGCTGGCCATATTGACATGTCATTTTTTCCGGTGTTTTTGTTTGTAATCTCAGGTTTCTGCTTATTGTTCGGGTGGATGTTGTTTCTTGCTGAGTCACTCTCTAGCTTGTGGAAATATTTTTTCTTAGTAAGAATACACTGTAGGGGATATGTGGGACCAATGAGCCATTTTTTACGTTTTAGGTCATAAGTCACAAAACTAGCTATCTTCATAAACCACAAATTTACCGATGATTCTGTTATGGAAAGGCACCTCCGCCCCTGTTGCCCCCCTTTTAAAAGGACAGAGGAGAAACACCCCCGTCATTTCACCATTCTCCAGCGCTCCTGAAATTACCTATGATGCTGTTATGTAAGGGAACCTATACCCCTGTTGCCCCCATTTCAAAGGGCAAGGGGGCCAGTGCCCCCATCATGCACCCCCGCATCCGGCGTTCCTGCTGCGAAAAATCGGTATCAAATCGCAAAACACCAGAAAGGCGCTTTGTGGGCAACTACGAACTTCAAAGTCAACATCATCATCAAGTCCCCTTAACACCAATTCTACAAACATTTTGAGATTTCCAGAATTGGAATAAACTTTTACAATGCAGTAACAACCCGCCGCAATACTTTGGTCCGTAAATCCACTCAATCCACCACCAATTTCCGGCTCGGTTACGGAGTAATCGTTTGCTGTGCTACTGTCTTAATGTGCTGAGTTTTCAAATGTACTGAGTTTTGAGTTTTCGTAAACGTCTTTCTAATGTTAATTTTTGAGTAAACACTTTTTTTATTTCATTAGTCACAGTTTCTTTTTGTCGCCATTAGTATTCTTGACGTTAATCAGTTTGTTAAGCTGCTATGATTTCTGAGCTTGTGTTACAAGTTTTTGATTCTAGTCTTGAGTTGTTTTTTTTCTCTGATGTTACTTCAGCTTTTCAACTTTTTACCCGCAAGCTTTGCTTGCAATTTTCAAGACTGAGGATGCGTAATTTTACGTGAAATCGATTTTCTATTAAAAATTTGCTGATCGATTCCTTGCTTACACCCATCGTGGAAAGTACATACTTGTACTGAGTTTATAACATCACTCACAACGCTAGATACGGATAGTTGACGCCTCACGATTTTACGCGCATCTTTGGCTTCGCTTTAGCTGTGCTCGCAACTTTGAGCTTGGATGCTTCTTATTACTGTGCTTAGATGATTGGTTCGTACATACTGCGCTAAGATGCTTCGTATAGCTTCGAAAATGGATGACGAATATCAGCAAAAATCTTTTTATATGTCTGTCAACGCACCTGTCCATAGTAGCCATCGAACGTTTTCTCACAGAATCACGACCCTATTTTTTGGCTTTTTGGACCTATAGACGTGAGATACTCAGTCAATATTATTATTTTTGGAAGATTTTTGCAGACTAATTTGATTCTCCGTCACATCGCTCCACGCCTTATTGAGGCCTTCTTAAACAATCGTTTTTCGCATCTACTAATTTTGAAAGTACGCATGTTTAAGCTGGAGACGTTAGACCATATGCTAAGGGACCTTTGAACCACCGGGTCGTTGGTCACTTTCTCGCATGGCACAAAGGTCCCTTCCGCTGCCATTTTCGTATTACATGTCATAACATAAAAAGTGTGCAGCATCAATTCTGAACGTCTTGCAGTTTTCAAACTCTTTCCTTAACCATATCAAATTTGCAAAAGATCTTTCGAAAAAAGTTGCCTGTTATTTGCAAAAAGAAAAAAACGCAGGCACCAAAATTTTACTTTCTTCCTTCGAAATTAAAATTAGCCCAAAAAAATTGAATTAACAGCTATATCTCCCCTAAAACACATATGGGCAACAAGAAACCAATCTCAGCTTCACTGCCAAAACCAGAAGAGCACACGTTCACTAGGTGGCGAGAAATAGCCTATGGTCATTGAGCCCACCCTGGTCAAAGATCCCACAACTCCCCTAGTGTTTATATCATAAACTCCCTTCTCGCAGCTAACTGTATGTGCAGTTGAGCACTGTATTTATTCGATTGTAAGCTGCGGCTTATAAAGTTTTGTCATCATTTCAAGCGGCTTACAATCAGGGACGGCTAATATTTTTTACTTCTTTACTTCATCGAAAGGTATAGATGACGGTTAGTCTTTCCTTGGGTACGTTTTGTCGACCAAACTCTTCTTTCGCATTCGATTTTCTTCAGCATCACGTGCACATCCGTCACAGGAGGGATTATGAGAAACAGAACGCAGTTGTAGTGGTGTAAGCATCATTATTACGGGAAACGCACGAGTACGCCAACGTCGTGAATGCATCTCAGAGGCTTAGGTAACCTCTGTTCAAGTGCGGTTTACAATCAAGGGCGGCTAACAATCGAGTAAATACGGCAGGCACACAATCGACTACTGGAAAAAGCAAATGAGAACGTTGCGAATCAGCGAAAACATGAATTTACAAACGATGACGTCATGAAATACGTCATAGGGGCCCTCCAGTAAAAATTGCCCTGGGCCCCCTACCCTTTAATCCGGATCTGGGTGCGGGAAAGCTCAAGAGCCGGATAACATCCCCACACAGTTCCTTAGACACCTTGGTTGCAATTGCCTGTCGTGGCTGCGTGAGTTCTACTCTAGTTGTCTTAATCATGTCGCCATCCCGAAGATCTGGCGAAAAGCGACTGTCATAGCTGTCCCAAAACCGAACAAGCCAATGGACGATCCCAGGAGCTACCGACCAATTTCGCTTCTCTGTGTTCCATACAAGTTACTTGAACGCCTCCTTCTGTTTCGACTTGAGCCTGTTGTCGACCCCCAGCTACCGACGCAACAAGGTGGCTTTCGAAGTGGTCGCTCTACTGTTCAACAGGTTGTCAAACTGACGCGATATTGAAGAGAGCTACGAGGGAAGATGTAAGGCAGGTCTCGTCCTTGTGGATCTCACTGCGGCCTATGACACTGTCTGGCATCAGGGCTTGACATTGAAGTTACTCCAGATCATCCCTGATCGACATCTGGTCCGCTTCATCGTCGACATTATCTCAAACCGCAGTTTCATCCTTAAAACTAGCGATGGGCAATGCAGCAGTCTCCGACGTGTGAAGAATGGAGTGCCTCAAGGGTCAACGCTTGCATCTAATTTTTTTAATATCTGTATCAGCGACATCCCCGACACCGTGTCCACTCAATATGGCTATGCTGATGACCTGGCCCTCCTGTTTTTTCACAAGTGTTGGAATGAGGTGGAAGAAGTCCTTCCTTTGGATATGCAAAGTATTGCTGAGTACCTATCTTCATGGAGGCTCAGGCTGAGCACGGCCAAAACTAAATGCGCTGCGTTCCATCTGAATAATAGGGAATCCAGCCGTAAGCTCGCGGTCACCGTCAACGGTACCACCATCCCCTTCACCCAAACTCCAACTTACGTTGGAGTCACGCTTGATCGCCAACTCACCTTCAGCAACACTTGAAAGGCCTCTGTGGCAAAGTCAGAGCCCGTAATTGCCTCTTAAGCCTTCTGGCTGGCATGGGGTGCCCACGCCTTTGTTCTGCGAACTTCAGCGCTGGCCCTGGTCTACAGTGCCGCGGAATGCGCCGCCCCAGCTTGGTACCGCAGCACCCACACTAAAAACCTAGATGTTGCATTAAACGATACGTTGCGCATCATCTCTGGGTGCCTGAAACCGACCCGCAGGGAGCTTTCACCAGTAGTCTCGAGCATTCCACCTGTCCACCTGCGTAGGGAACATTTCATTTTCAAGCTGACGCTCCAGGCACAACTGAACACCAACCACCCACTTCATACTCTTGTCCATGGTCCACAGTTCCTCCGCACACAGCGCCTGCAGTCACGACCCCCCTTCCGCCGCCATGCTGCGACGCTGATGGACGCCGCCTTCAACCTCCTGGAGTCATGGAGAGCGGCATGGGAAAGAGCCACACCACCGGGCCAGTTTTTAGTCACCCCTTCCGTCTGCCTCCCGCCTGGCTCAGACCCAGGGGCTCAACCAGCTCTTCATTTCGGGAGGTGCAATTTTCATGAACTTTCATTCGATGACGTCATCGTGCTTATTCAACCGTGGTACAACTTTTTCGCAAACGGTCACTGCTATGTTCTTTTCGCAACATTTCCGAAAATGATAACTTATCAGTCTTAGTCGGGCCCGTCACTAAGGGGGCAAAGCCCACTCTAAAATTTTTTCGCCTCCTTGGAAATATGTGTTGGGCATAGTTTGAAACTTTTGGACATAGTTTAAAAATTTGGGCCCCTCCCAGAAAACTCTTCCCCCCTTCTGGTGTCCCAAGCTGGTAACAGGCCTGCTTTTAATCAAGATGCAGACCGAACGATCAGGACAGAGTAAAAATTAGTAGCCTAATACAAACAGCTGGTTCCACATTCAACTAATGCAGTCATGGCTTTATTGTGTCAGGTGTATTGGCTACTAGTAAACCTGCCTAATTTTTCGTCTTGTTTTAGAAATTTCATCAAATCGTTTATCAAGATTTTTGAAACTTCATTTAAATATATTTGGCGTGAGATTATTTCTGCAGACGATACTGCGAGTGGTGAAGCTGTCAGATACTAGAGACTATTGTCAGGTACATGGGCGCAATTTGTTGTAAAATGAGGGGGAGACAGCTTGATCTACTGTAAAACCAACATAGTTGTCGGGCCGATGCGGAAGGGAAGTTTTATAAATACACATTCCCAATCTTGTTTTTTAGAGGTGTTCTCAAAGCAACACTAATCACGGTTTGCTTTATCCCTACAAATGATTTAGAAATTAATAAACCTAATTTTGTTGTTGGACATGGTACTGTAGTTCAGCTTGGTTGCACTACTATCAGACTGATACAAACAAGCACAGCAATATAGTAGAACACATCAATTGGGTTTTATCGGAGTTGTCAGTTGGAGTGCACATAACGGTGAGTCGCATTGGTCGCACGTGCATATCACTCTTAAGTAGAAGACGTCGATTTTCATGCATCCTATAAGAAGTGTGGGCTGCAGCGCGATTTGATGCCTTGTTTAAGATGCTTAACGTTAAAAAGATGATAAATTGCAAGGTACGATATATATATATTACAAGGTATGGTAGCTAAATATTTTTCTTGCACATTTTTGCTCTTTAAAAATGCTACAAATCTAGCTCCTGGGCATCATGCATGCAGCCCCACCCCTAGCCAAATCTCCATTTATATCTTCTTACAGTAGCAAAAATGTTTGGGTAAAATTAGCGTAGCCCATTTCACAAAATGATTTACAATTCATTTTGTCTGCTGATGGGTGGAGGATGCATCCTTTCAATCTCCCCTTGTCAGACCCTGTATACCCATTGGGTCAGACCCCTTCGATTGTCCAAACAGCGTTTGTCTAATACGCTTTCCCAGCATCAATCAAACTCCCAAGCAAAATTATCCAAGCCAAGTAGAGAAGATTTCAAGATATCCAAAAGAAAACGAACCAGAAGTCTTTCTGAATACATACCCATATACCAATCTAGCCTAGGCCTATAAAGTGATTTCTGCATGCCTAAATTGATCTGGTGACCAGACCCGGAACTAGGGGGAGGGCTTCGGGCTTCGCCCTCCTGGAAAAACTTACTCCCACCTGAAAAAATTTCTTGGGCATATTGCATGCATAACCATTGTTTTCGTACATGCTATCAGTGTAAAATTTGGCCTCCCTCAGAAAATTCTTAGCTCCCCTGGTGTCCCCAGCTGGTTACGGGTCTTCTGGTGACTGTTGCCTTGTGACTTCTGTCAGATATGCCACTCAGCTCAATCTTTTAACAATCAAATTTTTCAGGTTTAACATCAAATTTTAATAGGCGAAATTAGTGTCGAAAGTTTTATTCTAGAGTAATAGATGCATAACGACACGAAAATATATTTGAGATTAAACACAAATCAAAATTAACAATGGTGAATTGGCAAATAGTACCACGTTTCACCTGAAATAACACGAAACGAATGTCCAGCAAACTAGGTGTTACGTAGGCTCATAGGTGGCGGAACCTGGGAGGCCGCATGGTCTAGGGTTTCCCAATTTTTTTCTGGGAAGGCCTACCCCACCCACTTTTAAATTTCGAATTTTGCTCAAATAAGTTTAAGTAACACAATTCGTATTGGGTCCATTGTTAAAGTAAATTGTTTTTGTGTAAGACTAAGAACAGCTAGTTACATTTATGTGCTCAAGTCAGGGTAGTGTATGATAGATAGGGTGTTGTGTAGATAGGGGTCGTTGAGGGCTTATCAAATTTAGAATAAAATTGCTTAAACACGCTGACAAAAGTTAATGACGTCATATTTCAGTGCTTGTGACGACACAGTTGCCAATTCAAATCACAAACATTTTCTAGTTTTTTTGATATGCACTTGTGCCCCCCACATTGAAAAGAGTTCCGCCACCCATGCGTAAGTTACCTGTAAAGCAATTGTTTCGCACTTGGATGAAAACATTGGTGCATTGAGGGTATAAATATCTTTTGAATTTGTTGGTAACCCTTGTCGCGACATACAAGAAATAAGGCTAAATGTATAAGTTACCTTTAATTCCTAGTCAAGTCATTAGGTTTTGAGTTATAGGACGATATATGGCTAGGACAATACTTCTCTAAAGTTTTGATGGAAATCCTGTTTACTAATGGTTGAAGACAGTCTTTTGCAAAACTGCCCATCCTAAAACTAAGTCTCCCCAATAGTGCTGCTGTTTGTCTTCGGCAAAAACTTCGCAGAGGTTTGCCTGAAAATGTAATTTTCTAACATTATACACTTGCATCTTTAAATTTTACGCTGTCTGTTTCTGAATACGTGACAACCAACTTTACAGTAAAGCTAGTTAGCCAACTTTTTTGCACGAAACAAATTACGGCTGTACTGTGGGCTTTTACGTGTGCAGCCGTTAAACGTCACTTGTTCAAGACAGCGACCTTTCTCACAGTAAACCACACTGGATAAATGTTGGACAGAGGCAGTTAACAATCTTTTGCGATCTCTAGAAACTTGCAAAATGCTAAAAATAATTTTTGAAGTAAAAATTTATAAAAATATCAGAATCAGTGGTGTCACACCAAACTCTATTTCAACATCAACATGACTATGTGTAACATTTAACATGAAAAACTCTTCACACAAAACGTGACAACCGTCACATTTAGTTTTGTAACCTCTCCAATAAAAACCCTAAGAGAAAAATGTGGAGGGACATGGCAT
>Ga0210059_1014539_pt1 | contig 11609 bp, 5 predicted proteins | sample Ectturendosymbi2_FD_188042 | JGI IMG/M metagenome (GOLD analysis project Ga0210059, IMG submission 188042) | Ecteinascidia turbinata endosymbiont from Florida, USA - Sample 2 (SPAdes) (version 2) | ecosystem: Host-associated > Tunicates > Ascidians > Unclassified | place: Key West, Florida... | reverse complement strand
AAATGGCATATTATTATCATTCATCTAATGGATAATGTGCATTCAAGTCTCGCATGCTTGCCTGCATGCCTAATTGTGATACGAATTGATTTATTTTGAAAAATTATAAAAACTTCCGCGCACACCTGAGAAGGTCTCGAGGCACACTAGTGTGGCGCGGCACACAGTTTGAGAACCACTGGCCTAGACCCTCTGGCCTCCCTGGCTATACGCTTGACTGATGATTGTCCTCTGCCAAAAATGCTTGAGATCTCGTGTTTTGTAGGCTACAGTAGCCACTCTGCGGTAAAAGATGGTTGAAATATTTCTGCGGGGTTCTTACGCGCTTTACGTGTTAATATGAAGTTTGATTTTATCGTTTTGTCCATTGAAAAATTTTCACAGAAATTCTACAGAAAAAAGTCGCTGTTTAGTGAAAAAGGAGGCAGTGTGCGTGACAACTGATGTGAGTTTTTAGCTTTTCTCTACTGTAGGCTAGTGTGTGTAAACTACTAAGTAGAGTAGGCTACTGTGACTGTAGCTTGCTTGTGTAAGATGTAGAGCTCAAAAACAGCAGCCCATACTGGATGTGTGTTTGGTTGAGAGAGTTTAGCCAAGCTACAAATTCAGTGTACACTCACTGTAGTTAGCATACACTGAATCAGTGTATCAGTGACTGATACTGTACAATGAACTTGAACTTCTGATGAAGTTTAATTATGAATTTGGTGAGAAAAACTTACATAATGAGCAGTTCAGTTGAGTTTGTTTGGCAATAAATTGGATTACTGTATAGCAACTTGTGCAAGGACACCAGGGCTTTGAAAGAACTAGAGTGTTTTTGAGTATGCTGACCCTCCACTGCTAAATAATCTTATGACTAGCTTATCCAGGCTCATCCTGTAATAATAGTAATGTTGTGTGTACTTTGGAAATGGCTTCCAGATGATTAACACAGTTTTTACAGTAGGCTTCAGTTGTGTAGGGAGTGCTAGATTGCAGTTTGTTTTAATTGGTGGTTGAGGTGTTAATCTTTGGGGATCTGGGAATGACAAAGAAAATATGAGGATGTGGCTACAGAACCACGCATAGATCTTCCCATTTCAAAACTTATTTGATCATACCGCCTCGCATGACGTGGTTCAAACTTACAAAGCCGTCACTTTGTCGCTCAAGTGGTATCAACCTGGTGGTACTGGTATAACGGTTAAGTTTCAACTCACTCTCTGTCATGCTAACAAATAGTTGTGGGTTCGCCTCTCATCTTGGCACCTTCCGTTTTCGTAATAGTCACTGCTTGCACGTTTCAATTCGTGTGACCACTTTTTCTTTACTTTTTTCAAAACTTTCCAAACTTTTGCTTTAGGGTTCGGGACGCGTTAGGTTAGTTTTAGCATTCCCTTAGCGTTAGGTTAGCTTAGTGTTAGCATTGGGTTACGTTAGGGTTAGGGCAATAGTTAGGGTTAGGTTTTAGGTTTAACTTTTGTGTTTACTATTTTCTACCAAGCCTATTGCATTCTCATCGTGTTTTATTGTCACGTTACAAGAGGTGGTCGAATAAGGTGTCAAATTTGAAGATCCACAGGCGGTTCTGCAGCCACTCCCAAAATATAAACCCTGGGTAAATGAAACTTTGCTGTTGTAGTTCCTTTTGAATCTAGTGAGCTCTACAATTGTTTGCAATGGTTATTTCATGAAGACGTGTTGTGTGAGTTGCCTGAGTCATGCAATCCAGCCATCATATTGTTGGGTTAGAATAGCTAGAAACTCTTGAGGTTGAGTGCACACTCAACCAGCACATTGCTGAGGTGCAGCGTTCAAGCTTCAATACATTGTCCACCTGATGCCATAGGTGATTCATGGGGCTGACAGACATGATGCTGCTCTAGCAAAACAACACCACTAGGCTAGTAGGAAGAGAAACAAACAATGTAATCACAACACAGATGAGATTAACAAGACCTTTGAAGTCACACTTAATAAGTATAGAAGTCAGCAGAAATATGTACAAAAGTAAAAAAGTAGATTTAATACTGAAAAAAGAACAGAAACTGAAGGCAAGTACTGTAGTGTAGGTCTATGCAGTGATTTCTTTCAACATCAGTTGCTTAGGATTGATATCTTTGTAAAGTTTTTTAAATAGAACCAGGGAAGGATAAATGTAGTTTTTTATTTAAAGTCCAAAATATTTCAAACGTCTTTTTCCAATTTTGCTTCAAGCCATTGACCTGAAATAACGCACCTTTGGTTGCTCTTTGTGTTGCATAAGAGTGAATTTAACTTAAGGTGGAAAACAGTCACTTGAAATTGTCAGCAGGGCTGCCAGAATGGATTTTATGCATCACTTTGTCTCCAGGTTATGTAATTTCTTTAGGAAGTGGCTATAGGTCTGTCGGTATTGACACGGTACAAATAAAATGCTAAGTGTGTCACTTAAGCAGAGGGATCATGGTAATGTAGCGGATGCGTTTATGTATGCTATGCGAATGGTTTTTAGTTCAGCTCTCACCTACTAGGCATTTTGGTAGTAGCCTAATGGTTGCACTTTTCATGGGACCCGTTTTTCTTTACTTTTTTCAAAAGTTTTCAAACTTTTCTGTTTAGATTTATGATTTAGGGGTTAGGTTTAAGGTTTAGCTTTAGTGTGGTTCTACCAAGCCTAGTACAGTGTACTGCACACTCATATGCATCATGTGTTACTATCACGTTACAGGCGGTAGGTGAATAAGTTTTCAATTATGAAAGTCCACTGCTGGACCTATAGCCATTGCCTTTACTTTAAGGAAGAACTTGAACATGAAAAAACTCTATATTCATAGTTCTGAGTATATTTTATTTAGTTGTATAATATATGTAAGTGATGAATTCCTTTTTTGTGAACTTTAACCCAGGGCACAATTGCAGATGACTATATAGAATTTCACTCTCTTACGAATAATGTCTTTTTATGAAAAAAAACTTGAACATTGTGTGATATAGTTTTTTGCAATTCAAGGTTAGTTATGTTGTCTGGCCAAATGAAGGTTATGCTTCATTGCACTATCTTGTGAATAACACTGTCTATAGGAAGAAATCCTTTCTCAGCAAAGAATCAGACACTTTAAGATCTTACATAGTATATACCTTGCCCATGGTGTGAGCATCGCCAGCTCTTATTCAAAAAGTCCTATGCTGGAAGCATGGACTAAAACTTCGGATAGTATAACAACTATGGGACATTGATTCCTTGACAATAACAAAGCATTGTTTTTGTCATTGTAAAGTTTCTGACCTAAAGGTAACTGCATATCTTGTGAAGAATGTCTGTTTCTATAGAAAACCTGAACATCATCTGGTATAGGTTTTTCAAGGTAGTATTTGGATTGACCAAGTTTGCTTATCAACATGTTCTCTCAGATATTAATACCACCTGTTTGGGTTATGGTAATTTTATTTATTTTTGCATTAAAAGCATAAGATCAGTTGGCTTGGGCTTATTAGCATCTATTAAGTCCTTGAATAATTAATGGATGGTTTGGTAAAATGCTTCCATTAATCTATTTTTTGTAACTCAGTATGTGCTTATGTGTTGGCCATCGATGCCAGTTGTTGGCCATCAATATGCCAGAAAAAACAGTATCGTTAGCACAAAGATCTAATCCCAAATAAAGTAACCAATTCCCACAGTAACATTTCAAGATGAATATTAGTAGTTGACAGACTGTGGGCTGTTTAGCACTTTTTATTAGGCTGGGCAACATGCCTGGGACACATGCTGTGTAAGTGTAACTGCTATATACAGTAAAACTTCAGATGATATATTTCAGCCTTGTATACTCCCATCTATAGTATGCCATTGGTGCTTGGGGCTCAGCAATAAAGACGAGCCGACACAGACTAAACACCATCCATAACAAAATCGTTAAGACCATCAGTTGGAGCTTTTACCAATGCCATGTAACACCCCTTTGCAGCCAATTAAGTTTATTGAAACTGGAAGACATACTTCAGCTAGAAATTGCTAAGCTTATGCACAACCTCCACAGCAACAGAATGCTTAACATGTTTGACCATCTATGTTAATTCTTTCCATACCCATGAAACTAGAAGTTCTACCTCTGGCCAATACTTCTGTCACCCAGTCTGCTCCCAATATGGAAAAAGATCAATCAAATTCAAAGGCCCAAGAATCTGGCAGCAAATAGATTCCTATCTAAAAGAATTGCCAGCAATCATCTTCAAAAAACGATACAGAAACTCAATTATAGGAAGTTATAAGAATCATAAGTAATGCTTTCCACATGCCGAAGAATCACCAGAAAGTCAACATCTATCTTCTTAACCTGAATTACTATATATGTGTAATATAATACGACTGTCTGTCATTCCATGTTTGTAATTAAATGCTCATATGTGTGTATTTGTAGTATACTACTACAAAATGTATGTATTTGTAGTATACTATTTTTGTATTTTAATATAGCTTATTACTTCGTCAACACGTTGCACCTGCAGTCCAGTTTTTGATACAGAATATCAAAAGCAACTGAAGAAGCAGACAATTCTCTTACAAAGATTATCTCCAAAAACTCCTCAATCTCCATGGAATTTACATCACGGTCATAATCAAATCAAAACCATCTTTATAATAGATGTGTGTGGATCAAGAAAGGGTTATGGCAACCCGAAGAGGATTTCTTTTTTGTCGGGTTTTTCTTTTCCTTTTCGTTTGGAACTTTGCGGTCCATGACAATTAAACGTCATGGCCATTTGTGCCCAACAAGAGTAACCTCTTTACAATTTGGGCATTAATCCCACAACCTATACATCGGACTGCAACAGTACATCTCGTGGTTGACACAACCTTCACCATGGAAACATTTATCAATCTCATGTAATTTATGGGGCACCTGACTAGGTAAGCTCTGTTTTTTCGGTGCCCCGGCGTTTTTTTTAATGTTTTTGAGAGTACATCTAGTGCAATTAATTCAGTACCGCTAAATAAATCTATCCATCTATATAGTCCTGTGCTGGAAGCATGGACTAAAACTTCGGATAGTTTAACAAGTATGGGACATTGATTCCTTGACAATAACAAAGCATTGTTTTTGTCATTGTATTGTTCAGCTATGCCCAACCTGCGGCCCAGTTTAGGTTTTGCTGTAGTAAAAGTAGTCTACATACTGACAAGCTGTCCTTACTTCGATAATCTTTAATTTGACATTTTTGATGCAGGTTGTCGTAAGTGCCATTTTATCACGTCTGTTACCATTGCCGTTATGATTTGAACACTTTCAGGATTTAGTTTGATAAAACCAAAGTAAGCCATTCAATGTGCGGCCCTCATTAATCTATGATTCAATATGCGGCCCTGGTTGAGATAACGACTTGATTTTTGGCTCAGTAAGCCATTTGGGTTGGACATAGCTGGTATAGTTTCTGACCTAAAGGTAACTGCATAAGTTGGAAATTGGGCCTTTGAAAATAAGCATGGGGCTTCATTACAACTGAAAGGATGTTTTGGCCCATCACAATAAAGGTTTGCTGATCTATGGTATTAAATGCTATGGACAAGTCACAAAGACGGAACAAGTTGCAAGTCCATCTTTACTTCTGTGCAATAAGTTTTCATGCATGTCATATACAGCTAAGGAGGCAACCAACTTCTGAAACCATAATTGGTCTTTTAAAGCAGTTTGTTTTACTCTATATACTGAATGTATATAAGTAATTGTAGATTGGTCTTTCAAAGATTCTTTATTTAGGTAAGAATAGGGATATTGGCCTATAATTTGTGCATGTATCTTTTTGACTGCCTTTGGGGCATGGGAAAAGTTTAGCACACTTTAAGCTTTAAGGTTAAATATCCTTTTATCAAGCGAAAGGTTAAGTTCTATTTAAAGAAGGAGCATAAGATGCTTGTGCACAGTTTTAGGATGCAAACAGAAATATCATTTTGTGTAATACTTTCAGATTCAAGAAAACTAGTAACTATAGTATTTACTATAGTTTACTCACCTAGTGAAATTCTTATATAAATGACTGTTTAGGGCCTTTGCAATTTATAGGGCAAGCATAGGTATTTGGGAAATCAGTTATGTTTGCTAGTTTTTTTTAATTGCGATAAAGTACTTGTTAAATGTACTTGTTAAATACTTGTTAAATGTGTTGGTCATCAATTCTGTGTTGCTCATGTAGGTTAGGTTTAGGCAGTGTCTACAGAACCACCCATATATCTTTAAATTAGAAAACTTATTTGACCACCTGTAATGTGACAGTAATGCACGAGGAGAATGCAGTAAACTTGCTTGGTAGAAACATAGTAAACGAAAAGGTAAGCCTAATCTTAACCCTAACTGTAGCCCTAAACTAACTCTTAAACATCACCCCTAAAGCAAAAGTTCGGAAAATTTTTTAAAAAGTAAAGAAAAACTGGTCCCACGAATTGAAACGTGCAAGCAGTAAGGTGCGAAGGTGAAAGAACCCATAACCATTGGCATGGCAGACTTGAAACTTATCTGTTATGCTACCAGGACGACAGCACTTCAGTCACCAATTAACTGCTTTATTCAAACCGCATCATGCGAGGCGGTACGGTACAATAAGTTTTGAAATAAGAAGATCCATGGGTGGTTCCATAGCCACTTGAGTTTACAGGATCAGACAGTTTATCTGGAAAGGATAAGACTTATGCTTTTGAACCTATCAGGATATTAATTAATTTCCACATTTTCCCAGAGTCATTTTCATTAGACAGGAATTATGATTGATGACTTAAGTTTCTTTTGCTTTTTTGTTAATAAATAGGTTACTTTTTTATTTTTTATACATCATGGGCTCTTTGATATTTGAAGCCAGAATATATCAGGATTTTATATAACCTACTTTAGTTTTTACTGATATAAGGCCTGAAGTGATCCATGATTTGGGTGCCAACTTTTTCTTAGTTTTTGTTAGCTGCTAGATATGGGCCAACTCTTTGAGGTGCTGACTGAGCAATAAAATGCCTGAATCTAGGGCTTCCCTTTGGTTGACTAAAAGCTCAGTATTCAGTAAGGGTCAGTTGAATATAGCCACAAAAGTTTATGAATTGACCTTAGACTGATCATCCCTAGTTTAACACTTGCAAATAGCGAGTGGTTTCCCTGTAGCAATATACTCTGTTATTGCATGGTTTTGGTGGTAAATTCAAATCCCAGAAGGTAGTGTTGCAACCATTTAGTTGGCGTTGCATTGAACGTGCGATTCACTACAAATGGGATGTACACGAAGAACAGCATCCATATATATGTGACACGAACAAGCAATAATAGAGTGATCATGGCATGTGATCTCTACAGTGTAAAACTTTGTGCACTTGCCGCTCGGGTTACTGGTCATACTGATCGTAAGAAAATGGTGCTGTGATCAGGATGTGAAGGTTGTGCCAGGTGCAGATTTCACAAAAAGAATGTGCGATCGGTGTGGTTTGTTGTAAAAAGGAGGGAGTGTTGTTGCAACCTCTCAGTTGGCATTGCATTGAATGTGCGATTCACCACAAAAGGGTTGTGCGACTTTTATGTGAAGAACAACACCCATATACATATGTGTGGCGCAAACAAGCCATAATAGCGTGATGATGGCATGTGATCTCTATTGTTGCTTACTGCTACAGTGTGAAGCAAACTTGCCCCTCTGGCTTATCGATTGCAACAGTACATACTGCCAGGCATTTTCCAGCTTTTGGCTAAAATGATAAACCTGGAAAACATTTATTGCTTTTACAATAATCTAATGCCAACATATCAAATCATTTCCAGAGCATTTTAGGCTGCATACCACTGTAGCAAGCCTGGGCATTCCGGAACCACTTTTTTGCAAAAGTTTCACTCCATTGGAAGATTTTTTGGGACAATGAAAGCAGCTAACACTGGCATTAAGCAATTAAACTTTATCAACATGCCTAAATGTACTCACATAAATGTTTTCAATACATTCTTTTAACATTTGGTGATACATATCAAAGCATTTTCATATTTCACAAAATCGCGGTCCTGCTCCAGTGGATCTGGGCTCACCTCGATGGACCAACTCAAAAGAACCATGCTTTCAAATGACCTCTGAACTATAGAGAGTTTAGATTCTCATTCCAAGACCTTATATTATTTTATTTCAACTCAGTATATGAGTACCACATTTCCAGACCGTTTCCAAAAACCTAATTTAAAAAATGTAAATTTACATCTGTCAAGAACAGTGGACAGCGTACCTTGGACTTAGAACTACATCTGGTGGTAACAACAAAAGTGTTAAATCATGTGAAATATGTTTTTGCAGTGGCTTGGGTTTATGGGAACAAACACAGGTAGGTTATCAGATAAACAACTTATAATCAGTACCTGGGATTAGAAATTGGCATATGTATGATAAATTTTAATGCTATTGGTAGGCAGTTGTCTAGTTGGCTTAGAAATCAATTGTAAGCAGCTATAGGAAATATAGTTTTCATGTAGGTATTTGTGTAGTTACTAACCAGAAGTGCTGTTTTATGACACAATAAATTGTCATTTATCTCCACAAATAAACATAGTGCTTTCAAGTCACTAAAGTAGTATATGGCTTCACAAATATTTTCAGTCAATGCCTTAATATTATATATTGTTAAGGTCTTTATAAATTACAACAAACATGCACTGCTTTTTATGAACAGTGACCTCAATCCAAAGAATTTCAGAAGAATCGAAATCCAATGCTTTTTCAAGGTTGTGAAATTGCATTCAAGATTATTCATTTTCAAAGTTTTTGTTTTCCACAAATGCTTGGATTGTCAAAATCATTTTATAAATTAATACTGTAAGTTGTAGACACTCCAATGCATAATTTTATCAAAATTGACTGGTGGATCACATCATGCTTCAGTGTATGTGCGTTACCCTTCCTGCATTGTGCATTTGATAAGCGCATGCATTCTGTAATTAGTGCACCTCATGTAATGCACCTCATTTATTGCAGCAAACTTTGTTCGTTGTTCTGAAGATTTAGTCGATTAATGCTAGAAAAGTCAAAGCCAACCTGTTGCTAGTTCTTGTCATTGATTTTGTGGTAAAAGGAGATTTTAACACAGTGGCAACTGTCAAATATAAATTATAAAAATCGCAAGTACATCAGACCAGTACATATGTCACACGGAAGATTAACTTTCAAATCTGATCTTTTTTTCTTCTGTAGGCCTATATGAATAAAGAAAATCTGTTCCTTTGTTTTTCCATGCTTAAAGCCAAATTTAAACTTGTTTGCTTGGACAAGTTTTTAGAAATTAAAACTCTTTTGAGATAACAAGTTTTTAAAATATTTTTAAAATGAAGGCTGTAAAAGATTGCAAAAGATTGTATGCATTATTTCTATTGATTCAAAATCAAGTGTTTACAGATCCAAGTTATTTTTAAATTATGTTTTTTAGATGGATCTTTCATTAAAAAACTAAGTGTTGTGCTCTATTTTGAACTACCTGCAACAATAATACTTGCCAAATGTAAGCATGTGGTATTGAAATGTGTGCAATTGCTGATTGATCTATTATTCCATCATGAAGATGTACGTTACAAAGTTTACTTCTCAAGACAAATCAAATCTTTGAAAACGATATCAAATCGATATTGCCAAGTGAGTGTAGCATTGTACAAGATCATTAGAAGAAATCAAGATGGATGTTTTTTTTTAGTAGTTAAGGTCTACTTTTCAATTATTTTTGGTGTTTGTTATTTTTTTTATTATAACAAGAAAATTGTGATCAAAAAATGTATACTATAGTGTACAGCTGCTTAAATTAACATGTGGCTTACTTGTGAGATTTTGTGCAAGTTCATTAGGAAACTTTTAAAGTTATGACTTAAAAACAACAAAAGAATTAATTGATATGATAATTAGTTAATTATATAGTTTCTTTATTTTAGATCCTGACTTTTATACTAGAAATGCTAGAAAGTCAATCAACAGCTCAAAAAATTCAGATTCTAGCCTAGTTCCCAATGAAAACTTCAGCGAAATACTTCGGTATAGCGGTTGAGGCCTAGGCCAGATAACATGAGTCAAAATGGCCCAAGACATACCGCATTATGATGTCATTCACAGAAAAACCGAAACCCAAAACCAAAAATTTTTCTTTTCATTGCAGACTCGAAGACTTGCCAAGTCTTTTGAGGGCTTGAACAGCTCTTTAGCACAATCGGCTGAGGAGTTATGCTGTTGCTAAGACACATGGCTTATGCTTGATTTATGCCTGATTTCCAAGTACGATAGATTCATATGCCAGCAGCAAATGTTTTGAAACTTGTGACTGTGTTTGACTGCTGCATTAAAAATGTTTGTATATAGCAAATCAAAATATAGGAAAATTTAAATAAGATATCTTGTTATTATTTTGACAGTTTAACAAACAACAGTTGAATTATGAATGAAACTTCATTTGGAAAGTTTATGCCTATATAATTAATTGTTCAGTCTTTGTTGATTCACCTTGAATAACAGAATTGTCAATGCGTGCAACTGAGATAATGCTGTGCTATACTTTAAACTTGAGCAAATCTTTGATTTTCTTTTGTGAAAGTGAGGCTAAAATCAAAACCTTTCATTTTCTCTTGTGACAGTAGTATATCAGTAGTATTAGATGCAAGGTCAGTGGAATTTAAAAGGAGAAATTGCTTTCTAACTTTGCACAATTTTTTAAAAATCTTTGTCCTTTGCTCTTGGAAACCTGGTTTAAGAGCCTTTGGATTGTAATATTACATAGATTTCATGAAAGTACGTAACTCTTGAGATGATGGTTTCTGTTCTGTGCTATAACAATTTGGTTCTATGACAAGTGGTTTGCAAGTATAGCCTACTTTGTTGTGTTAGGTGCTATTTATGCTAGAAACAGAATAATCACACTGTAAAATTATTTCAATTTTGCTGAATTATCTTTACTGAAAAGTGATGGTGTGATGAGACCTGGTCTCAGTTTCGAGTAAAGATTGACGGATATATCGGCCAGGCCGATATTTGGGTTTTACCGATATATCGGTATCGGCCAAAACAGGCGATATTATCGGCCTCAATAGGAGTTCACAAAATGCTATTATATTTGAAAAGACGTTTGGTGGTACAGAACTTGAAGATGGCGTGAAGTAGGAGATTCATCCCAAAGCTTCTTGTCTGACACTCTTCAGGGGATATTGTCAGAATGAAGTGGAGATACTACCGAACTGGTTTATATACAGAAAAGAAGAGATCTCATTGGTTAAAGCAGTGGCCAATAAGAAAGGGCTTAGGAGATATAAAAGGCGAGTTGTCATTGGTTAAAGATGTAATTTGGACCTCGTCGGAATGTTGGACCGGTCAACCAATGGAGAGTTCAAGAGGTTTAGGAAATCTTCAAAGAGTAAACGAATTCTTTTTGTTTGCAGAGAAGAGGATTAAGAGATTTGATGAAAGTCGCTTCCAGGGCAGAGAGATGAAATGAAGTGCGAGCTCGAGCGAGGACAGAGAATTTGTCCTTATTGTAATGTAAGGCACATTCGGCGTTGTCAAGAAGATGTTGACCGATGGCGGATTCGTGAAATTGTCGGGGACTGGTGGCCTTACCAGGGCGGGGAAGGCTTTGACGGATGTGTGGGGTAGGAGGATTGGTAATC
>Ga0210059_1014538_pt1 | contig 11610 bp, 8 predicted proteins | sample Ectturendosymbi2_FD_188042 | JGI IMG/M metagenome (GOLD analysis project Ga0210059, IMG submission 188042) | Ecteinascidia turbinata endosymbiont from Florida, USA - Sample 2 (SPAdes) (version 2) | ecosystem: Host-associated > Tunicates > Ascidians > Unclassified | place: Key West, Florida... | reverse complement strand
GAAGATTTTTCTGAGGGGGACCAATTAGATGTACAATAGTTTTACACTATGTTCAACACTTTTTTCCACGGAAGGCAAAAATTTTTTCAAGGGGACTTGTGCCCCCGATAGTTACGGTCCTGTTCAGTAGAACCAAAAAAGAGCTATGTGCTTTTGCAATCACTTGCAAAAATAGAAGTTATGTATATATAGGGCAGGTGCTGAAAATAAGCATGAATATAGCTATTTAGAGGAAAGGTGTCTTAAAAAGCATCTGAGCAGTGTTGAATGTAGTTTTATTGAGCCGAACATAAAAGATATTCATGTGGACCCCTAACTCCCTCTTGTCACATCAAGTTTAACCAAAAGAGGTTTGGCATTAAAAAATATCTGTTAACATTCACTGGATATATAGGCTACATTGATTATTTATTTTCTTCAGATGTATGAAAACATACCTTGTTGTAGTATTGTTCAATTTTCAGGATTAATCTTTGAAATAACATTTCGTTTTGATTCACCTTCAAATATTTAAACCGAAGATCTACTTTCCATAAATTGGTAATAGCCAGTGATAATAAACCCATTAATGAGTTTCAGTTGGCTGCTTTAAGTTTCGTTAGTTCGATTTTTACTTTAAGGAATGGTGCACATAAACCGTGCAGCAATGGATCAACAGTTTCGTACAGTTTCAAGCATGGTTCATGGGTCCCGACGCAAGGGGACCCTTGATCCACTTGGATGACGAATGAAATAATCCTTGTAACTTTTAAGGTTGCCAGTATTTTGCTTCGGAAATTCCCGCAAAGCATGCCACAACCCTAAGACACTTACTGGAAAAATTTGAGCAAAAAATATTGCACCGTGTTGTAGCTACGCTCGATATCATAAAAGGTGGCTCGTAGATGCCTTTCCCCTATGCTTTTCCTCGTTCTCTCGTGCTACTGATATGGCACGTACATTCAGACGGGAAATGGACAAATATTTCGCCAAGTTACTCTCCAAGTCAAATGACCTATGTGGAAGCGGAAGCGGTAGAATTTTCGCGCTTCCGCTTCCACAGAAAAAGGACAGCTTCCGCTTCCACATCCCTGCTTTCATCGGCCTGTGTTTTCTTGTTTAAGTTGCTTCGCATTTTTTTCTGGATAATTTCGTTTTAATGCCGAAAGATTTTTTGCTAAGTGCCACCATATCCGGGCTGATTTGATGGTAGATTGGGTTCAAATGAGTTCGCATATTTTTCAGTCCTCAGTATAATTTCTGAATTATACCGTTAAATAGCTTGGCTGAAAATATAATCATTAAAATCACAAGAAGCTGCAATGCCACAGCGGTGCCTGTACTGACCTACTGAGCGGACTTTGGATCCTCGCAATCTGGGAGCACGGCCCCTTATAGCCATTGGCGTTTTTGTCAGAACAAATCTACGTTACTCGTTTTCACAAATCTGAGTCTAAAAATACGCAGGCTTTCCATTGGGACACTTTCTATCGCATATCATGACAACTTGCGACTATCCGATTCTACACAATTCCCCACGGCATGTCTGCTTTCTAATCTAGGCGCTACAGGGCCGTGGCTAAAACACCCCAAAACTTGCCAATAGGGAGACCAATGAAAATTTGATGTCTCTTTAGTTGTCACAAAAAAGGTCCCAACAACCTTAGTAGTTTCACAACTTCAGTTTCGTCTGATGCTTACTGTGCTATGAGCATTATAATAATGGTATTCAACTTCACAAAATGAATTCCTGCTATATAACGGAAAATTACTAACGCAGGGTTCCCACGCAGTCTGGAAAAAAAATTTTTGGTTTGTTAGCGTTGAAAAAGAAAATGATTTTCCAGACTTCATCTTTTGACATACTGTACATTTTTTTTCATAGTATTTTATTCATGATTGATATAATTTTACTTGTATCGTGGTAAATATTATAGTGCCTGAGTTTAACCTGGGTAGGCCATTAGGAAATGTTAGGTCTGGAAAAAGTCCGGAAAATATCTGGAAAAGGTCTTGAAAGTCCGGAAATTTATTTTCAAAATTGCGTAGGAACCCTGCTAACGGTGGGACAAATCCCATGGACAAGATGAGAATATGTGATGGTGTTTCTGCGTTTGTAGCCTGCCACTAGGTGGTGATAATATATTACGTTTCTGAAGCTATGTGAAAAACGACGATGAGTTCTGAAACGCAATGGCATGTCACAAATCATCATTTCAGTGACCGGTCACTGTTTGGCAGGTCTCCTGTGAAGTCAAATACTTTTAAATAGGTCTGTTTATGTGGTTTATTGTGAGTACAATTGGTGTATGGATAGTGAGTAGTTAGGCCTTTGTTGGGTATACCGCGTAAGATGTAGTTGCGATAGGAATTATAAGATATTGTACAATTGCAGTAAGTTTGGAAGTATACAACGTGACACTTAACCACAGATATATTTCCGTGAAGCGTATTGACCTTGTTCTTACGCAGTGGCGATTGTTTGCTCATGGCTTAAACCGGTTTGGGGCATAAGGAGGTTTTTTTAAGGTTTGACTTTGCTGACTGCGAAGACATTTTGGGAGACCGCAGCTATTTTGTCAGAATCCCGAAATGGTCTTAAAGCGAGGTTTAGTGTATTTTGGTGGTGGTAGTAAAGCAAGTTTATAATGTATCTTGAGAGACCATTTGAAAAATTGAGAAACCGTTTCGGTCTTTCATAAGACTTTAAAAAAGCACTGGGCATAAGTAGTGAAATAAAAAGTAAAACGCCGTGTTCTTCGGCTTCATTTTATTAAGTTAACGTAATATCAACTGAACGAAGGCCGTGACGTTGTGAATGCTGCCGCGCCTCTATTCTGTCGGTGTGTGGTGATTGTGCTACGGATTAGGCGGCGAACTTATTCCAAAGTTACTTCCGTTTTAGTTTAAGTTCCTGGAAAAGCTGTGTCATCTTCGTTTCTACTATTTTATTTTAAGTCAACAAATTCGTTCGTGACCGTCAGTTGCGATTTTCATGTTGGAAAAAATTTAATGAACAGGGCGAAATGAAGAGGAGTATCGGCATCAACTTGGAAGCTATGGCGTTACAGGAGATCTGGCCTTGAGATCCGTCGCTAGTTTGTCCGGAGGTCAAAAGAGTCGACTTGCTTTTTCTCTCATGTCCATGTCCAAGTAAGTTAGATAAACGTCAGAAAGAATCCCTTCTTTACGATAAATGGACATCCCTGGTAATTGCGCACAATGGTCACATATCCGACACACCATAGCATTGCTTTTTATAGCACTGGCAAGAGAAAGGTCGAAAGGATCGACCTTGTTGAATAAGCGATTGCTGCAGAGAAATTATTTCATGAATGAGGCAAGATATTTGTTTGTGCTGAAGATGCCGGCCATGCATTAGAACACCCGATAAGACATGCAATGACTTTTCACCTGTTTCTTACGTATTTACCACTAATATGTTTCCTGTAGTCCGAACTTCCTGATTCTTGATGAACCTACCAATCATCTTGACATGGAAACGATAGAAGCGCTCGGGAAAGCTATCAATGATTTTTCAGTAAGTGTGATGTGTGGCTTATATTTGTATACGTTTGCTTGCAAATGTTTGTGGCAGCAATTTCTTAATGTTACCTGACGCCAAGCTATTTTGTCTGATCGTTTTCACATTCCGCATCTGCGGATATCTACAAAAGTTCAAACTCAATTGTTGCGGTTGCGAGGATACCATAGATCGGTTTGATACATTTTCAAAACTGGACCAGCGGTGACGCGCGAATTCTTTCTGTAAAGTTCCTATTGGCGAGAACGCACGTGTTTTCCAGGGCGGAGTCATGCTCGTCTCTCACGACGAGCGATTGATCCGGCAAGTCTGTCGCGAACTGTGGCTGTGTCGCGACCGCTCGGTCGCTTCCATTGAAGGCGGCATCGAAACCTACAGACGGCTGCTCGAAGAAGAATTTAAACGTTTAGGCATCAAATAACATAAAAGCTCGTGGTAATTTGTTCTTTCAGTTGCGTTGTGCAAGCGTTTGTTCCGGTTCAACTGCAAGTGTTCTGAGTGGCTGGGTTTGGGGATTGCTCGTCCGTGTCGAGGTACCTTCTTCCTTCGAAGTTTTCCGTAGTCTTTGATGAAATGAGCAATGAACACATTCTTATAGAAACTACGTAATGAGCATACTGCTGGTTTGAGGCTAGAATCGTGGTTCTATATTTCGACCCGAAGCGAGGTGTTTATCGGCATATGGCTTTTTACGCGATGCTGTAGTACTCGGTGTTTTCGGAAACAAAAATTCGATTGATTCAGCCAGTGATTATGACACTTAATCGCACTGCAAATCATATATACGACGCCGACCCTCTCACCACAAAGGCTGCCATAAATACCGATCCACTGTCATGGCAAGTTGTAAATCGCGGTAAGAATGGAACAGAAGTTTACTTGAATTGTGACTGTGCTGCAGTTGTAACATCCTATGGCTGTGACCGTTGGTATTGCTGACGTCATATAGAAAGCTCCATTTGTTTCTCGCGAGTCAGACTGCGGTAAAGCTCGCCGAGAAAAGGTTCGAGTCATTGGATCAGTCGCTATTGACTGTTGTGCAATCACGACAGCGAATGCTATGCAACCAACATAGGATAGTACATGGCAGTGGTCCTGCTGCTTCTCTGACAGCCGCTCGTGGCCATGTTCGAACAGGACGGCGCAGTAATTTACCCTCGACCCCGTGGTCGCCGGTGTTCTCTCGCTTTGTGCAACCCGCCCATGATCGTTTACTACGCGACTCCGCTACGGTGCTGGTTTATATGCACTTCCAAACTGGGAGGGGCCATGCTGAAGGTCTTGTAAGCTCTGGTTTCGCTCTAGCGGGAAAGCTCCAGAGTCCAACAGACCGAGGATGCTGTAGTTTGCAAAACTCTGTCCACGTGATCACGTGCTGTGGCTTAACGCTTGCGTTGTTCCCCTGCGAGGTGCAAGCATCGATTCTTATTAAACCACTTGTAGCTTTGGGTATTGATGTGCAGCTGTTTATCAGCCTCTGTGTCAGAAAAGCCATTTTCGATCGTCCAAGTCTGCCATGGTAATTGATTTCCTAATGGTAGGCTTATTCATGCTTGGTAGGACAATGGTCACCTATCCTTACATTCCAATCCATGCTTTGTAAAGTTGTGGAAAGAACATGTCATCTGTTTTAAGTCTACTGGCTAAATGCAACGTGAACGAGAAACAGTCTTTTAACCGTTTCCGGGTAATCTCACCATCAGGACGCTGCGATTTATTATATTTGCGGCTTCTGTGCCGCGGAGAACAAATTCCAACTTTGCTATATTTTCTTGTTTTTCCTTAAAGCGCATATCGGTCAAACGCCGGTCCAGGGAAAAAGAACTGCATCACAGCACAAAACCCTCAGCTTGATTTTTTGTATTGGTCTTGAACTGTCAGTACAGGGGTGGACGAACTTTTTGACTCGCAGGCAGCATTGGGAGCAGGTGAATGGGCTATAGGTGTAAACTAACATAAATGAACTGTGATAAATGCATTTGGTTTCATTCATATAATTTGGACTGGCTCCGCGGGCCATAGTCTGCCCATACAATGCGCGGGATAGACAGTAACAGACACAAGACATCTAGAAAAAAGTGTAACATTTGCAGCATCAAAAAGTGTCGTGACATGCTTGATATAATCAATTCTTTTTAAGTTGAAACTAAAAATTGAAATCATACCGGCCTGTTCAGCCGCAACATCTTCCAATTTCACCTTATAAACAAGTGTCAATCTCTGGACTATATTCGTTGGAAGCAACGTATTTTTGATGCATTTGGTATTTTTCTGAAATCCATTGCGCAGATCTGATCAAAATCCAATATTTCAGTTCTGTCCCTGGCGTTTGCTGCACAAAACGCGCTTTTAACCTTAACGTTTGGAACGACCTTGCATCGCTGCATTGATTGTCTGTTCGTGTTGCTTCAAATGTGGAATATAACACCTTTTCGTTTGGTTCTATAGCTTCTGTGTTACTGAATTTGGTTCTATAGCTACTGAAATTACTGAATCGTCGCTCGGTCTTCGTCCTTCGCATTTGTCACACCCATGCTTGGAACCTTGCCATTTCGCAACTCTTGGTAAACGTCGTACGTTTACGTATTATGCTACGGAAACTTTTCATGAATTACATTTTGCTGCTGAGAGTGAAACCTCCAAAACAAGTACACCACCCGATTTTGTTTACTTGTGCATCGTCTGTATAGGCAATTCAGCAAATGGTGCAATGCATTTTTGCGGTTTTATGGGAAACTTCATTGATAAAATACAATAACGATAAAAGAGCTGTCGTTTTGAAATCTGGTGGCATCAAGTAGCATTAAGTTCGGATTACGGTAAGGTGATGTTGCTCTCTAGACTATTTTCACAGACGTAGCCAGAAAGCAATTTTAAAGAAACTTTCAGGTTGATTCATTGCGTTTGGACAGCTTCCAACGAGAATAATCTCCTTTGCTAAACAAGCGAGTTGGTGAAAAGAGCAGTGGCCAACCACCGCGGATATTGAAGAGCTCCTGTGCTTAAGTTATACAAATCCTAAGCCCATCTGTGGTGCAAGCTCGAGCCAGCAATTTAACAGCTGGATCGAATGCCAATAATTCCAGATTTCCGAGTTCCTCTTGATTTAATCAACAACAATCGTTTGCCTGTCCCACTGTAAGAAGTCGTTTGCTGCACATGCTGGCACGATGCCTTCAGTAGGTGATCTCCAGAACGGCTTGAAAGTCGATTTGTAGGTCTCGCGCGCTGGTAAGTGAAGTTGACACAACTTTAGCCAGTGTACTCGTGATCCGACTTTTAACCCGGAATGTAATCGAGTGGAACTCTATGTAAGGTTGCTAGACGTCCTTGAGCGCCAAGGACTTTCCGTGAAATTGCTATCAAAACTGGTTATGTCCTTGATCCTTGAAAAACAGTTTGTTGTCCTTCACTATTTTCCGGCGTTCTTGAACAGTTGTGAAATTGTTCGTTACTGAACTAGTCATTACATTCAAGCGTCAAGATCAAACAAGGTACAGTAATTCAACAGGTAATCGATTATTACCCATTGTTATTCAGCAATGTTTGTTTAAAAGATGTGCTACACCACTACATCTAAAAAAATTTCAAAATCGGTATGAGTAAAATTTCAATAATCACAAAACGACAAAATGTGCTTGAAAAAATTTCAAGTGATCAGATAACCCTGAAATATTTCAAGTGAACTGGCAACCTTAACTCACTGCCATTGGAACTGTGGCATGCGTGCCTGCTAAATAAACCATTTGCCAACACGTTCTTAACCCACATTCTCAACAAAATTAAACATGAAGTGCGAAAGCTGTAATGGTAGTGTTTGCCAGGCTGTGGATACATGTTTATAGTCGAATTTGTTATTCCCGGCGTTTGGTTAAGCTATTTTCGTAGCTTACGTTCAAAATGTTCAAGATATTATGGTTCAACTCAAAACTTCAGCTAATTTGCCCGTAGTTCATAGAGTAGCACCGTCCCTAATGCGTTTAACATGTTACTGCTTCGGTAACAAAAACGGAAAAGCATGATTTTTACTCTTCTACCCTAGCCATTATCCAGCCTTTTCAGACAATGCTAGAAAGGTGGCAGAGCATGTCAATCAAAGCCATCCAATTTCCTAATTGGTTGCTCTCATTGCAGTGCACCAGCTCAAATTTCTAATCACTTGCAGTGCAGGCATACTGTTTAGAAGCTGTCGCGGATGTACACAGCCAACACTTGATCATGGTATTGCAGGCAAACAAAAGATGTTTTCCTGTTCAATCCTTAACAAGATGCGAGCGGAAAGAATAACTTTACCGCATTGTTTGTCAAAGCAATGAAGGACTAAAATGTAAAACCTCTGTTTATGCAAGGTCGCAATGTTGAAAAACGTGGGGCTTTCATTGCTCAATCTGAAAATGTTCAGCTTCGCCAAATTTTGGAAGGTCATCAACACTTCCGACGGGCTGTATACTTGCCCGATTTCTCGAATTTTTGCCACCTCTTGGTTTTTGTTATTTTGAAGATAGGGACGGCAGACAGTGGATACGTTGTATAACGAAATTTTACCAAGCTATGTCTATAGAGCTTTCAAAGTGTCGAGACCGAAGCTGAACGGAAATGGGCACCAAGTCACGTCTTGAGACTCCACCACTGGTGATTACTTTTCAAGATTTGGATCGACAGGAGCACAGCCTTTGAACAAAAAAATGCTACGAAAACAGTAGGCTTGTGTCCAGACATGGGGCGATTACATCACACATGTAATCGATTACGATTACTTGCCACATGCTCGGTTATTACGAATAAACAATATAACAATGTATTCGATTACGATTACATTGAAAGCAATCGCGATTACATTTGTCTTGAAACATTCTCAGAAAGATAACAAAACCCATTTGCGTAAGTATAATTTGATGCAACAAACTATATGAATGAATGCAATAAACGAAATTACCAATTTGTAACGGTTAAGATCCGGAAAAAGAAAAATTACATTAGCGATTGACTGAGATGCTTGTGCTGACAACAAACCAGTTGCGTAAGTAGAAGTTTTTGCCTGGGGGGAAACTTAGCTGAAAGAAGCCCACTGGCCACTGTGAGGGGCCCACTAACCAACACCCAGAAAAAAACTTTAGAAATGATGGTGAATCCGGATGTGGATGGTTATACTAAAACCCTAAATCAAAGGAAAATATTCCGTGGAGGATTGCTCACTTTAAATCAGCTTAATATGTTGTTGAAGTTTGAATTATCTCCCAAAATTGTTTTTCTGTGTCCAATGCTGTCACTGAATGTATCTCAGGTAATTTTGTAGTAGTGTTCTTCATCTTTGACCTGTCAACTGTATTATGCTTCAATAGAATATCGATGGAATTAAATCACAACCGTTCAGCGTTGGTGTTGGACTCTGGAATGGTGTGTGCTGTCACCACCCTTCATAGAGTATATCAGCGTTCTCTAAACTACGGCCCGTGGGCCCAATCCGACCTGCAAAGCAGAGATGAGCACGGATCAGGACTGACGCCAATTTTGGCCGGATCAGGACTGGATCGGACAGCAATTTTTTTGAAAATTGGCGGATCAGGACTGGATCGGACTGAGAAAATTTTTGTTGTTTTAATGTGATTTTTCTGAACATATCAAAAATTTTAGTTGTGATCCGATTTCACAGATTTGCTAAATAGTGGTGAATATTTTGCCATCAATGGCAAAAGCTTTACTGGGACTATTTTGCTATTCGAACTGTATCCACCGTTGAACACATATAACGTTGAGTTTTAGTAGCAACGTGAACATAGTTGAGTGGTTAGTGTCTACGCCTGCTGTGCGAGTGTTGGTTGGTTCTTCTCTCACCAATTCCTTTGGCTTAGCTAGTAGAGATTATACCTTTGATAGGACTGCTTTTTGTGTACTTTTTCAAAAAGTTTAGGTTTAGGGTTACGTTTAGGGTGTATGTTTAAGTTTCCGTTTAGGGTTTATATTTAGGGTTTAGGTTTGGTGATTAGGTTTTGAGTTTAGATTTTATGTTCAGCCTTAAGGTTTAGATTTTGAGTTAAGGTTTAAGTTTTGGGTTTGGGTTTAAGTTCTGGGTTCAGGTTTTGGGCTTGGGTTCTGCGTTTAGAGTTTGGGTTTCGGTTTTGGATTTCGGTTCAGGTTTTGGGTTTACTGTAGGTTTTGCTTTTAGGTTTAGGGCAGTGGCCCTTAACCTTTACAAACACACCGAACCCTTGTTTTCCAAGCTTTTGTCGAACCCCGTTTTTTCCCAGTATAACAGAAAGTAAAAATGGGTTGCTGAAGTTAAATCATTCAACAGTTTATATTTAATTCTACAGTAGTCCCATGATTTTAGTCATTTTTCAGATGACCTTCGTCGAACCTCTGAAACGGTTCTGTCGAACCCAGGTTAAGAACCACTGGTTCAGGGTTTTACTTAGGTCTTGATACAAGAAACGTATGCTAATCCAGGTGTATCGTCATTGTCACTTGAACAATCGAATCAATCGAATTCTCTTTATGGCAAAATAACTCCAGGAGTGCTTTGCCTTAGATGCCAAATAGTCACTTCCTTGTCAAATTTTGGAAATGCTAAAAAAAGACTGTCTATTTTGCCTCATGACACAAAAGCACTATTTTGCCTTCCCTATTTGGTTCAAGGCAAAATAGCTCCAGTAGTTATTTTGCCTCATGAGGCAAAATACATGATTTCATATATTGGTGGATCAGGACTGGATCGCACTGATGATTTTCAAAAATTTTGCGGATGAGGACTGGATCGGATTCAATTTTATCGGATCAGGATTGGACTCGGACTGAAAAATTTGTCAGTCCGCTCATCTCTGCTGCAAAGCCATTTCACCCGGCTGCAAAACACATTTTGCCGATAATGAAACAATAATATATTTACGAAAAATGCGTTGATTTGGTAGAATGCAACATATTCCGAAAAATCACATTACGCAAGATGTCCGGCCCTCGAACTGTTGTGCAATAGCTTATGTGGTCCTATCCTAAAAAATTTGGAGAGCCTTTGTAGATATGAATTGTACAGAGAGCCACAGATGCGTCGGTCAGGGTTTCACTGTTAGAAACTGCAGGATGAACCGTTTGCATTTTGCAGACGAATTGCACTGCATGCGTGGATCTTCTCAACAGGGTCTTCAGCACGCATTTCATCAGTTTTCTGCTGCGTGCGACCAAGCAGGAACGAAAATCAGCGCTAAAACATTGAAGTATTGTGTCTCGCAAGACGTCCAAGGCAGTGTTTTCTACAAGTGTGCGGAAATACACTGCAGCAGGTGGCAGGGCTGTGGAGTCGGAAGTCCCGTCACCCGACTCCGACTCCTGGCAATTTCGATTATCCGACTCCGACCTTCAGCTGTATTAGTTACTTGAAGTGATAATTCTTTTCAGATGAATTCATAAACCCTACTTGCACTTTCCAGGGATACGGAAACTTGTTTTAAATCGATGTAAATGCACGTTCATCTCTCACTTTTGCAAAATGCGATCAAGCAGAAGTTAGTCTTTTAATTTTACAGAAAAAAGTACTCATCTAAAAAAAACACCATAAAAATTATTAGAGAAGCCTGATAAATAATCGATTTTAAAGCAGATACCTTGCAAACGATATCAGTAAACAAGTAAAATTGAAAAATGTATGCATTTTACCGGTGAGCATGTGCACATATTGCGCAACGCGGTTGGTAAACTCGCTCGGGCATACTCTCTCAAATGACTTCATTGAAACAACTTTTTACGGTCGAACGCTGTCAAGCTTCAGCTCTGTTGAACGTACACGTGTCGCTATATTTTTCCTTAGATGGCCAAATGAACATGTTACAATTAAGCTCCTATACAGGTCAAAATCCACAAACTACCAACCAAGAAAGTAACACAAATTTGTTTAAGTTTAGTTTAACCGCTTGGGAGCATTCACTTTTCGCTTCGTTATCTAAACACTTTATACTACCCTGCTTTCACTTAGGTATAACAAACTTGCAAGGTTTGAGAATTAGTCAACATGGATTTTTTAACACAAAAATGTTGCGATAGAACTTCCAAGCGAATACGATTGGAATTGTACGACAAAAGAACCGAAATTCATT
>Ga0210059_1014537_pt1 | contig 11611 bp, 8 predicted proteins | sample Ectturendosymbi2_FD_188042 | JGI IMG/M metagenome (GOLD analysis project Ga0210059, IMG submission 188042) | Ecteinascidia turbinata endosymbiont from Florida, USA - Sample 2 (SPAdes) (version 2) | ecosystem: Host-associated > Tunicates > Ascidians > Unclassified | place: Key West, Florida... | reverse complement strand
ATAACTTTTGAACCCGAAACCCCAGCAGGTCATCCAAAGTATCAAAATACTCGGATTGTAGCCTAGTTTCCAGTAAAAACTTCAGCAAAATACTATCACCTAACAGTTGGCGCCCAGAGCCAGGCACTGTGGGCCAAGGTGGCCTAAAAGTCTTCCACTTATGACGTCACTCACAAAAAACCCGCACCCCCCAAGCAAAAATTTTTTTTCAAGTGCAGACTAGAAGACTTGCCGCGTCTTTTGACACTTCGACCAGGTCCGTAACCTGAACAGGAGTGGAGATATTCTCACGCAAAGCCATGTGCCTTTAGGCATTTTTTTTTCCGAAAATCCCCGAAAGCAACCGGATGCCAAAGAGTTACACAAAACGCATAGCGGAAAACTTGAAACAGTATATATACTTCTACAACTTGCTATTAATTTTTTTCCTTAATGGAAAATGAACTTTTTCAATCCATAAATTGTACTCTCAACATTCTTATTCAATGATAAATATTCAGCAAAGTTAAATTATCTTTAACTGCATAAATATTTTCATTTCACTTTGTTTCTGCTAGCATTTACTAAACTTTATTTAAAGATCATATAATTCATTTAACAGTGAGTGTACAACATGAAGTAATGGGTAAAAGTTTGCCAAACCACCACCTTTATCTTTAGTACAATGCAAAACAGGGAAAGAGCACAAATACAACAGCAAACATTTCATGAAACAACACAATCTAGTCTCAATGGTTATGAATATAGACTTAGATTTTGATAGTTTAATACACCCAACAAAATATGTTCACTGATCATTGAAATCTTACCATAAACAATGGCTAGACCAGTTTCATGAATAAATCTCAGTCGTTTGTACTTTAAAAACCATGTGGTGAAAATAGTCAGTAGCAATAATGCAACGAATAACAGCAGGTTGCTACTGTCTGCCCTGTGTTGCTCTTCAGGTGTAGTCATGCTGTCTAAATAAACTACAACATCTGCAAAAAAATAATTATTTACCAGAGATATATCAAACTGCAATACATATATTCCATCATTTCCAATGAAAGATATCAAAATCAACCAGCTTAGAACAGTGTTGTTAATGAACACAGCAACTCTAGTGTATACTAGGTAAGTTTACCAAATCTACTGAATTTCATATTCAGAAACAAGAGGATATTTTCTTAATTTTAAACAACTGCTTATTAGGTCCAGTGTATAAAGCTGAATGAGGAGTTTGGTTGTGACAGTGAGGTATTTTGAAACGTTTTAGTTCTAATTCATACAAAATAAATTGCCATTGTAAGTTCCAAGTTGAATTTCTAACTAGCATGTCAATTGCACTTTTCACAAAAAAATTCAATGCAGGAAATGGGGATGCACGCTTTCTCTGCATTACTTTCACATATCTTTCACTACCAGCAATATGCATATGCATGCATCTCCTTTACAGCAAAACTTTTATTATCCATGTTCTCAAATTATTTAATAATTTTATATTAATTGGTTATAATTTTCCCACTAGCTGTTGTGCACAGAACTTGTGACATTGTGGACATAATTTTTCTAGCAAAACAAGCAGGCATAAGCATGCTGGCAATAGCAAAAATATACTGTTGGATGACATGCTTTAAATGCTGAAACTCAAAAAACAGTCAGCGCAGTGGTTCTTAACCCTGAACCCCATAAGTTTCATCCTTGCATTCATTAATCCCTACATAATCAGAAAAATACTATGATGTCTTCAAAGCAAAGTGAAATGAAACATGCATCCGACCTAAGTTGAATCCCTGGGATTTAATCAAACCCAGGGTAAGAATCACCGAGTTAGTCAATCAGCAAGGTATACAAGTGTCGATTACATAATAATTGCCCTGATACTAAATGGAAAAGCGTTCCACAGAATGTGAAGAAAAAAGTGTGAACACAAATAAAACATAATGCACACCACATCACATGCAAAAAAATTAAGACTACTTGGTCAAATTTCCCATTTCAAAAGAAAAAAATGGTTAAAACTTCATCATATGAAAATATCCATGAAAAAAACTTGCCAGAATCACATGTTTCAAGATGATTGTGTTTTGGTTCAAGTGTATAAATTAAAAACTAATCTGACAATGAAGCACCCAGCACTCTGATCAAAGGTAAGACATGTTGTATGTTCTAAAAGTAAAAATCATCACACCACGTGCTGTTTTACAAATTACATGACATGTAGTAAAGTATTAAAATGAGGAGAAAATTAAGAAGAATAAACTGATTTCAAACATTCCACACCATAAATCTGAAGTAAACTTGTTCATTACATGAAAGTTTTTATTTCAAGTCTTGTAACTATCAGTATATTCACTTATTGCAGTAAAAAATGATCATCATATTTTTACCTCACAGTGACTCAACACTTGACAAAAGAAGTTTTTCTGTTACATCCAAAACACACTGTTGTGCATGAGTTAAACACACTTTAAAATGAAATGCTTGTAAACTGTTGCTTTGTTCAAAAACTTCCTTACTATTTGCTGATTTTGAAACCTTAGTCTTACCAAAAACAGGTATTTAGGTGCAACAATTTATCTGTTCATATCTTCTACGTGTACAATACTCTGAATTGTTAACACCTTTGCTGCCAGGTGGATTTTCTTGTAAATCCCATATTTTTGCGCCACTTGCAACTCAATAACTCGCTATTCGATTGTGCTAGAGAGCTGTTCAAATCCTCAAAAGACTCGGCAAGTCTTCTAATTTGCAATGAAAATAAATTTTTAAGTTTCGTTTTTTTGTGGGTGATGTCGTAAGTAGGGTAGTTTTAAGCTTTTTTTGCCAAGGTTATCGGGCCCTGGGCCCCAACCACAGGAGGGAAATGTTTCGCATATCTACTAAGTGATAACTAGGCTAAAATCCAAGTCTTTTTAGCCTTTGATTGGCTTTCTAAGGTTTCTGGTTCAAAAGTTATGGCCAAAAAAACTAAATTTGGATAAAAATTACCCAAAAAGTTTTTTTTACCCAAATTTTGGTTATTTCACTTCAACTTTTGAATCATAAACCCTAGAAAGCTAATCAAGGGTTCAAAAGACTCAGATTTTAGCCTAGTTTCCAAGAAAAACTTGAGCGAAATACTTCCTCTTGCAGTTGGGGCCCAGTAACCTGAGTCAAAATGGCCAAAAACTTACCCACTTATGATGTTATCCACAAAAAAACCCAAAACCCAAAACTTAAAAATTTTTTTTCATTGCCAACTAGAAGACTTGCTAAGCCTTTTGAGGGTTGGAACAGGTCTCTACCATAATCAAATGGCGAGTTAGGGAGTTGCAAAGTGGCATGAAAATAGTAGCTCAATGCATCATTTTAAAGTACGATATATTCGTACACCGGCAGCGAACATGTTAATAACTACGGTTTTCATCATCTGGTAATACCAGCTATGGCAAGCCTGTCTGCCATTTCATTGCCATGAACCCCTGTGTGAGCAGGGACATGTTCAAAAGTCACAGATACGTTCTTCATATTCTGAATCATTTCTTGAAATTCAGCTTTGTGTACAACAGGGTTTCCATCTGCTTTGATCCATTTATTCTTTTTCCATTTATGAAGCCATTTGGTCATGCAATTTATGACAAACATTGAGTCAGTTCTAACAGTAATAGCTGGAATGCCAGCATTTTGTGCTTGCTTGATAGCTGCATTTACAGCAGCAATTTCAGCTCTTTGGTTTGTCTGCACACCCTCAAGCTTGCAAGATAAGTTCATGCAATGGTTATCACCCCACCACACACCATAACCTGCTCTGCATCCTTTTTTGCCATTCTTAGAACATGCACCATCTGTGTACACAACCACTTGTTCACCATCAGCAACTGAGGCAGCACCGATAACCTCATCAGGATTGAGCACGGGTTTAAATTTTAGATGCTTGCTGTTAGAAACACTTGGTTTTCCATTTGAACATAGGCTTTGCATATGTTGGCAGTTAGGCTGACATTCATCACTTGAAACTGTTTTTTGTTTTTTGATGTAACATGGTTCCAGGGAGTTATTCAGTTTTCTTTTCAATCTGTTTTCATCGTAAAACCCGTGTAAGACAAAACATTCTGCTTCTTCAAAAGAGGTAAACTTTTTATACTTTGATCCTGAAAAAGCTTTCACTTGCTGTTCACACTCATTCCATGTAGAAAACACACCCTGCTTCCTTCCAACATGAACAGCATAGTAATACTTCATATCACAGACAACAAAATATTAGCTTAAAAATCAGCAGCACCTGTTTATGCAATGAAGGTACATTATACTGCCAAATTAAAAGCTACACCTACAGTAATATCCCAGTTAAGTTCACACAAAATTATGAAAAAATCTGGATTCAACAGTTTCAGCAATTTATTGGTGTCTACAGCAAATCAAACATGACAACTTGTCATACAAAATGGTAAACACGAAACATTATGTTGCAAAAGTTCACGATTTGATATAATTGTTCAGTAATTTCATTTGCTTTCAAAATGGTTAGTGAAGGTGGAAGGGACAATTTGCTCGACGCATATTATCAATCCAAAGAAATGCCTTATCATCCAGCTCTGTGAATCTGCAGACAGATGCACTAACTTTTTTTTGTGTGTCTTCAGACATTAGAGTAGAACGTTTACGCATAACTTCCTGCTTCGCAAAGACTTTTCTCACAGCAGTCCCACTCTGTACTGTCATGCAATGTTTCGTTAACTTGGATCAGTTAGACGATTTGGCTGTCTCAACTTAGAGTCTAATTCCAATCTCTGTGACTCAATTACATGCTTGGCTTTGCCTAACATTGTTGTGAAGTGAATAGGATAATGTAAATGAATACTACTGTATATGCCTTGCTAAAAAGAATAGTTAGCTCCAATCAAAGCATAAATCAGTCTAAAAAACAGCCCTAATGATCAGCATCTGTTTACTAATGCAGTTAAAAGCACAACTGCTAAGTTCGCACAGACATAAGTTGGCACAAACAGCTCAGATTCAAGTTGTGAACTTAACTGGGAGATTACTGTACAAGAAACATTGTTCCCACATATTTTCTAAAATCATTTTCTATAATTTTTTAACTAAACAAAAGAGGTTCAATATCACCATTTTCATTCATTTTTCAAAAATTTTATTCATGAAAAAGGTTATACATTACATATCACTGCAAAAAAATGTCATCTGCTTAATCTTCATTCAAACTTTCATAAGCTGGAAAGAACAACAAAATTTGAACAAACAAACATATGAATGCTTACCACATCATTTCAATGAAAGTAGACTCATTGGTAAACCTCTCTACCTATTTTCTTACATGTGTTTTGTAAAACAATTAACATAAAGCTTTCAAAAAATTAAATATCTGCCAGTCCATTCGGACTACACTATGGCAAGGTGTGTAAATTAAAACTCATTCACATTAAAATACGCATTAGGCCTATACTGTCAATGGAGTGATGCCTTACATTCAAGGCAGTGATACCATATAGTCAAAGCAGTATTATATAGTATACTGACAACATGTTCATATTATACAGATGAATGGGTGACTGTAAACCTTGAACTTTGCACCCCAGAACCTTAAACTTACAGCCCTGAAAACATTCTGCTGCTCAGAGGCCAATCAGTTAGCTACCTATCAGAGATGTCCATGGATTTGGATATAAATCCTGCGGATTTTCAGTTTTTTCATGGATATAGATTTTTCAAAATCTGATTATCCAGAGTTGGATTGGATTTGATTTTTGTCTTGAATTTCTTCGTAACTTCCACTTCTACTATGGAACTGTGGACCATTGCATTTAATACTGTCATTGGGACACAATCATTTCAGGAACAGTTCATTAAAAACAAGGTTCAGGGTTGGGTAAAAGACTTTTAGCTGCTATCAAATAATGCGCAAGTTGATCCTCAAACACCATTCTCAGCATTCACCAAAGGATTATGTTCCAGATGGACCATTTCCAAAGAACAGTACCAGATATTTGTTTGAACCACTGGAAAACACCATCAGAGATCAGTTAATTCCTGCTCTTATAGGACGAAAGGTATGTGATGCGGAAAGACAACTGCTGGCTCTTCCTCTTAGGCATGGTGGGCTGGGTCTGACAAATCCTCAGACAAATGCTAAAACAGAATACAATAACTCCATGTTGATCACTGCTAAACTAACAGACCAAATCTACAACCAAAAACTCAACTTTGAATGCAACTCTTTAGACCAGTGGTTCCCAAACTTGTTTAAACCGTTACCTAAATCAAGGTAGCGATTGTGTCTCATTACCCACCAGTAAAAAATTTTCGCATTTCATGTCGAAAATTTCTTTTGCAGTGATCGCTCATAATACAGAACAACAATGTGGTTTGGTTCTGCATTACCCCTTGAAGAATTGAACATTAGCCCTGGGGAGTAATTTACCCCTAGTTTGGGAACCACTGCTTTAAACCAGCAGTTTAACAGAACCACAAAAAGCAAACTATGATAAGAGAAGGACACAAAATGCTACAATTGCTGTAACAAACTATTTGAGGAACTGGCCCCTGACTCACAACTACATATAAAAGGAGCAATGGAAAAAGGAGCATCTTCTTGGCTGTCAGCCTTGGCAATAAAGTGATTGGATATGCACTAAACAAACACGAATTCATCAATGCCATCTGCCTGAGATACAGATGGAAGGTGAACGGCATACCCACCCACTATGCTTGTGGAGCTCTAGACAAATTCTGTGGATAACAGCCTCATATGTAAACTGGGTGGTTATACATCAATGACGCACAACTCAGTGAGAGACTCTTGAGGCACAGATAATGAGAGAGGGCTGTAGAGATGTTAAGATAGAGCCCACATTTCTGCCAATCAATGAAAATGATTTTGAAAGAAAATTCAATGCTGCTGACAATGCAAGGTTGGATATTTCTGCAAGAGGACTGTGGAATAGCTGTCAGAAAACATTGTTTGACATAAGGATCACACATCTTACCTCAGTCTTATTCTGGTAAGTCTCTAGCACAGATTACCAACAACATGAAGAAGAAAAGTACAACCAACAAATGATTGACATTCAGCAGTCTTCATTCAATCCTCTTGTCTTTATAACAAGTGATGGGATAGCACCAGAATGCACCAGAGCCAACAAAAGACTGGCTGAAAAATGCAGGGAGCCATCTGCATCTGTCAAGACTTACATTGGAACAAAGCTCACATTTACCCTTTTGAGAACCTTCAGGGTCTCACAGACATTGACTTCAGTCTACCATATTTTTTGGACCATAAGGCGCAGTATCAAAAATTGAATGCTAGCTGTTCTTTTTTCATATATAAGGCGCACTGGATTATAAGGCACATTAAATGAAGCAAAACTTATACTGTATGCAACTCCTTTACAATAACTCCCAAGTACCAGAGTCGCCAATAGAACTTTAATCTGTCATTACATACAAGGGAGTTTAATCTGTCACACATGCCTAATCCAGTAGACACGAATAGAATAAAAGTTGTGCATGTCTTTGATTCGGTGTTCCTATGTAGTCAGGAGCCCTGCGCAGAAATACAATCTGTGTATGTGCTAGCTACTCTGGAAACCACATATGCTGCTCATTGTAATTGTTTTTGGTTTATTACATAACGCGATGATCTGTTTACAAAAAATTGTAAGGAGCAATCAAATAAATAGTGATTACCATTTACCACATACAATTGGTTCTAGGTGAGAAAGCACATCCAGATGCATACATTAGGTGCACTATTGACTTTTGAGAAAATTAAAGGCAATTTATGGTCCAAAAAATATGGTAATTCCTAGGCCCACAATCATGTACAGCTGAATTATGGTGTCAATGACATGATGCCAATTATATTTGTGCAATAGGTGGATATATCTCATAAGTAATGGCTTATGAATGAAACATTTTCTTTTCTAGAATTAAACAGTCCGCTCATTAACTAAACTTACTTTGTTTTTCATGTTCCCAACAATTATTGGATTAGGGTCAAGTAAGTATTCTCAACGATGGGTTTAAGCAAGAAATTGATCAGCAAATTTTTAATAGGTAATCGATTTCACGTAAAATTATGCATCCTCACTCCTTATTCAAATAGAAATTCTATTTAGAAATTAAATAGATACCTACTACCTTCTCAAATTTTGAAATTGTCAAAAATTTTGGGTCTATTTTGTCTCATGGGGCAATTCATTTCGCCTCTTGAGGCAAACTAAAACACATGGTTTCACATGGGCGGATTAGGACTGAATCGGACGGATGATTTTCCAAAATTTTATGAATCAGGACTGGATCAGATTTGTTTTTTTCAAAGCAAGATTGAACTCAGGCTGAAAATTTTCACATTCTGCTCATCTCTATTGAGAATATCATTTTATATAATGCATGACCGACTTTTTCATTTAATGTCAACAGTTTTCTCTGTTTTGGAATCAAGGTTTATCACACTTTGTCATTACGTAGGCATACCATTCATACGTCTTGTTTTAGTCAGGACAGCCCCGGTATGAAGGCTTTGTCCAATTGCACTGGTCAGTCAACCAATCAGTCAGCACAGTCCTACCCCTGGTACATCAGCTCCCATTGAGAGAATTTGTTTCATCAAAAATGACATGGGGTCTGATACTCATACTGGGCATTGCCGAGGTATTATTATTAGACAAATATGAATTATGAATGCCTGAACATTGTTTTGTTTCTTAGTAAAAGGCATTTTTTCTCTTTTCCTTGGTGTCTTAACTATAGGCATCCAAAATAGCTGAGTAGGAGATTACTCCAAGTATTAGTAAGATATGAACGATGTTGCCAGATGGTTGTCACATAAAGTTGCTAAGTAAATATGATAGCGTCACAAAAAAGGCTGGATTCCATTATTATTAATTTATTCTTCTAAAAATCTTTTCACTAGTTTTCAGCTACAGTCTGCTGACAAGTAGTGAAATTCTGCCAAAAAATCTGCTATCTTTGTTGTGATTAAAATCAAGCTAATAAAGTAAACTTGCATATCAAGTTTTTTCCTGTCTAGTGCACAATTCGTCTTCCCCAACTTCCCGGGTGAGGACGACATTGATGACGTCATAGATTGAAGTTGGTGGTGAGAGAAGGTCGCACACAAAATTTGGTGATGATGTCACTACTACGTCATGAGATACAGCTTATCAAAGTTGACGGCCTATACGTAGCTCAGGGCGGTCATTTCGGCTTGCTTATACGGCGTACCGCAGTTAACATCAGCGTTAAATATCCAGGCAAGCAGAACCTTTTTCAAATAAATAGTGAAATAATCAACATCTCCAGGACGTTTGTTCAATGGATTGTGGTACCTAATTTTGCAGATTGCTTATGCGAAATACTGCCTAGCATAGGTGGCAACGGATCCGGAGTCGATTCCAGTAACAGGAGTCTACACGGTCTTTACAAACGTCATTTCTTCAGTACAAAATAAACATTGCTGAATTGCGGTTGCATCAATGGTTGCCGGAGACTAAACAGGAATCGGATTCTCATATTTTTTAAATTTCGAACCCAGGCCCGGATTCAAAAACTTTGGAACAGGAGCGGAGTCTGAAAATGTGATTCCGGCTGTTGCGATCGGAAATCCCGAGCGGTATGTGCGCAAAGCTTCGCACCGTGGCAGCAAGCAACAATAGAGATCATGCTCGCAATCTCTCTTACTATTGCTTGCTCGCGCTAAATAGAGTTCACATGCCACGATCACTCTATTATTGCTTGTTCGCGCCACATATATGTATGGTGTTATTCTTCACGCACATCCCGTTCGTGGTGAATCACACAATCAACGCAACACCACCGGAGAGGTTGCAACACGGCCACCTCTGCTGCCTATAGTTGGCTACTCAGCTTGGTTTGCCATTGGTCTGCTAAGTTTGTTGTGTGATTACCTGATTAGCATTGTTGCGATCGGAAATCCCGAGCGGCATGAGCGCAAAGCTTCGCACTGCGGCAGCAAGCAACAATAGAGTTCACATGCCACGATCACTCTATTATTGCTTGTTCGCGCCACATATATGTATGGTGTTGTTCTTCACGCACATCCCGTTCGTGGTAAATCACACATTTAACTCAACACCACCGGAGAGGTTGCAACAGCATTTTGTGTTACAACCTGGATAACGATCGATCAGACAGATAGCAAAAACTTTGATGTTTGATTTGCAGTTTGTCAGCCTCCTAGTGAAACTTCAATGCAATCTATCATAAATTGCAGTTCCTATTGCCTTGCAGCTGGCAAATCTTTTTATAGTTTATATAATCTCTGCGTTCTGGTGCTTTGTTTTGCAATTGTCAGTCTACTTTGAAATCGCCCTGCATCTTTGCTTTGCAACTTGTAAGTGATTAGGCTGGGTATTGTGCACTTCTTCCCCAGCTTTTCTGCATAGCTGGTCAGTGTAGGTATTGTGTAATTTGCACTGATGGAGTCTCGAGACTTGGTCTCGGTCTCATGGGCGTACGCAAGGGGGGGTTTGGGGTTAAACCGCCCCCTTGAGCTTGATATTTTACAAAAACTTTATTACCTGCGCAAAGGGGTTATACTGTTTTCGCATACTTTTTGCTTGTTGATTTGTTGACTTAATGCAAATACCACAGAATGAATTTGCATCCAAATTTCAGGGAATATTGTAAATGGGCCAAAAGTAATACAATAGAATTTGTCTAAGTTGTCATCGTTTTATTCGTCAATTCCTTACTTTTTCGTCGGTCCCGGCAGTATCCCTATCTTTTGTGCACATTTCTGTTCGTCTAATTCGTCAATTTGCTCAATTCGTTACCTCTTTCTATCCCTGAGAAGCGTTATGTTCGGCTAACACGTCATTTACAGTTTCGATCTTGATCTTTAAGCAGCTAGTTTAATACGTGCGAGAATTCAAACAAAGTAAGGATCTTTAGCTTAGAATACTTGCACCTCGCAATTTGTTTATCGAATTTATACACGAGGTGCGAAGCGCGTCCCGATTCTCCATTGAGGAAACGCAGAAAGTTTTTAAAGTTTATTAAAGATTTAAGAAGTGCTAAATTAAATTGAAGAGTCTAGGTAAGCGCGACCTGACTCCCCACTGAAAGAATGCAGAAAGTCTTTTGTTTAAAGTTTATTGAAGATTTTAAAGGTTTTAGATTAAATGGAGGAGTCGAGATAAAGTAGAGGAATAAAAGAGTTCAATTCAAGGGCGTACGCAAAGAAGGGGATTGTGGTCAAATCCTCCCCTTGAGCTTGATATTTTACAAAAACTTTATTACCTTTGCAAAGGAGATTAATTGTTTTCGCATGCATTTTGCTTGTTAATTTGTCGACTTAATGCAAATACCACGGAATAAATTTGCATGCAGATTTCAAGGAACATTGTAAAAGGACCAAAAACTAATAATTACGTTTTGATGGGAATCTGGGTTATCGTCTGCGTCCAGAAATCATCTCACCACTTTTTGCAGACCTTTCGTCCACTACGCATGTTCAAGATTGTGTTCCGCAATAGTTTACATTATCCGAAACAATTGTCTTTATTTTGTCTGCTAAGGCTGATCAGCGCAAGCGCTGACCACAGTGGCTACATTACCAATTTCTGTAGCATGATAGAATTGTTGCACGAGCTCAAAAACAGCAGTT
>Ga0210059_1014535_pt1 | contig 11612 bp, 7 predicted proteins | sample Ectturendosymbi2_FD_188042 | JGI IMG/M metagenome (GOLD analysis project Ga0210059, IMG submission 188042) | Ecteinascidia turbinata endosymbiont from Florida, USA - Sample 2 (SPAdes) (version 2) | ecosystem: Host-associated > Tunicates > Ascidians > Unclassified | place: Key West, Florida... | reverse complement strand
TGGTACAATCACAGTATACGAATACGATGAAATACGCATAGGCACACTGGCACATGCATTTTGAGTGCGTGTTTCATTTCCCGAAGTGCAGTCTTTGGTAGAAGCGGGCCGCACGGACGTGGAGATTGCTTGGACCCTTTTAGTGCGCCGTGCGCGTCTTTAAGTGCCTTGTTCAAGCGCACAGCAATGATAACACGGGCATGTGCAGGGAGTCAGACCCTTCGATCCGGAACCGTCGCTTTTAACCTTTGCGTTGCGCCATTGATGTCGCGTATATATTTGCATCAGTAAAGGCGATTACCGTAGAGTTTCTTGTCTGGGAGAACACAACATGCAAGGAACATCACCCCCTTGAGTTAACAAGCAAGGTAACTACAGAATTTGCCTATAACGGCACCTCTAGGAGATTGCATAAAGAACGTTATTGCCGAAATGGCGTCATAAGCTAATTGAAATGCATGTGAAAGATGCCATCGGGACCGAAAAGAATGTAACGTTATAGGCGAATTGACGTTACAGACGAAGCCGTTATAAACGAATTGAACTGTATAGAACAGATTTACAAGAGGTTTCAGGCCCCATTCGGATTAAACAAAAAAGTTACTTTCAGGGCAAATGTTTTCCGCCCCCCCAGTAAAATGCCTTTCCGTACGCCTATGCGCACACCTATGCTCGACTGCTCGTATTCGACGAGACAACGCAACCTCATTTTGCAGTTGTAAGTTGCTCTGACGCAATGATGAGTGTGTTTTATTCCCCTTTTTCAACACGCAGCCAAAATTTTGAGTTATGAACTGCTGTGTCGCAGCACTCAGTTTGTTTTCCTTCGATACCCTAACTTGGAGCGCTGATAGTTTTGATTCAGTGCAATGACACATAAAATAAGGGGAGTGCGTGTAGAAGAATATGTATATTATGTCAACAAAACTTCGCCAAAACGTTGGTTTGGAAACAGGTCGTCAAATATGACGTCAAATTGTGACGTCACAAAGACCGTACACCACAAACAAATGACCACCATATGCCACGGAATGAAACCCCCCCATGAACATTTTGTGCGTACGCCGCTGCTCTGAGGACATTCGAAGATGTCCTTTTTGCATTCTTATTTTACATAGCTATGATCAGTGGCGTAACTAGAGCTTTGAGTCAGGGTGGCAAACTTAATTAAAAGGGGCCTACTGGCCACTGTGCAGGGCCCACTAGCCTACACTCGGAAAAACGTGAGAAATGATGGTGAATCTGGATGTAGTTAGCTATGCTAAAACCCTAAATCACCGGAAAATAATCCGAAAAACGCAATCAACAACAATCTCCTGAAACCCAAACGAATACTAAAACCAAAATATCACTTAAGATGGCGGTCCGGTTTTCACATTTAGATTGCCAGGGGGTCATTTCGCCCCTCTGCCTCCCGTCAGTTATATCATTGGCTACGATATATTGTTTTTGCATACAGCAAGCTGTCCCTACTCTACTACAACAAGATACGAGCCCTCATGGCGAAGCTTAGTTTATGGGAGGGCCTGCGAGTTGTCTAATCAATCTATGTTTTGGTTGAGTTAGTTCTCGGTTGGAAAGGCGAGAATGCTTTCACATTAATCGTTATATAACAGTGGTAAATCATTTTTCAGTATCTCAATGACCTTGGCATTAGAGTGCGGACCGCTGGTCCCATCATACTGTACTAGTTTTGCTGATGAATCGTGATACAGTGATCAGTTTATTGTACATATCTTTAGTGTAGTAGCTTCTAGTACAGCTATGTCCAACCCAAATGGCTTACTGGGCCAAAAATCATGTCGCTACCTTAACCAGGGCCGCACATTTGATGACATATTAATGAAGGCCGCACATTAAATGATTCGCTTAGATCTGAGCAAACCAAATTTAGCTGAAGCTAATATACTGAAAGCCTTCAAATCCTAATTTCAGTGTTTGCAGACGTGATAAAGTGGCACTGAGGAGACCACCTGCATCAAAAACGTCAAATCAAGGTTATCAAAATAAGGAAAGGTTGTCAGTATGTAGGATACTTTTATTACAGCGAAAACCCAAACTGGGCCGCACAAAACCTTCGCCTGGGCCGCTGGTTGGACATAGCTGTTCTAGAAATTATAGCGAATCCAGGGGTGCAAAAATGCGGTCGCGCACTTGCACCGCGCGATAAAAAACGAAATTATTTTGAAGCTGGGTGAATTACGTGTGGTTGCATTTGCACAGTTCGCAAAAAAGAGTGAAAAGACTATGTGGATATTGAGTACCAAAAGCTTATTTCTCGTAGGGTAATCAGGTGACTATCATTTTATCGCAGCTTGCCAAGGACGCTTCTGTTGTACCCAGTTTCAAATTCATACTGCATGTCCATCGACAAGCCAACTGTTGTTCTCAAACATTTTTTTGGAAATTCTTTGAGCGAATTATGTTCACATTAAGACATTTGCAATCATTTGTGGTTGCTTTTATTGAGCAAGAGAATATTGAGAAGTCAAAAGCATCAGTTGTTGAGGTTGTATCGTGTTTCGCCACTGTTAAAGCAAGGATTCAAGAGAGACAATCAGATGTACATATCGAGCCAAGTTAAATTAGCGCCAAGGAAATTCAGCGAAGGCAAGGATCATGACTGTGATTCATTCATGTCAGATTAATCTGTGTTGTACAAGTCTTGTGTTTCACAGCTGGCTAAATGGACCGCTTTATTTGGTGAATCTAATGTTTTGACTAGATTCTTCCGTCCGCAAACAACTGATTGGGAAAAGTATGAAACATGTGAGTAGTATCTGCTTGATAGAAACGTTTCTATTGATGAAGCTGAAGTACACTGTTTGACCAATACAAAAACTTGTTCGAGTTCGCGCAAAACGAGCATCAGCCAAATGCAATTTATTGTAAAAAGATGGGAGATGATAGATGGGCAAAATATTTTGCAACTTGCAATACCATTAAACGCTTCAAAAACTGATAAAGATTGCACAGTTTTACTTCAGCGTTATGACTCTTTAAGCTAATATGGAACGATTTTTTCCTTGATGCAGCCACAAACCAAAAAGAAAGAGAAACCTTTCTGGTTGAACCAGTTTCTAGTCTAAAGCTGGTGTACAATTTAAAACATCTTTCATGCAAGCAGTTTCATAAAAGTGTAAAAGGCCCATTGAGCTTATAAACAAATAAACATGAACAGAAAAAAGGGGATCGTCTCCTTTACAAGTGTAGAGCTTATTCAAGTAGTTCTAAAAACATCAAAAAGCAAAAGAAGCAAAAATGAGAGAGAAAGAAGTTGCAGCTAAGTCTACCAGAAATATTCAAGTTACTATTTTACAGTGGCAGTGAAGTCCAGCTGAGACATTTCTGCGCGAACCTGTAAGAGGACAGAAAATCGAAGAACGTGTTGCTACAGACTTAGATATAGGTAACGATGACAATAGACCTGTTTAACCAGCGGTGCAGCAGCAGAAGAACGTCAAGAAGTATCATCAAAAAACACGATAGATGAGTTGTCTGACGCTATCACTGGATGCAAAGATATCGGTCTCTGGTCATCCAATATACCGAAAAAAATGTGGGAATATTGGTTGAAAAACGAAAAGTTGTTTTTAAAATATGATGTTCCACAACACAGAAAAGACAGAAACTCGTCACAGAAATGTACCACAAATCTTATTCGGCGCCAGAACCAAAACGCCGAAATCGCTGGAAGAAGCTGGCTTTGTTTTCTCCTTCACAAACTTGTGTTTATTGTTTCACGTGTAGACTGATGTGCGCGGATACGACTAACTGTGCTCATTTCTTTATTAGAAAAAGAATCTGGGACTGGAAGCACGCTGAGGGGTCACGAACAATCAATGGAACAAAAAGATGCCACGATTGCGTTTAGTCCCAGATGTAATTAATCACTATGAAGAAGTGATACAGAGCTAGCTAGTCAGGTCAATCAATGCCAACAATATTGGAAATCGCTTCTGCAAAGTGTGGTTTCTGACGTAAAATTTATGGCGAGAACTGACATCTAGAGATGATGAAAACGTTGGATCGCCCAGAAACTTTTTCCAAACAAAATTTCAAAAAAAGGAAGTATGATGCTTGACCGGCTTTGCAACAGTTTCACAAATCGCTAATCATTGTCAATTATCATGTTGCATCATAAAGTTTTGCTACAGTTGAGTTAACAAATGTGACATCACAGGATTACGTCATAAATATTAATGATCCGTAGAAATACTAGTGACTTCATCGGCCGTCCCCTACCTAAAGATTCTGTATCCCATCTGCACATGGGGCCTCCCACCAAGCCTGGGCCCAGGGCCTCCCACCATCTAAATCCGGCACTGCTAAATGGTGTCACAAACAACTGCTAGATTCTGCTAAAAGTCTTGTCACAAATTTTCAGCTAAAATCTGCTAAAAGCAGTAAAATTGTGTTAAGAAATCTATTATTTTCAAGGTGATTAAAAGAAACCTATAAAGTTGTATATAAAGTTATGCAATATATTAATTTTTCGTCTTGCACTCGCTCTCAATGAGCATGGGCTGAAGATGCCCATCTCGACCACCACACTTTTCGGCCCACAGTTTTCTTTCAGTCAACATTTCGAGCAAAGTAACTGCAGCTTACCTCGTTTTTTGTATGACACACAGTTCTTGACGATCTCTTTCACATGGTTGCATGTTTTTATACGGTAGAACAATCGTCAGCGACAAACAATCTGAGTACAGGTTTAGCCCTACTGCTTTCTCAGTCTGGTTTTTGTAACTTAAAACTTTGTGTTACATTTGGGGCATGCAAAAGGTACTTTAGTCTTATCTGAGTGCTTTTGCTGCCAGTTATGCCTTTCAAGCTCACAGTGTTTCGCTATGATTGCATTATTGCAAACTTCGCAAAAGGCTTTTCTTGAATCAGCAGGATAGGCAGCAGGCATTGAGCCAACTTTTAAGTTCTCAATCTAGCAACCATATATGTTGAAACTTTTGGCAGTTTTGGTTTACCAGGAACTTTTTACCAGATATTACTATACTTACTACTGTAACTGAACCACTTTAAATATCGTGTCGTGGGATGAAAACATCTTCTGCCAATGTTGTCTTTTGATCTAACGCGCTCATTAAGCACACAAGCAAATCATTTAAGCTTCACCATGCTATCTAATTGCTTGTCATTATGATACAAATATCTGCTTGAAGCAGGTTCGTTGCATCGTACTAAAAATTCCAAATAATTGCAGGCAGCTGGTTGTGCTTATTCCTGGTGTTACCCAATTAAAAACGTCTTGAAAAAGAGAAGTATATTTTTTGATGAAGAAGGTGTAAAAGTCTTCATCTTGAAAAACTGCTGAAACAGTTTTTTTTCAGGAATTTGTTGCCTGCTAAAGGCCAAACGGTTGATAAAAACCTGCTAGAAAATAAGCTAACTGGTAGATTGGAAATTTTACAGCTAACAGGCAGAAAATCCTGCTAGATTTAGCAGCAAATCAGCTAAAATGGCAACAATGCTGACCGTAATCTTATGTCTTTTGTTACGTAATTGTACAAAAAAGAATCGAACAAGAATTTCTGGACACAAACAGCCTTCAATTGAAAATCTTTGCTTGCACTTACGGCAAATTTGACAAAATACTGATATCTTAGATTGAAAAGTATCTTGTATATAATGTAACAACTAAGATTTATTGCAGAAGACCGCGGGGCCCTTAAAAAGGTGGGGCCCGTAGCAATTGCTACATTTGCTACTATTGTTAATCCGGCACAGCTGCTTAGCAGTGTGTATATTTGACTCTGTCATTTTTTCCATAAACTTATTTTAATAACGGATAATCTACTTGCCAGTCACTGTTAAATGTGCACTTTCGCTTAACACCTTCAGACATTGTGACAAGTGAAAGGGGTTATTATTAATAGCGAGAATTGTAATAAGTGATGATAACCATCAACAACGCAATAATATAAAAATATTGCTAGCTAGCCTCGGTTAAGAAAAGTAAATTTAGATTTATAAGGTCCCCGGATTTCGATTTAGAAGGTAGCCTAATCTCAAACGGCTTCTGCTCAACTGCAGTACGTTTGAAAACAATTCTGGTTGGAACAACTTAATGCGGCTGTGCTACAGATAAAACATCGACATTTTGCTTCTAATAATTCGTTTATAATTATAAAACATCTACTTAACTCTCTCTAAATTACTGCCTGCTGTCAACTAGTTTTTTTGCAGTGGAGGCTAATCAAGGTAATCTTTCTTAACCTCACTTAATTAGCGCTTATCTGTGAAAGGAATCCATACCACACTGTTGGCCTGCCACATTAACACTGCATTAAGTCAAGTTCTAGCTTACTTTCAGCATAAAATGACTCAAAACTAACTGAAAGTTATCCTGCCTTCTCAAATCATACCTAAGATGGCTTCTAACTGCAGCGGTTGCTGTAGTTCGATTGATAACAACGGAAAAATAACGCAACAATAAGCCTCCAATTTTCCAAGTGGCCATTGAGCGATGGCAATTCCTGTATTATTATTATTATTAATGGTTTATTTTAGACACAACGGTCCATATCACGCTAACACAAATTAATTTATTAAGGTAGTGAAGTAAGCCGCCGGTTAAAGCAAAGTCAAGCCTTTCAGGACGGAATTATTTCATAACAATGCATCATCAGGCTGGAGTTAATTTTGAAAATTTCAATTAAGTGGAATTCCGGGACATTTTGCTAACCGGGACGGGACAGACGTTTAAACTGGGACAGGCCCGGCCAAACCGGGACGTATGGTAGGTCCAACCTTAACCAAAATCTAAAACCTAAACCTAAATCTAACTTCAGGTGCATTCGTGAAAGACCATTTTCTATTCCTTCTTTTCACCAAAAGTGCCGCCCCGGGGCATTGCCCCCCCTTGTCGGGGCCCTGTGTATCACAGCTCAATAACTTCACGAGCACAGTATGGTTATTGCCTGGGGAAGAGCAGCTTCATGTCATGTACAGTCAATATCGATTGTTTTAAACCGCGCCATGAGATGCTTAAACGTAAATGAACTTTTGACTAGCGAAGTTTCAATCGTTTATAAAACGCTGAAAATTCTCCAACTACAAGATATATACCATCTTGAAGTGAGAAAAACTCTCAGCTACCTGCTATGTTTAATTATTTTAAACTCATTACAGATGTTCATCCGTATAACGTATACAAGACAAATTAAAGCTCGACAATTTATTTTACTAAAAGCGCGTTCAAACTCATGTGCCAAAATCATAAAATACAGTGCAATAGAAATCTGGTCAAGAATTCCTATAGAAACAAAAATAAAACGTGCTTAGCACTTCTTTTCGCAGGATAAGAAATATGTATATTCGGCTACTGCAAACATATTTTGTGTTCTTTTTATTGGTGTACATAAACCAGGAGCATTTATTTAACGCCGCTACAGTGGAATAGTCAAATCATGAAGTATCTCCGTTATATCTTGCATCTTTTGTTTTATTGTTACGTTCATTAAAATTGGTCGCATTAAACCCTTGTATGAAGTAGGGGGATGCCTTTAGTCCACATGTGCATAGCAAACAATGTGCCTACTGAACTTAACTGCAAACGAATTTCCGTTCCCATGCGCACATCGACTGCGAATTGTTTTTCGCAATGCATGTACGGACGCCTAGTTCTCAACCTGCTTAAATTCCGTGACAACATTGCAGTGCTGCTCTAGTTTATATCTTCTGACGCATTTCCCTTCTAGCCTTCACGAATATTTTTAAATATGTGAAAACAGCAGATGTTCAATGTGATAACCCTAAACCATTTTCTTCTGGTGGCTTGACCTTGCCTACAACGTCAATAAACCATATAACCGCGCATATTAAACTTTATACCCAGAGTAAAACGCTTTTTTACTAACTGTTATGCACTGTTCCCTTTACAATATAAGTACAGCTTCGTCCTTGCGAGGTCTGCAGTCTAAACGACCCCTGGACCTTCGCAGCTTCCCACTTCCTCATGCATTTTAGAAATCGGTGTACTCCGAAGTCATCGCAGGAATGCAACATAATAATCATGGTGGCGTCATTCATGCGTGTCCTATATGCTTGTGTTTCATCAAAGTAAATGTATGTGCGCCATCAAACGTATACTTTTCTACTATCGCCACGTATATATCCTCGTGTTCTTTCATGTATTTGTGTTATTTTTGTTACCGTGATGCATGCTTGAAGTCATAGCGCGTTGCGCGTGGGAGTGAAGACCTTACACAACACACTATCTTCTACATGAAGACTGAGGAAACATTCAACATTTTGAAAAATCTCATTAAAGTTATTTTCTATCGAAAAAAGTGCATACCTTCGTAGTTTTTAGCCAGTCTTGTTTTTTACAGTAATAAAATCTTTGTATTCAGCGCTGAAACAAAGCGTTTGAAATATCAACCTGAACAAATCTTAGATACGGCAATGTACAACAGTGTAATACTTTATCAGCGATAAATTGCATATTTCTTGGTCAGTCAAGAATAAGCAGTCAAGTTGAAGAAATCAGTAAAGGAGGTGCGACAGAAATTAGCAGAACACTGATCGTCCACGGAACGGTAAATATCAAGCACCCTTTATGGTGGTCCGTTTGTACGATGTAAAATTTTTGTTGAATTAAAAACAATCACCTGACAAAAAGTTTTCACGAATTCTTTAAGTTTAAAAAATATTATTTCAATTAACAAATTCTTTGAAACTGAAAAAATTACTTGACAAATATTTTTTCGTTACTGAGCTAGACTCGGCCTACGAGCCCAACTTCGCCAAAAAGTATTTTCCATTGCAAATAAAACAAGTTGTAAATTCATATATTACATGCTTGTTTTCATTGCAGTTTTTTATTAAATCATCGCTAGGTACAACGGAACATGGAATACCAGACCAGAAACATTTAGAAAGGCTATTATCCGCGTTTGTAATACAGTATAACGCTTGGGGTAGACCATATAATACAGTTCTGTAGAGTTCGTAACTTGCATCAGGATGGCTCTTCCTAGAATTAATTAAGTAGGATAGGACAAATGCTTCGTTTGTAGTACTGAATAACTTTGACACGAGTAAAAGAAGGATTTCTTCCCACTTTGTAGAACTTGATAGGTTAAACTAAGTGTAGTTAGAGCTTACTGTGCCTACAGTTAGGCTTGCTAATTTTTTTGCAAACAAACCATATGGAAACTGCAGATAGGGGTTTTGGGGAATTGCTGCAAGCTCCCCGTGGGGTTTCAGGCTGAGTCCCAGCCGCTTTTGCATTCACTGCATTTTAAGGACTTACAACGAACTCTGGTGAGAACCCAAAAAAAGGCTGGTTGAAATAAAAATGTAAAGTAAAGATGCTACATTGTTTGTTTGTTGCTCAACTTGTTTGCCCACACTAGAATGCAAAAATGAAGTAAGAGTAACCACGCAGCACATAAATCTACAACATGGTTTATTGGCAAACTTTAATGGGAAATGATTCTACGGCGGAGTTGGGCTCAGTAAAGAAATAAAAGTTCGTCATGAAATTTTTTTCTAGAAAATTTTAGCTTTTGTGAAAAAATTTCATATGGCGCAAACGGACCACCACAATCTTGTCATGAAATAGTGCTCTTTATCGTGTTGTCAAATTGCATACTACGCGCTTATACAGCATTCATCAAATCCAGACGATTTTTGAATAGTTTCAATACCAATCTCGAAGTAGTCGACTGGCGATTTGCTGCATTTAGAAAATATGTGATGTTTATAATTCCAAATGCGAGCGATCATCGTAGACACGGAGTGTGTCATCATCGGCGTTCAACATCACATGGTAATAAAAATTTAACGCTGCTTCAAAATATTTCCGATGAAGTCTCTCATCACGTCCATGGATTCTGAAATAAAAAATGTTTGATAGTCACGGGGTAAGAGCATATCCAGGGGAAGCTGGATGAGCGTGCCCCTCTTTCAAAGTCAAAAATGTACCAAAATACGAAAATTACAAGTGGCTTTTCGTACCCTTTCACATAAGGCAGTCAATTTTAGCAGGTAAGTTACAATCATCGTCAACATTTCCCTTTGTTTGACATATAATTTGCAACTAAAAATATTCGTTCGAAAATTAACACCGGTGTTTCCTTGCTTTGCCGGGGCTGTGGAGCCGGAACTCAAACTTCAGGCTCTAGCTCCAACATCTGAAAGTTTTTGGCTCCGGCTCCAGAACAGTCCCTTAAAAACTCCTAAAAAATAAAAACCATTGTATTATTTGTACAACTCGCCTGCCCCACGAACTATGTCGGTGGGACCGGAACCCAAATTTCAGGCTCCGGCTCCACCACCTAAAAGTTTTTGGCCCCGGCTCCAGCCTTCCAAAATTTATATGGCTTGGCCCCACAGGTGAAATTTTGAGCTACAGCAACCGTCTGCATATTTGTTCCGTAATGCTTCTAGTACCTGCCTACATGCAAAACATACTGTGGCTATTTTATTCCGTTCTTCATGTGAAGTTTCTTTAAAAATAGAAGATAGCTTTTCTCCAGATTAAAATGAATGTTTAAATGCGTTTCGTAAACTACATGAAATTCGAAAAAACATCCTAAATGAAGCAGACTGTAAACACAGGAGCAACAAGGTACTCCGATTTCCGTTGAAATTGGTTTATCAAACGTAGTTTCATATAAACAGTTACGCAACATGGCTGTTAGTTGAAACAGTTCTTAAATGGATTTTTTCGTTGTCAACAATGCTCAGTGTCGCCACGCATCCACCGTATAGTAAATAACTTAATTGAATTAATTTATTTTTATCTTGTAATTAAGATCCAAATCACGTACGAGTGGTATACAAGAAAAGTGAAAATCAATTACGCACTAAACACCACAGAGAGAGAGTGTGTGGTAAGCATTAAGCATGAGTAGTACGAAATGAGAATAAATACACAGATCCAGCAACTTTTCATTACATTTAAAAGGTTTACAAGTTTTGAAACACAGGTTTGCGTTTTTTGCACAGGGTGTTGCCAGTTACCATATGATATAGATTTTCACATCAGTTGAGAGCAGAGTTTCGAAATGCTTTTAGATCTGAAGCCAAATCTGAACCCGTTTTTATACGAAAAGCATTCTAAATGTTGTATTCGTTTAGTTTAGGAAACAACCTGTACTGAATTGACGTTGCGGAGAGTTGAAACATCACTGAAGTAATAAACTTCTTTTTCCTACACTTTTGTGGTCGGTGAGAGATAAAAGCTGTAAAAAAGACCAGCGTGTGTGTGAAGCGATTAGAATTTTGCAAGCAAATTCGAAGGATGGAAAAAGAAGTCCAACAAGTTCAGTCACCTATCCTTGTAACGGTTTATACGTGTATGCGCTTATCTCCGAAAGAAACGAATCCTTTTTGATCCTAGTGGTGCTTTACGCGCTCCCGGGGACGGATTCCGAGAGCGCGGGGCCCTTATTTTTGGGGCCCCAAGCAGGTGTGACCTATTTCGTCGCTTGTCTAACCCTTTAACGACCACCAGAGCCACTATAGTGGCTCATGCATTTTTGGTTATAACTCGGCACCTGCTGCAGCTAGAGAGGTGTTCAAACCCTCTACGGATTCAGCAAGTCTAGTAGTTTCGAGTCAAAAAAAATTTTCAGTTTAGGGTTAGG
>Ga0210059_1014534_pt1 | contig 11612 bp, 7 predicted proteins | sample Ectturendosymbi2_FD_188042 | JGI IMG/M metagenome (GOLD analysis project Ga0210059, IMG submission 188042) | Ecteinascidia turbinata endosymbiont from Florida, USA - Sample 2 (SPAdes) (version 2) | ecosystem: Host-associated > Tunicates > Ascidians > Unclassified | place: Key West, Florida... | reverse complement strand
CATGTCGACGGTCGGACTGTTCGCAAACAAGTACATCACGTTGAATCACGAATGGAATATTACTGGGAATTACGCAGTAAGAATGCACAAAACATTAAAGCACTAATGTGTCCACTATACCGCCAACCGGCCGTCATTCTCGGCGTGAGTCTTCACCCTGAAAATGAAGTTAGATTCATTTTCAGTTAACAGAAGTAACTTGTCCCAATGGGACTCTGACACTCTGTTTCATTAAATGGCTTGTCCGGGATAAACGCTGCCAGAATGTTTTAGAAATAACTTTTGCCTCTGAGACATAATTTTCAAAATGATACACTTGATACTGAAAAGTTGTTAACGATTAAATCTAGTTGTTTCACATAATGTGACAACAGGAACTTAATAAAAATCCATTATCAAAAGTAGAAATCTTGTAAAAAGGTTAAATTTACTAAGAAGTCACCTTGTAGGGCTAAGGAGTTTTAAACAGGTAAATATATGCTGAATGCGAAAACAGGAAACAGCTAGCACAGAGACCTCCTGACTCGTCGTATCCTGTTTTAGGCAGAAGCCTGAAGACAGGAAGTATGGGCGCTAACAGTCCATCTCCATAAAAGTCCTGTTCTCAATAGGGAATCATTCAGTTAATTTACTGAGCTAGGAAGAAGTAACAGCTTCTAAAGGGTTCGAAATTGCTATGTTGCTGGTTGCAAAGCGTTCCCCTGCGTATCTGTTGGCTTGTTTTGAGAGAGAGATCGTGTTGTAAATTACAAAGAAATTTAAACTGGTGAGTACATTTGTCTTTTCAATATAATGTACGCGAATAAACTTATATTTGACTGACTTACACGTGTGTTGAATATATATATATAAAAGTGGTCAGAAGGCTTAAGGGTGATTAAGTGAGCATAAGACTCATGAGTATCTCCCTTGGTTTAACTGCTAAAAGAGAACCCACGTATTAGCCAGAGTTAAACCAAAAACGCAACGATTGCAAAGTCTCACCAGAGACCAAACAACTTGTTGTGTACATTTTGGCGCTCAACGTTCTTTTTTGGAAGTTTAGCTACTTCTAAAAAAACTTTTTTAACAAGCCTTTGACACTTCTATAACTAACTCCAGTTAAAAAACCTTTTTCACATCTCATGTAGACATACTCATTGGATAATCCAATGACCCTATGCGCTAAAGGCTAACCTTTATTATAATATTTTTAAGCTTCCATTGCTTCAGAGCACTAACATTTAGGTTCTTTTAGTTACCAAAACGTCTACAGAAAATTGATTCTTACGGCTTCTACATGCCTTCTTTAAGCTCGAACGTACATTTTAATTTCCAACTAGAAGTTACCCTCATTCTTTAGAATATTCACTTGTGTGTTATTATGTTATATATTTTTCCGTTCTCTTTTCATTTCAAATTTTCATTTTTTAATTAATTCTAATGTCAAAAAAGCAATTATTTTCTTTTTTTCGTTACAATCCTTCTGTTTACGACTCTCTTTTTGAGTTCATTTTTTCATTTCAAGTCACCTTTTTTTCACTTTTGAATTCAAACAGCTTACAAATCTTCAAAACAAAACAAAAATTAATTTTTTCAGTTTATTTATTCAGCTCAATGAATTTATTAGCTCAATGCTTTCAGTTTTATACATTTTTTTTCAACCTTTTGATTTATTTCATTTTTTCAGTTCATGTGTTCAGTTCCATGTATTTCTTTTCAGTTCAACAAATTTCCTTTCAGATTTTTCATTATTTTATATGAACCCCAGTATTCTTTGAAGGTCAATTTTTAAGTTTGACAAAGCTTTAATTTTTAATTTTTTTTCATAACTATTCAATTCAGTGTTTCATTTCAATTGTCAATTATTCTAGCTTCATGAAATATTTTTCATATCTTATAAATTGCAACAATTTCATGCCTAAGATTTATTTTTCAAAAAATAAATTTTATTTCAATCTTTCAAAAGCATTGCAAACAAGTAGCAAAATTTCTACAGTAATTGTCTCTTAAACCTTTAACTTCCAATAAACTACAAATCAATTTCCTATTTTTTGCAGAAATCTCTCTCGAACCATTCCTTCAGGGCGCGGCGGAGGATTTGCCTGCGGCCAGAAACATTCGCAGGTTACATTTTTTTTACATCAACAGAACATTTTAGCAGATTCACAATCATTTATTTTCAAGCTTATGAAAGATTCCTGTTCTCGATTCTCCAAACTGGACATAAAAATTGTTTTGGTTTGAAAGTCTTTTAACAACTCTCCGAACAACCACGTTTTTTTAACAGGAACATATCACCGACGGAAAACCTTTTAGGATTTTTACACCCTCTCACCCCCTCGGATTTCTGCTCGTATTTTAAAATTAAAATTTTCACATTATTTAATTTCCAAATTTACCTAAATATTGCAGATTTCATGCTTGTTTTTCTGTGATTAACTCATAGTTGTTTGCCCTCTGACGAGTAAAGTCATTATTACCCTTTTGATCTAACTATTAATGAGTATATTTTTTATGTCATACTTTTCTCACAAGCCAACCTAAATGCACATTTTTTCTCTTATTTAAGCTATTTTTCATAAACTTCTCAGTGTCTCCTAGGAACACCAGGAACTGTTCTACTGCCTAACGCAAGGTTTTTGCTTATATAAACTCACAGTGTCTAAGTTTTAATCTCAGCTCCACCAAATGAACAGCGTACGGCAATTATTGCAACTCCTGACATAAGCCATTATACCCTGGAATCAACAAGATTCTTCTGACAATTTACAGCACAAACCTTCTTGGCCAACTAAGTCTTAAACTTACCTTTTTCCCATGTAGCGCTTAATGATTTTCGTAATGAATATAAGTATTCAATTACGTTACTTCTAACAAGCTTAGATATTTCGTCAACCTCGAACATTACGTGATAACATAGACATTCTTTTTTTCAGGGCTAACAAATACATGTACTTAGGCACTTCATTTTCACATTGGCAGCATAACTCTGCCAATTGTGTATATACGTTCAATATATGGCACAGGCCCCTTTCTTAGTTCATGGTAGTCACAAGAGTAGTTCAAGATATTCAGACTACTTTGCAGTTTTCAATGGCACCTAATTCTAGCCAATCGCAGATACCACAGCGTTATAAATATGAAAGCAGAGCAGAACAACAGATATACTGCGCTCACCAGTGTTCCACTTTTTACCACGCGATGAGAGTAAAGTCAGTAATTACAGATGCACACAATAATCTCATTACATATTTTGCAAAGGAGAAAACATCAAGCTAGTTAAATGTTATTTCTATTTCTGCTTCGAGTCGGTTCACGTTGCAGAATAGCAGTCGGTGAAATGCGTAACTGCGGTTTGATCACGCAAATTAGCCCATGCTTCAGTTTCTACACTGCAACCAATGGTTTCTCCTACCGAAAACCTTTATGTTAATTTTAAAATGTAACAGTTTCATACCATACTTATATCATATAATATGAATTCGATTAATACCTGATCATCTGTGATGATCTTTTCAAAACATAGTTAAAACTTTTCTGCCTTTTTTCCATCGCTCCCCATCACTACTCCATCGCAAGTGTAGACAGTAATAACACTATTTCAAGTCATGTAACAGATTTACGTACAGCATCATCTTTCAGCAAGTGCAGTAAAAAAAAACAAAAAGAAACACATTCTTACACAAACCAGGACAATACATCAATTTACGTATAAATAACATAGTTTGATGACCGAATAAACAAGTTTCAGTTCATTAGTGACAATCAGCTATCAGCCAGGCCCTCTCAGAAATAGCACACATTTTAGCAGCTATCACGTACCACTACACATTAAACCAAACCCTTCTTTTTCAGATTTACCGAAAAAGACCTACAAACTTACTTTTATTTTTTCTTTCTCCAGCTTTCCAGAGAGATGCAAAAAGCTTTTTTTATCCATTTGCGGACGGTTCTTAGTTCGCTCGCACATAAAAAAACTATCGAGTTGTTATTTTCCCTTTGTAACTGAACGTCACAAAAATGGCAGTCAACGTCCTGTACCCTTCAAACATCACTTTTAGAACTAGTCAGTCCATCCCTATACGATACACTTTTTCAAAAACCTAGGTAACTGTTTCAACTTTTTTCTGGAAAGTTTTTTTAAAAATAATTTGGCAACTTATTGACTTTTGGCATAGCCACGAAATTCTGAAGTCAACTTTCAGCCCAAAACAGTTTCAATCCTTGTCTCTTTGCAAAAACTTTTCATGATCATCACATAAATTACAATAGTCATTTGCAATAAATAATCGCAACGCTCATGCTGTACATACGAAATGCATAACCCAAGTTTTTAGCTGCTCACGCACCGATAGCGCCACATAACGCTAAACGTGGTGATATTAGTAACTGCAGCTTCTCCTCTAATACGATGAAGGTAGACCACTCAACACAACACCACGATTTATATAAAAGGGTTCGCGTAGAAAAGCCATTTAGACAACACCATACAGCAAATCTGTTTTTTACAATTCGCTCTTAGATACCTGCTGCAAAAATCACACGCTAATACCTTTATTAATTTTTCACATCACGATTCACATTTAAGGCACTTCACATACCTGCACCGTTTCTGCATTTGTTTTCCCAACCTGTTCAACAACTGCAGGAGTGCATTATTCTCAGCTTTACTTCTACATGACATGGAATATTTACATAGTATGAAGAATTCAGATGACCAACTTGAGTTCAACACAAAGATTTCCAGTCACAGTCGATGATCAGGCAGACACGAGGCAGCAAATAGAAATGCTACAAGCACTCAGATTATTGACGTTGATTAACAACAAACCTTTTTAGCCACTGTCGAGATGCAGTTACACACAGACTTCATGTTCACATTCATTGAAAGGATTCAGAAAGTCAGTTTCATCCACATTGCGAATTACTTTAACAGCAGCTTTGACCCTTGAGAATTTTTGGTTTCTGAAAACAATTTGCCACGAGGCAGATTTCAAATAGGATAGTCCCTATATGCGTTTTGACATAGACAAGAATCACTACACCTTTATGGACATATAACCATTTTTGGATATCTCTTCGACAAAAACAAGTACTTCGCATCTGCACCACGACAACACATAAGTAACCAATTTTTGATTTTATAATTCTCTTGCCATGATAGCTTTTCAAATAATACACGACAAACCTTCTATCATTCTCACAATCAAACATTATTCTTCCACCATCATTCGATTAATCACAGGTTCTAGGGTTGTGAACCTTAAGATGTCACATAACAACTCTTTATGGCCACGACATGACAACTCGAAACGACGCAAATTTCATTGCCTTCCGCGTAGCCCGCAAGGCTTGCATAATAGACAAACCTTTTTCAGCGTCAACAGCCCACACGAAAACCATCACGCGATTTGTAACGCTACAGTTTCCTGAGGTTTTGTTTTCGCCGCGCACACAGCGAACGTGGTCGAGACGGAGCATCGGGAGACGTGCTTGCGTCTTTAATGACTCACTGTCTCATGAACGAACAGTAGTGCACAGTGTTGACATCACTTCATTGCGATTTTTTTCATAATAATCATACATAACATTTCTGCTCCAACACGTCTTGAAACGAAACTACACTTCCGCACATGTGCTTTTAAAAACTAGTCATTTCTTCAAAACTTCATTTCTGATAGGAACGTGCGATACTTTTTAGCTCACATGAGGAATAACTTTAAAATTTCTCTCAACTATCTGCACAGGTGAACGCCTAAATTTTTACATTACTTTTGCAAGACACCACACCCTTTTACATTTAATTTGCATTGCAACCAGAAAAATACTTGCACAATTAACTTTAGCGGACCTGCCTTCAGAATACAATAGCAGTCACGTCCTTATACACCCCTTCAACATATTCTTTCTCAACAAAACGTTAGACATGAACCGATACGATCTTGCTTCGTACATTCATAACACAATTTCTAGTAACCGCAGGAAAATTATCATTTTTTATATCAGATAACTTACATCTTTCCTTTACCATGATATTAAGTTTCTTACTGTGTTAGATACGCGCACAAAATAATTTTTTACTCTGTCATGTACTTAAACGTTTGATAGCATATCAGTAGGTGACGTAGATTTTTTTTCAGTTGTTTTCAATTCTCGTCTTGGGAAAAATCAACAACTTTAACCCTGCCCTTATGTTGCGCTCCAAAAACAAACAAATTATCAAAATATAGCATCCTCCGACAATTTTCTCTCTCAGACTTACAGCCTAGATAAACTTTTACGTGAAACATTGCAAAATCAGCGTCGCGAAATAATTCTAATATTTCACGCACACGCGACTTCCAGGCGACTTCCCCTCAAACTTCCAGTCTTAAAAACGTCACTGAATCGTTTCCAATATTTTTTCACAACTTATTTTTGCTCAGCAGTTCAGTTGCTTTCGACGCTGCAGTAAACTCACTTCGCATTCTCTTGGCAGAGGCATTTCCTGTCATTTGCTTAAACTTTCGTCCCTACTAAGACATTTTTTCACATATGAGTTTCAATGCAACACTTCTTGTTGAGTTAATCGGTTCAACGGTGCTTCATCTTTCTTTTGTTTTCATTCATGTCAATGGAACTCTCCCAAACACTGCTTAGGCATCTGACAACCATGAGATTTTAAACCACGTTTATCCTGCTGACAACTCCAACACACGTCAGATAAATTTCTGATGTGCAATATAGACCATTAGTCAAATACACAAAATTACAACATAAGTGCTATAACTTCAATACTACACAAATCTAGAACGTGTCACGACAATAAAATATCATCAGGAACCGCAAGATATTTTTTATAACCCCCTAGGGGGCAATTTCCAATGTTTGCATCCCTTAAAACAGAGAGCAGCTGTTGATGTTGTTACTTCATTTCAAATACATTTAGACAACATTTGCAAGTTCGCACGTCGCCTTCTTATTAGCGCCACCTTCCGATAACCGGCAAATAAGTGCTGAATCTTGTAAAAACGCCTCATCTCAAGTTTTTTTCTAAAGTATGACCTGGCATTTATACTTGGGCAAACTTCATTACATACTTGACCTCAAATTATCTGTATTTACGAATTCAAAGGAATTATCTTTGTGAATGCAAAATGAATTGCAGTAATTGCAAAACAAACTCACAGTTAGAGTGACTGACTTTCCACAAACTTCATATTTTTTTAAAGGATGTTTTCACATGCATAATATTTGCTACCCTATACATAAACTTCTTTTCACTTTACTAATAACCACCCACTTCAAAACATTTTTCAGACATTTCCAATCATTTTGCACAAAATTTAGGACAATCAGAACTTGAGACTTCCTGGCTGCCAGCAAAAAAACCGCTGCAGTGCTCGGCAACACATTTGCCGCAGGCACAGACATAGCCTGTGGACTTCACTCCTTTTTCTTTGCAGGATCAACAAACATGGCAAGTTCACCATTTAATGAACGACCCTCACTAAGTGTCATTAACGAGCCCACTTTATCGTAAATTGCCAACACTTTTCTTATGGAATGTACTTTTCTAAGTTCGTCTTTGTTTGAAAAATATTTTTTTCATCCCACTGCATTACAACAACACAGACTTTTGACATTCAAGTACCGCCAGAGTCATAAAATGTACTAGGCGACCCAGACATTGCTCAACATAGTTAGAGTTTATCATGTCTAATAAAACAATTGCAGCACTTGCAATCACATAACACACTGCGTATGACACTTCCGTTTGCATAAATTTCAAACTCGAATTTTTTTTGCTGTCACAAATGTGGTTATCTTGCCAAAGAATAGCAGAAAACATTTGCGACGGAATCGCAATTAACAAAATAAAAACCCTTGCACCTTTTTTCAAGCTATAATTTTGCTTTCTATATTTTGCAGCAATTACATAGATTACATTATAAATAGTCAATTATCTGAAAATGATTTATCTACCTGGCTGGACAAATATGTTGAAAATCATATCAATAAATTACGGTCCTGGCAAGCAAGGAATTGTCAAAAGCACAAGATCACCGACATACAAGTTCAGAATAACAAATTCCTCAACACATCTTCAAAACCAATACAACAACATAAGGCTCAACAAACGGATGACCTACATTTTGAGGGACACCTTCTTTACACAATGATTGCCAGATTAAACGCCATTTTCACACAGTTGATTACGGACATACAGCAACATCACCAAACTCAGTCGAATATGCCACAAACTGTCAACCCGCCACCACCATCTCACAAAAACAACCGTCAAGCATCTCGACGAAAAAAACGGCGTCCTCGATCCCGAAAATGCTATTGTTGCCGCCTATATGGACACCGAGCTGCAGAGTGCGGAACATCACTTCCCCGACAGGACAACCAAAATTCACAACATACTGGTGATACAGCATCCAAGTTCATCAAAAAGGAACCATGCTCGCCGCAGGATGCTTTTCCGGAATACATTCCCAAGACAACTATAAAACAAGAAGACCAAGACTACAGCAATTCAACCTAGAAAGGTATGATAACAGTGGTCAGTTGTGGTCCCATGATCCTATTACTAAAAATTTTTACTATGTTTATTCGCTATTTTCACTTTATTAACGTCCTTTGAATGAAGCACTGTCTAATGGCACATGCCTAAAAGAGATACAAGCGATGAAAAGTGAACAGATGCGACATGACTCATGAAACAAAAATAAAATGAGTCACACATACACATATTTCTTATGTCGCATCCCAGCCTGTCTAATCTTACAGGAATCTATATCAGGATTCGCCGGACGAGCGAAGGCCTAGTGGAACACGAGCTCGACATTTAAGCAACACATAATATGGCAAAATGGATTTACTAGTACGGGAGAAAGTTTTCCCCGTATGAAAAGGATAATGCAAACAAGCTAGCTTCGGTTTTACCTGATGAACATGAGATTCACACATAAACAAGACACATGCACATATACACGACAGCGATCTTCACTGGGATGACGAAAGGCTTACCATGTCATCCACAACAGTGTGAACATTTTTCTCCACTTTTAATTAAACAATGTGCGAGTTTGGCGCTTTGACACTCAAGCCGGCACCTTTAGTGAGTGTCAAAGCGCAGAATTTGCACATAACACAAACACAAAACAATCATCACAACGCAAACATGCTACACGAATTATGCAAGACATTTTCTTCAAACACGACCTACGATAGATTTTCAAACAGAGTTTTGACGTGATCAAATGATCAGAAATCATTTGACATGTGCTACTTGGCAGATAATGTTTTTCTGAGGGACAATTTGCACTTCTCTGGGACTTTGAAAGGCTCATCATATTGTCCTAGGCAGTGTACACACATTTTAACAACAAACAGAACAATTTCGAACATTACTACACACTACAGGTGGGAGTGGAGCGGAGTGATCATTTCGTTTTCACGTGGAATATTTCATGTCTTACGGATCGGATTTGTATCTTGTGAGCGGATTTGTCTCATTGTGGGCATACAGCATCTTTTGAGCAGATCTTTCTTAGAACGATTCCTTGTCCTGGTGAATTGAAATTTTATCTACGAGAGCGAGATTTTTTTCTTCTCTGTTCCCACTTTATCGAAAATTAGTTAATCTTCTCACGCATTTTTTCTATGTGTCATTGGACCGCGACTGTCACTGCTTTGTCGTGGTAATGAACAATCATTATTTTTTTCAGGAATCTAAATGTAAATGCACATTAGCCTCTCTGAAGTGGAACAAAACTACCCAGTCCCTCCATGGCGGGATCCTGAAGCAAATCAGCAAATCATTAAATCTTTTCGAGGACTGATCCGCTACCAGCAACACCATCTAGTGACTAATCAAAAACGAATAAACTGGGCCATAATAAGACGTCAAAGTACTCAAATCACCGTCTTTGGCCAGAAATCCATTAGAAACATTTTTTCTATCAGATGAATGACCATCATTGACATACTCACGATCGACTAACAGTTGCCTCTGATGCATGCTGCCCATTGCAACAGCAATAACAAACCAGCAGATTACACTGACGCATAATAATTCAGATCAACCGTTCGCATGGGAAATGCAAGAGACTTAGTCATTGCAATTTAAATAATTTCGTTTTTCTGATACGACATGCCTTTTTCTTAAGTGAACTAATAAGTTTCAAATAATGAGTTCTTCTTGTTTCACAGTCATTTTTGAAGAAAAATTACCTATGTATTTTGCATACATGCATGTTTATTATCACCTTTTCAGGTACAATTTAGAAAAACCTTTTAGTGCATAATGACAACTAGAACTACCATCAATTGTGTAAAATATCTACTAAATCAAGGAATGAACATCTCTGATATTTTGGTGTCAAATCCGACTGTTCCTGTGAGGACTTTTTTCACCACGTCTCAAAATTGGGAAAGATGCAGCTTGTCAAACGGATACCTCAAACACAAGTTCGGAAGACTGGTTTGCAGACCTTTGGGATGAGTTGAATTTGACTACAACTGACTTAGACATCTGCTTGTCGGAAATCCTTCAAGATCTCACAAACTGATTATATACGATAGATTCTCCAAATGATATAGCGGGACACATGACAGTTGCTATGTCTCGGACTTGTGACATCACTGGTGTGAAAGTTTTGCAGAAATACTGCTGTGAACCTAACTTTGAGCTATTTGGGAAGGTGTCGCAGTTGACCTTACTCGATTAGCCTCAATGCGACATATGGGCTATCCTTATTTCAACAAATATAGCCTACCATGGTTTTGACCAGGCCGTAACCACCTGATATTTTTTGGGGGGCTAAATGATTGGAACTTGTACTTAACAACTAAACAAGTTTGTGAAAATTTCTGCGGAGGGATTTCCCGGTTGCGGGCCTGGTTTTGACTTTCAGAAACTTGTCACGAACCCCAGTTAAGGACCACTGCGTTAAGCCGAAAACGTCGATTCAAACAACAAACTCCAGTAAAGGCAAATTGTAGAGAGCTGATATGTAGGCCCAGTGGCGATTCTAGAATGAAAAAATGGGAGAGGGGCACTGCGGGGCCAAAGATAAACGTAGGGGGCGAACATAAATATTTCTCTTGCATGGTGACTTTCTGCTGTAATGAAGATTGGTTTGCTATGATTAACCCTATCAAATCCAACATAGACTTGTGAATGTCGTCAGAACCGTCGCCAGAAAGTCTTCAGTAGGGGGCTTTACGTTTGTGCAGGGTTGCTTGACATTCTAAAAATTGACAAAAACTCCACTGATTTGCAGTGTTTCATTTTACAATTTAGGGGTCTTGGAGCTTTGTTTTTGGAGGTTAAGCCCACCAACCCCCTCGTGGCGACGGGACTAAATATCTATAAATATAACCCAGCGTTATTATTCACTACAGACATCTAAGCACCACTAGATGCAATCACACACTTGCACTGCTATGTCGAATATTCTGTACTAAACATGCAACTTTCACAGCACTACATGCTGTAGCAGACACTTTATGATCTGTACATGTATGACTCATAACTCCCATTTGCTGAGAATCAACAATGCAAAATAGCTCTCTTTCACATTGAGAGAGCTGCTGTTTGCTGCAAATTAAGAACACAAGTAACACCTCTCATATCAGGC
>Ga0210059_1014533_pt1 | contig 11613 bp, 8 predicted proteins | sample Ectturendosymbi2_FD_188042 | JGI IMG/M metagenome (GOLD analysis project Ga0210059, IMG submission 188042) | Ecteinascidia turbinata endosymbiont from Florida, USA - Sample 2 (SPAdes) (version 2) | ecosystem: Host-associated > Tunicates > Ascidians > Unclassified | place: Key West, Florida... | reverse complement strand
AGCTGGGGAAAAATCTAAGCTGGGAAAAGTGACGCCTGCATTTGCAGCTTATGCCAAACCAAGGCTTCTTACTACAATACATTTGTGGAGCAAGCCTAATCTTGCTGAATAGGATATTTCACTTTTTTTCATTCGTCAGTGTCTCGGTTATGAGGTTCTCAGTGGTTAACTCCTTAGGTAACAAGTACTGTTCTAACATTCTCTTTATGTGTGACATATATCTTTCATGGACCATCTTTTGTTTTCTCACCAATATGAAATACAAATAATACCTTTACCTGAACTGTTTTTAATGTGTACACTCATTTGTTTGTCTTAACGAATCATGACCACCTAGCACAGGTTAATATCATTCAAACTTTGTTGCACAACGAAAAGAAATATGGTAGCACCGTAGTCTGGAAACTTTGTTGACACTACTTGCTGAAACACACCAAGCTGTAGGTCGTTGAAGTTGGACAGATACAAACATCAATACATGTCAATTTGGTTCACAAAAGCATTTCCAACTATAGGTTACACATATATTTGCTGTGGATGAGCTTAACCTCAAATGCAGTAAGATATTTTATTGAGGTAGGCATAATCTGCTAAATGACATGTGCTCAGAAAAACCATTAACATTTTCAATACCTACAATGATATGTTGTGATCTGTCACAATATGGACATTAGTAGAAAAAAAAACCAATGATTGAGCCTGTTTTTTTGTTTGTCATACACTGAAATGTCTTTGAAATGAACAAAAAAAATTGTCATTTCAGTCAGAATGTCTGAAAATATGGGCTAATGAACACTGTTACAGTGACTTAATACAACTGTAAGACAAATGACCAAAATTTCTCAGCAAAAAAGTTTTACAGCTAAAATTTTGGCTTTTTGGGTGGTTTAACCATTTAGCTGCTTTAGGTATAACTAAGTGCCCAGCTATATGGGTTCGGTAGCTATACCAAGGAAACTGCCTGCAGGACAGAAATCCCAGACAATCCCCTGCTTTTAACCTCTATTGTATTTCGATATCACACAGAATTAAACACAACGGGAATTAATTTCAATTAGTCACTTTTATTATTCAGACGAGTATAACAATCACAAGAAGATTCACTCACCAAAAAGTAATTTGTTCCGTAAGCAAATAATTTTCCAACTCTCCCACGGCCAAGCTCTCAGTTGTGAGTCACCACCGCGCCCAGGCCGACACACGGTTTTTATTGATACATAAACGACTTGTTTAATCAAGACGTTACGAATGAAGGTTTAGGGTTGCGCTTTCAGTTTTATCTATGAGACGACCACGCCTTATAGGCTTCTTCGATAGGTTTACACCGGTGCATGCTCTCACCAGGAAACGTCAAGGTGATTGATATTTCAGTTAGCGCATCGATATAACAGCGTTGCTTACAACGGCACGTTTTAACATATGTTTTGTATTGAAAACACACTTCACGATTACGGATAATTTGGGGCCTGTGTCTCACGAATTGTTTAATGAAATAAAGTACCAAAGGCTTTGCATTAATTGGATTCTTAAGGAATAAGCCAACAGCATTTCGCCTTAACAGATCTTGACACAAAACAACTTCTAGAAAGTTATTTTGTTGGAAGAAAGTCGGGACATCTTGTTCACTCTGAAAACAAGTCTAAGCTCGTTTTCAGTTCGGCTGCTCAAGTGCAGTGCATGCGGGGATAGGGCCCGCTCTACACCGTACACTTCGCTTGAACCAGCGAGACCGCGAGGTAAGCAAAGGCAGAGCTTCGGTTTACTTCAAGATTCGCACACCAAAGTGAATTGGTGATCGAGAAGCGGGGACAACAGGGTCTGGGAACGGAGAGGATGTTCAACCTGACCAAAGTTTCAGCATGAGACCTGGCCTTTATATACCTTTTGGAAGGGTGCATTGCGCAACATTCTATTAATAGACAATTGTCATGGTTCTTTCCATGACCTTGTTTGGTATTGTCATGGTTATTTCCATGACCTTATTTGGTTTGTCACGGTTATTTCCATGACCTTATTTGGTTTGTAACGGTTATTTCCATGACCTTATTTGGTTTGTCACGGTTATTTCCATGACCTTATTTGGTTTGTCACGGTTATTTCCATGACCTTATTTGGTTTGTCACGGTTATTTCCATGACCTTATTTGGTTTGTCACGGTTATTTCCATGACCGGTTCTTTCCATGACCGGTTCTTTCCATGACCGGTTCTTTCCATGGCCGGTTCTTTCCATGACCGGTTCTTTCCATGGCCTGGAAATAACCTATTAGGTAATCTTCGACCTCTCGGTGACCTGGTTGCATACTTTTCTAATATTGCACAATGATGTGGTCTAAAATGTTTCTTGTCCTTGCATGACTGTGTCTTGTCGTTCTCTCATGCTTCAGTACGTCAAGATTCTCCCCTTGGACTGGTTATATTTTTGTTTTCTGAATATTAAAACGTAGTTCTGCGTGGCTTTGACATTTGTTCATTAAGTTGTAGCGCGCATAAATTTTGCGCTGCTACAAAAGCTAGGATTGATCTGAGGCAGGGGTTCTCAACCTTTTTTCTCCCGTTTACCCCTTGCCAGCTTCCTGACATAACATTTACCACCTGTTATTTGTTTACTCACTAGCGCTGTAGAAAACTGTACAACAGCATCAATAAATTTACCCCCAAGGGATAAATTTACCCACAGTTGAGAACCCCTGAGCTAAGGGATTTTCACTCAAGGCTTCACTACACTTTTGAAAATATTGTTTTCTAGTTTGCTGACAATTTCCACATGAAGATGAATTTCTTATCTAATTAAAACCATCAAGAGTCACTAGTTTAGTCTTGTACCAAGATTTTTGTGCTTTCACGAGCAGGTCTACGTTTCAAATGTTATCTGACAAATAATTCCGGCAGTTACATTTAAAATCGCAGTGCGAATGAAAGCAAGAAAATGGTACCATTAACTCCTTGGCGTCTGGGTGATTTTGGCGATTTTCGCAAAAAAAACAGCAGTTTTCGGTTGTCTTACCAACGCCCTAGCTGCTCCGCCGATTGCGCTAGAGAGCTGTTCAACGGCTCAAACGGATCGGCCAGTCGAGAAGATTGCACTCGAAAAAATTTTTTTTGCCTGGGGGGTGCAGGTTTTCTGTGAGTGACACCATTTCTGTAATGTGCGCTGATGTATAGCTAACCACTTTTTGTGTTCTTGTGTCTGTGATATGGACCATGAGTCCGCAATAAAATATCATTATTATTATTATTGCCTCTGAAAGTTAAATTGAAAACATACTGCATTACTCATGAGAGATTTACAGCGCAGAATAGGCCTCATCCAAACCAGCATTGTGAAATACACGTGGTCTTGTATGATCGAATAAACAGTAACTGAATCAGTTTATCCAAAAAATTTGGTTATATCATTTTATGCATGTTGGCAACACCAGCTAACCAAATAATTTTGTAGAAGGAAGGTTTATATTTTTCGTTGACTGATGACTAAACCAACGTGGGTTTACATTAGAATATTTTAAATGGTTATCAACATATAATTTTAGGGCTTACCAGTTTGTTTAAAAGAAGAGGCCAATGCTGTGCACATATGTGCTAGCAATAAACTGAGTGATCAAGCTCAGGTCAACTCTACAGAATTCTTGATTTCAACTTCTATTATCACAATACCCAATTTTTCATCATTGAACAATTCTTCACATGCCATTGCCATGCTAGCTGAAGACATCCAATAACTGCTATCTATTTGTATAACTCGCTTTAAATGTCATCACTTGAAATAACCAGCAAATCTGCACTTCACCAAGCAAAACCAGGCAAGATCTAGTCTACATGTATTGAATATGTTATATCTTTGGTTCAATGGTAGGCCTATGCCCACTGGACCTACTGCAGGCACGAAAAAACTATTCAAGTTGTTTTTAATGTGGAATACACAAAAGCCAACCTGCATTCTCACATCTTGGAGTCAGCAGATGAAAATTTTCCCTCTTCAACGAATCTATACTTCCATCAGGCCTAGGCCTACATGTTCGAAGCAAATATTTGAAAGCTTTTTTCTGTGATCTGGTGCTAGTTAACAACTTTTTTCTGAGCTCTCACGTAGTTTAAACCAAAAAAAGACAATGCAAAGTTAGGCTAGCCTATTGTGGGCCTAGTGGTCTGAAAGTAAATGTGCAGAAAACTTCTTTCTAGCTGAGCTGACAACCTGCAAAACAGAAAAATAACTGCAAAACAATTTTTTCTCACTTTCACTTGGAAGATCATATCTAGTTTGCCTTTACATCGCTGAGTTTGTGTGTAGCCTAGCCTAAATAAAAATCATTAGACTACAGTGAATATAATAGAAACAGGTACACTGTGATACAGTGCAAGTGCGATCACACAGCTAATTCAAACAGAGCAACACAAACATATTGGGAAACAACACGGAATAAGTAGCCTACTGCAGAAACACGCTGACTGACAACCACTTCAGTTCAAACAAGCAGGCTACTACACAAAATAACATCCTGGACCCAGAAAGCTGAGATCTACAGTGAAGAACACAAACGAAGTTGAAGGATGTCCACGATTTTATCGCTCCAGGAGCGAAACTGAAGGAAGTACACGAAACGAAGCCGGAGGAACTTGAGGGAAGTTCGTGGCTTTCGCAAGCTTTCCTAGCCGACAATAGAATAAACAAATATTTTTCCCCAACTTCGCCAGTGTGGCAGTTCCCTTCTAAAGCAGAAGAACAGCACTGGTGAATTGGCTGGAGTGTCCAAGGCATGCCCAAGTTAACAATTAAGAAACTTAGACCCGCCCGTTTTCGTTCGACGTCACGCTCAGTTTTGTTATCAGAGGAAAGTGTATTCACTCATGGTTTTATTAATATAACGTTAAGCACTGCGACCTTTATCTTTTAATACAGACAACACGAGTTTACTATAGCATGGTGTATTGATATACACATAGATAGAGATTTATTACAAGTAACAGGGGTTAGTGAAAGTTTTATTCTTTCATGGAGGAGAGAGAAGGCCAAATTGTCAGCGGCATCATAGCCACTAAATCGTTAATCTCTTTTAGGTAATCTACTCCATTAGTATGCCCACTTGGACTAAACCAGCTTGGCATGCCCACTGCTGGATGTTTTGCCTAAGCCAGTTGGAATGCCCACTACTGGTTTAGGTGTTAAGCTTGGAATGCCCACTGCTCAACTGACTCTAGTAAAGCGACTCCGCTTCTGAGGTGAATACGATGTATCATACCTAGGTCACGTGACCACATCTCGAGTCGTGCACGGTGCAATAGCGACACTAGTGATCACGTACGTTCTGCGCTCTTACGGCAAATCCGAAATAGGAGTCGCGCATCAATGTTTATAATTTTTATCTGTTTAGATCGGGAATATTGTTGATTAATTCGTACGGGATATTATTGCAAATGATTTCTATAATATTGCGGGTTACTCTCTTCCTGGGTGTGACTTACAATACATGTGGAGTATAAGTAGCCTACACAATACAATGTCGTTATAAAACAAGTGTCCTTGGTTGTTACATTGTTCCAACTTCGTACTCCTGGAATTCAATCCATTTGGTGATGCGACTTTTAACCTTGACTTTCGAATGCTTCTTGTTTGTTTTTGCTGTTCAATGGTATTATGGACAATCTTCCAAGTTGTTTTCTGAACTTGTTTTTGAGGACTTTCTTTGTTTGTGTTTCAGAGTCACAAGACGCTTCATGTTGAGGATACACCGCGAACTCAACACAAGCCTTCACGGTAGTCTAAACCCGCCTTTAGGCTAATATCAGTGACAGGGAATTTGGATATGCATTATATTGAGCAGTATATTTTTGCATTGGATTTGTATTTAAATAGCTTCAATCACGTCACCTGGAAAAGACTCAAAGTAACAGTATGTGGCCCAGAACCGTCGCCAGAAAGTTTTCACTAGGGGGCCTTTGCGTTTCTGTGGGGGGTTTTGGGTTTGTGCGGGAGGGCGTGACAATTTAGAATTGAAAAAAACCTAACTGATTTGTAGTGTTTCCTGTTTTAATTTGGGGGCCTTGGAGCTTTGCTTGGGGGGGGCTAAGCCCCCCGTGGCGACGGGACTGATGTGGCCTTGTGCCATTATCACGATGTGCAAATACTTGATTGGATCATGATGATGTGTCAATAGGTCTATAATATAGACCTATTGAATCAAAATCTGAAGATGGATTAAGAATAATCCGAAACGTCTCAAAATAAAAATGTATAGTTTTTTGAAGGCTTTTTTAGTGTTGATGAAACTGTTAAGTCTATCCCAATTTTATGCTCCAAACAAACTAGGTTTGTCAATCAGAGGCTCTGAGATTTTGCAAAAAATGAGTCATTGAGTGTCTCGAGTCATTGAGTGTGACTCGAGTCGAGTCCAGTCGTTCTATGAAAAACGTGACTCGAGTCGAGTCAACATCTTTCTCAACGTTACTCGAGTCGACTCAGAGTCACCAAAAATCGTGACTCGAGTCGAGTCATTGACTCGAGTTACGCTATCACTGTTGGGGTCACCAGACACCTCAACAAGTTTCTTTGTATGACCACTCAAAAAAGGGGTAGTGGACTTGCCATACACACCATTGGTCTCAATTGCCACTGGTTGAAAGTGGTAATTGCTTTGGAGGTCATGATATTTTTGGCATTTTGCAGTCTCAGCTTTTGTGGCTGCAGAACCGGCCTGTCTGGCAGAGTCTTTATAGTGGCCCTGAGCAAAAGTGTCCACAACTGTTGCGTCCCACACCAGGTTCAGGCCTCTGTACCAGGGGCCCAGAGTCAGGCCATCTGGCCTCCTTCCATCGTTAGTCAGGCCCACAGGCTCCAAGGTAGAGGGGAGACCAATGCGGGTCAACGACCTCTTGAGAATGGAGTTGATAGCTGAATGTCTTGGGAAGCAACCTGCATTTTTAGTACAGGAGAGGCCATGGAGCCCCAGCTCATCAACAATTTTGCCGCAGCGGCATTTTGTGCTTTCAAAGATTTTGGCACCAGTTCGGAGGGCGATTGCAATATGGAGCTCATCAGGACTGAGCAAGTTTCCAACACTGGCAATTGGGAACGCTTCTGACCAGGCAGCAGTGTGACTCTTTTGTGCAGCAAGTAACCGGCAGTGGTTCCAAGGGTTATTGGTGTTTAACAGGGAATTGAGTGTATCTCTGCAGGCGAGGTCATCCCAGGCTGCTTGTGTTCCCTTTTCTAGTGGTGATGAATCATGGTGTTCGGACCAGTCGTCAATTGCATCGTTTACATCCCCATAAGGGATTTCCAGGTTGAGAGAGGGAAGTAAACGGTTGACGAGGCCTTTACAGGATGAGACGATGACAGGAAACATGGCAGGGACAGGTCTGCCGCAGAACGAAAACGCAGGCCTGCATGTCTGATTGATAGGGATGCATGTGGCCAGTTTTCTTCTCCGAAAGACACATTGCATATTTTTTCCATGTTGGTTTTTATGGCTGTGTCGAACACCTCCAGTTCCTCTTTGCACTTGAAGCATGGTGCACTTCGCAGTAGGTGTATGAGTTTGGGGATTGAGAGGCACTTTTTCAATATGGAAAATTATTGATGTGGCTCTATTAGCTCAAGGGTTTTCAATGAAGCATTTTAGTTTTTGCCTCTAGATGTAGTGGGGCGGAATCCTGATGCAAAGGGGATCCTAATAACTGCCATACATTGAGAGCAGGGATTGAGATGAATGGGAATACATCCGATCCTGGAAAAGCTTAGTTGTTTGGGACCGCTCTTGGCTGGTTGTATGGTTGACAATGAGCAGCTCACATTTAGAGTTATTTATTTCTAGGCCAACTGAGGATAGTCCATTCCTAATGATGGAAGCATTTCTGAGCACGGTCTGCGGGTCTCCACCGATACATCCATCATCAAGGTACCAACCATTTAGGTCTGATTTGACCTCAGATACAACTCCGTGAATGGCGAGGGCAGACAGAGCCGGACCGAGAGGGTCCCCTTGTTGCACCATAGTGGCGGAGTCGAGGCAGAACTCTCCATGGAAGAAAGATGTTTTTAAAGAATAACAGTCCCATATGAGATTTCTAAAATAGACACTACTGTAAATGTATGGTACGTACACGCACAATGACTTGGCCTGCAACAAGGTCTGCACAATGCGGCAACCACAAATCCCACCCTCACACTGCCTTGCTTTTAATATTTATAATTCACTCCTAACCATAATTCTAACCGAATCCTAACCTAACAACACTAACCCCTAAAGGTGCCACCTAAGCGGAGCCAGGAAAAAAGCAAAGAAAAAAACAAAACGAAAGTCGGCTGGGTGAGAGTCGAACCGCCAAGCAGCCATAACACCTGACCATTACACCACCAGCAGGACAGCATGTTCCTGACAAAGGGACCTTTTTGTTTGTATTGCGTTATGCCACGAAACCGAATGTTCGACTGGCGGCACAATAGCGCCAGCCGATCTGTTGCTGCCAGCATCTTGGCGCTAAAATAGACACTACTGTAAATGTATGGTACGCACACGCACAAATGGCTTGACCTGCAACAAGGTCTGCACAATGCGGCAACCACAAATCACACCCTCACACTGCCTTGCTTTCATTACTTATAATTCACTACACAAGGCGATACGCACACACAAGGCAACGAAATTATAAAAAAAGTTGTTGTGGTTGAGGGTTTAGCCTTAAGAAATTTTTATTTGCTTTCAATCAGTTCCTCTTGAGAAAATGTTTCCCGCAATTTCGCTGTCCCGTAATTCCGCAGTGGAACAACGGAGATTTAATCTGCTTTCAACCAATTCCACTCAAGAAAATGTTTCCCGCAATTCCGCTGTCCCACAATTCCGCAGTGGAACAACGGAAAATTTATCTGCTTTCAATCAGTTCCGCTCGAGAAAATGTTTCCCGCATTTCCGCTGTCCCGCAATTCCGCAGTGGAACAACGGAAATTTCATCTGCTTTCAATCAGTTTCAGTCGAGAATATGTTTCCCGCAATTCCGCAGCGGAACAACGGGAATTATCCGTTTTCAATGGGAAACATTTCCCGTCTTTCCGCTGTCCCGTTTTTCCGTATTTTAGTCGCACCCGAAGTTACAGCTAGACATACTGCAGTTTTGAAAACGGCCAACACTGAACAGAAAACATTTTCGGCCAAACAACCTTCAAAAAACGGCTAAAAAAGCCAACCGGCCAACCCAAAAATCTTACGGCCAACCAACTTGAAATACGGCCAATCTGGCAGCCCTGCTTGGTTGGAAGAAGCTGTCAATTGACTTCTTGCACTCCAGCCCAGTCTGGAATCCGTGGCAAGTGCACGCACGATTTTTTTCTTAAACATCGGTTTCACACGGCAACAAATAAATCAATTTGCCTGTCATTCTTCCGCAGAAACCATCACGCTTCATTCATTTTTTTCACTCAGAAACCATGCTTTTACGTAAACGTTTTTCAGTAAAGTCTTCGATTGCACACCATTAGATTTGACATGTATGCCAAACAAAATTATGACTTTTAGATTCCTCACAGAGTCAGATTTACTTGTGACGTTGTGATTACGCCACATATAACGTTGAATTCGTAACAGCTATAAAAGCGTGATCCTAGTTGAGTGGGGAAACTCCATTATTGCTGTTACGCGGAGGGTCGTCGGTTCGACTCTCTTTGGTTTGCTCAGACGCAGCATAGTGGCTAAAACATACTAGACAGAATTCTAAATATTGGAATAAGTTGACGATTCCACACCTGAGTGTTGTTGAAGACGTCATCAACAATTACTGTTGTTGAATTTTAATCAAATTGAAAACAAGCCTTTCCATAAAACTGTTTCCCACAGTGAGAGTTTTATTAGATTACTTTTTCAAAGTCTAACAAGATTAAAAAATGTATAATCTCAGCATATCTGCTGCAAATCCGACAATAAAGACCGAAGCAAACAATTCCGTCCAGTTCATTACTAAGGTTCCGGCCGATCTGCAATACTTCACAACATCGACTAAAATTTGGGAATGGGCAAATAGAACAACCAATAAATTCAACTATTAGATGTTTGCTATTGTGATTGTTTTCAATTTTTTGCGCTAAGACTAGCGTGAAAAAATCACGAAAGCACCAAATTGGTAATATTCCTGCATTTTTTAATCAACTCGTTAAAACCAGGGCTGCGGAGCCGGAGCCGGTCATTTTCGGTGGAGCCGGAGCTGTTTTTAAAATTTAGCTGGAGCCGGAGCTACTTTCAAAATTTAGCTGGAGCCAGAGCCGGAGTTGGTGGTTAATTTAGCAGCTCCGGCTCCGGACCCTTTCTGAGATGTATAATCCAACACTTTACTAAGCGCGCTGAAAAACAAGGCTCTCTGAACTGGCTCACGCCTTACAGCACCTTACTATCGTCAATTATGAATTATGACTAAACAATAGCGCTCAGTGATGTATACGTTTACACAGGTCAGTAGTATCTGACTAGCTGTTAGCCTAAAATAGCCACAGTTAAAGTCATTGCCGAACGCCGATAATAACAATGGCAGGCAAAAAAATTTTTTTTCTTGGTGCCAAAGATGTTTCAACTGTTTTTACCTAATTTTGGGGCGCTGACTTCAAAACTGCTGTCAGTTTTTCTCTATCAGGTCTAGTTTTCCTGCTCTGATGCACCCACTATAGTGACAAAATGAGCTTAGGCGGTGTTTGCTGCAAAATTATGAAATGGTATTCTATGAACACAATTGCATATTTATTTTTTGGATCTATCCCAATAACAAGCCAAATCAGTGAGTTTAAGCAAGCATACTGACGATGGAATCCTTTAAAATGGTCAAATGTCAGCCATAAATTTCGGTTTCAATGATCTCCGAGAATGAATGGCAAAAGTATCGTCACGTTTAATTGACCAACAGTAGTCAGCTAGCATGGCAGCATCCCACCTCCCTTATTGGTACCTTACTTCCATTTCACTAATATCCTGATGAAACCGCTCCCCTTGCTCATCACGAAGCGGTCGAGATGACTGTATAGGAAGTGAAGCTTGATAGTCATGTTAGCACCCATATCTTGTAAAGTGCTTATTAACTTGGCCACAATCCCTTTGTAGTTTACTGCTATTCTATTTCCCCAAAAATTTTTGACAGTTTCCACAAAGGTACTCCAAGCACAGGATTCTTTTTCATTCATGGAATTTGGAAAGTCACAATCATTTATTAGTGATCTTATCTGAGGGCCATCAAAAATACAAGCTTTTAATTTTTCTATCGTTGATCCCGGAAATTTGGTGCAAATATATATGAAACAGTCAACATGCTTGTTGAGTGCTTTTACAACTTGTTTCATGATACCCAACTTGATATGAAGGGAAGGTAAAATGATTTTAGAATCCTTGATTTCAAGACAAACAGTGGGGCACTTTAGCACATTGGATTTAACCTAGACTTTTGAGTAAGCTTTTCATCAATTATCTCACTCCACAGCCACATGTCGTGTTTGTTAGGCTTCCAAACACAGAAAATGAAAATAGTTAGAACTTATAAAACTTTCCTAAATTATTTGAAAATAATAACAAAAAGCTAGAACTTTCAAACTACTTTCAAGTATTAATTTTTATCAGCAAAGTGCCCCCCCAAAAAAGTGCCGCCCG
>Ga0210059_1014532_pt1 | contig 11616 bp, 6 predicted proteins | sample Ectturendosymbi2_FD_188042 | JGI IMG/M metagenome (GOLD analysis project Ga0210059, IMG submission 188042) | Ecteinascidia turbinata endosymbiont from Florida, USA - Sample 2 (SPAdes) (version 2) | ecosystem: Host-associated > Tunicates > Ascidians > Unclassified | place: Key West, Florida... | reverse complement strand
AGATGACCGCCACGGTCTTTCGCCAATCCTATATGACACAGCGCCCCTCTTTGTTTACACTGATCAACTATTGTGCCATTGTGTTTTCATTTGCTCTAATGTTCGCTAACGATTGGCTTACTGCATGTGATGGCTTTTATGACGCTCCTGCTTGTTGGCTGAGTCATATGAAACAATAAACCATTACCATTACCATTAATCACATGACCTTTTCTATTACTCAGCGTTTTTCTAACACTAGATGGCAGAATCGGGCAGATGTTCTCAACAGTGTTGCCACTGCTCGTTGTTTTTCGCAAGATCTGGGGTTTTTCTGTTTGATCTGGGGTTCTGGGGTCTTTATTGAAAATCTGGGGTTTTTTGACTTTGTTCAAATTTTAGAAATGTATGTTATATTACTGTATTTTCCATTGAAGAATACAGTGGTTTCACAGGCACAATGATTGTGCAGAGTCAGTAGCCAGTAAAGTTGAGTAGGGCTAAGCTTAACCAAATCATATTATTCATTTGAAATCTAATGTTTTACAGATTAAGCTCTGACCAGGCATAGATCAGAACTCTAATCAATCACTGATATGTCAAGGGCTGCTTGGACATGATTTTATATTGCTTTTTTTGGTTTTGAAGATGCTGTGGTTGAGAATCTGTTCATTGTTTTAGGCGGCAGGCGCATTATGATTTGATTGTGATAGATGTAAAATTTTGAGTGTTACATTAGTAGTCAAATATTGCAATGAATGCAATGGTTAGGGTGAATAGAAAACTGTAAGACCTTGAATGTATCATGCACATGTTTCAATCTGTTCATTCAAGTGAAAGTAAAAGAAAACATTAAATGTTTTTTAGAAAAGATGTAACTAGCTTTTTTATGTTACTTCATGCATTTGATTTGCTGCTACTGTAGCCTACTTGTGAATTGTCAGTATCAAGTTCAAAAATAGACTTGAACTTGTTGAAAATAGGATGCAAATATAATAATATTGCCATATTACCGTAATTTGTATATTCAAGCACCGGTAGTGTACATTTCAAGTTTGATTAAGACTTTTTTCAAATATTTTGTATGTCTGGGTTTTTTTATTATTTTTGGGGGTTTTCTCAAGGTAAATTCTAGGGGTTTTCTTCAAAACAGAATGGCAACGCTGGTTCTCAATTATCAAAAGGCAAAGAAGCTGAATTCTCAAGTAAATTTTGTATTATGTTATTGTACTTTTATTTACGTGTTTGTCTCAGACACAAGCTGCATATCACATTAGTTAAAAGAACACAAGTGTACACAAAAACTTATACAAAACGCTTCTCAAGTTTGGAGGTTGTTGTAATGCGTAATCAATAGAAGAACTAAATAATATGCAACTGTCATAACATACGTAAGGACACAGCTCAGATTTGCCCTTTTGAGGAGCAACCTCGTTGCAATACGAGGATTTCGAGGCAAACGAAGCGATTTCCACCTCCAGGACCTCGCAGACATTGACTTCAGTTTTTAATTCCTAGGTCCACAATCAGATTATGAAGCTGAACGATCGATGGTGTCAATGACATGACACCAGTTTTGTCTGTGAAATATGTGGTTAGTGTAGTTAACAGAAGTCGTGACTTTTTGTGAAACTCTACCTTAGAACTAAATACTTCTCTCACTTACTAAGCATATTTTGTTTTTCATGTACCTAACACTTATTGGAATAATGTTTTGCTAAACTGCAATTTGTCCATACTCGTGTCTCTTCAACCAGAACCGTTGCCAGAAGGTTTTCAATGAGAGGGCTTTATGTTTCTGTGTGGGGGCTTTGGGTTTGTGCGGGGGGGCTTGACACCCCAAAAATTGACAAAAACTCCACTGATTTATAGTGTTTCATGTTTTAATTTGGGGGTGCTTAGAGCTTTGTTTGGGGGGCTAAGCCCCCAAAAGCCTCCCCGTGGTGACGGGACCGTCTTCAACTTCATTTGATTTGGTGACACCATGCATCTGGTTACGAACAACTCATCCATGAAATCCACCCCACTATGTTCTCTGGGTAAATTTCTATTACTTCATGATTTGTATGTATAAACATTGTTTTCTGCCCTTACTAGTTGTGTTTGTAATGAAATGTGTTAAAATGCATTGCTCTCTGCCTCATAACCCTTATTGTTGCTTGCGTCCTTCACCTGTTTGCTTGCTTCACCTGCTCATCTGTACATGTATAACTCTTCACCATTACTTGCCCACCATCATCTGTGTTATGTTGATGTCTATTGTGTATGTACTAGTATGTGTTTCTTTTTTCGTTTTTTTGCCGTTTTCCTTATTTCATTAAATTTTTTTTTTCTGTCATGAGTGTAGCTGACTAGTCTAACTCAAAATTGGCCTTTCCTACAAAAAAAAAACAAGACTCAATCAGACTGAGTAGAACAAAAGGCACCAGTACAGACATTCTGCACTTGCTGTGTAACTAATTTATGCTCTCACTTAGTCATTGACATTTGTCATACACAAGCATTGCATCAGAAAAAAATGGAGATTCATGAAATCGATTGGACAACTGAAGTGAGTGAATAAAAAAGTTGGATGAAGATATACATCGTTTAACAAAAATGCATACAAATAATTGTTTCTAATCAACCAAGGCATTTGAAGCGTTTTCCCCCAAAAAAATTTCAAAACATTGCATAGCAATTTTGATATTTGCAGAAACTTTCAAAAAATAAAGATGAAATTATATATTCTAATCATTATTAAGAAAAGTCTTATTTTTTTCTTTGTCCTACTAGTTAATTATCTCCTTACAAGATTTATCTTGAGACAGGCCATCTGATCGAAAACTTCATAAATGATTGGTATTTAACCACAAATATGCTGGAATTGTCAAAACGTGGGAGATAGTTTAGAATGTTGGTATTTCTAAGTCATTTTTTATCCTTTTGTTCGTGTATTTCTTATTTCAGAAATGCAGTGTTTGTGTTGGCTTTGATTTTGTTTCTTGCCTATCTCCTGAGGAAAGGAGTTTGCATAGACTGCTGAAATGTCAACAATAAATCCTGTATTGCTATCACACCACTGGAGCAAATTTGTAGCCAAGAGACGATGCATGGTGACAGAATCAGCACACAAAGTTCACATTGTGTTAGCTTCATGTTTGGCTGGGTTACTATAGGTAGGCTAATATTTAAGAATTTTTGCATTTTATGTTCAGTGCTTAACCACTGCTGAGGTTTCACAGCCAAGTTCTAACATTACAAGGGCAATTAGAATTCCCAAGGGCCTCAAATTTATTAGGTGTTGTTTAGGTAGTCCTGGAAGAAGTGGCAAGGTCCACCCACATTTAGTGTCAAGCCTGGCTCAACCATTCATAATAAAGTTAAGTTGCATTCCTGTCTATATTCCTTTCAAGAGTGTTTCAGTTGGCAGATGAAGTCATGTATCTACGATTACATTCATACCAGTCTCTTGTATCTGGCAACTTCACCACTCCAGTATTGTCTGCATAAATTATCGCACAGCAAATATATTCACCTGACGTTTCAATTATTTAGATAATCGATTGATGAATTTGCTAAAACAAGACGCAAAGTTAGGCAGGTTTACTAGTAGCTTATGCATCTGCCACACTAACGCCGTGACTGCACTAGTTGAGTATGGAACAAAGTGTTTGTATTAGGCTACTGATTTTTACTTTGTCCTGATCGTTCGGTCTGTATCTTTGTTTAAACTGAAAAGATATAATTTTTGGAATTTTTGCGAAGAGAACTTTATCTGTGACCATTTGCAAAAAAGTTGTACCACAGTTGAAATGAATAAGGAAGATGACGTCATCAAAGAAAATTTCATGAAAATTGTCCTCCCCCCCTAAAATGAAGGGCTGTTGGACCCCTGATAGAATTAAAGTAGTTTCGTGGCCTGCCTGCGATATTCCTCAGTTCGTGCGGCCCGTGATAGTAAAATTGGTTCCCCACCCTGATATATGAAATATATGTTATTAATAACCTTTCCTGCCATACAAACACCAAAATCTTTCTGCAAGAAACAGTAGCATGAGTATTGCCATGAATTTTGTAAAACTGTAATGAATGTATTGGAAGCAATTTTATGTTCTGCAGCACAATATCAACAATGTTCAGGTGTTGAAGACCACTGAGGCTGGGAGCAAAGATACATAAATCATGAACAAACAGCAGGTGATTCACAACAATATTTTCCATAGTGCATCTTGTTCTGACTTTGCTTACTGCCTAGCTATACTGAAAGCTTGTTGAGGTAAACAATGTATGGATATGGACTCAGAGCCCACCCATGATGTCTTACCCCAATGGTTTCCTAAACGGTGTTTGAAAGGAAGTGCTCCACTTCTTTGCACGGTCTTATTCCTAAATCAACTGGCCAGAAGTCTCATTATTCACATACTGTAGGTGCAATGAATGCAGGGGCGCATCTAGCCTGGAAAAAGGGGTCTGTCACGGAAGGGCAGCTTTTGATATCACTTTTCAGCATAAAACTACATTTTCTCTTAAGACTAGAAAACGACCGATGAATTTTGCAATTTTGCCAAAGTTCAGAAACCCAAGTTTCTACTTCGTCTCTGATTAATTAATGCAAATTCTCTGTACTCTTCCTCAGGATGCACAGCCCTCTGGCTACATCAAGTGGTGCACAATATGCATACCACTTTGTAATTGTCCCCATAAACCGCTCTATGACGTAACATTTGCTCACAGGTTTTTGCGTGTGCGGTAAGCAGATGATTGCCTGCAAACAAATCAGGGAAACTAACTGCAGTCAGACCTCGTTTATCCAAACTACTTTGTTTCGTCAAATAATGTCGGTTTAGCAAGGTATCCGGAAAATCAGAATCAGGCCTATAGCCGCGGGGGGCATTTGAGGGCAATTCCCCCTAAATTTTTTGTGCCCCTCTTAATTTTGTTGCGCCAAGAAAATTAAAAAAATATATTTATAATAAAAACAGAAGTTTTGACCGTCTAAAAATATTTTGGGCCACCCCAAACCTTTAGACCTGGCTACAGGTCTGGTCTAAGCGAACGCTCAATGGGGAAACAGAAACAAACTGCCGGGTAGTCTCAAACGAACTGTCAACTTAAGCAAATATGTAGACTGCATGTGAAACATGACTAAATGAAACTCTCATAGTTGTTTTTATTATTAGCAGATCCATATACATAAGCTAGTATGCATTCAGAATGAGATTAAACGCGAAAAAAAACTGTACAGGAGACTTATAACTGCATCCTGCAGGGTGTGCTACTGTTACATTCATTGTGCGTAGAAAATTGACTTTCACCCTTCCATTGTGATTTAATAAACATTTAATAAACGATTGAATTGCAATTGCTTTGACTACTTTGCATCGTAATGTAAAAGTGAAAAACTCAATCAATATAGGGCTTCTTGTGCAGCAAACAACATCGTCAACTACTTATTTCTAAAAAGGCTATTTTCGAAATACGACGCTTGACTGATATTTTCTTCAGACAATGCGGCCACAATCTTTGAGGCTAGCTGTCACACCTTTCAATATGAGAAGTTGCTTATAAAAATATAGTTTCAGTGGAAACGAACCCACATTACTTGGCGTGACCCCAAGGAAAGCCTAAACTTGCATAATTTTGTCATAACCTAGTAGGTGTAAACAGCAGATAAAATTTAGCCTGAAACTGCAAAACGAAACGATCTTGATTGGAGACTGTCCTTTCGCCATGAAGCGAAATATTACAAAACAGCTCCTGCGAGTGCGTGGTTGTGTCAGAGATTCCGATAGCATGAGAGCCGGTACTGCCAGAGGAGGAAATTCAGAAACGTGCGTTCAACACAATATCAATTTCGAGTGTTCAAAACGTGGATTGTTTCATGTGTCTGCGCAGGCGCTATTTAGACAAGGCAGTAACGTTGTTGTATCGTAATAGTACTGTGCAATATTAGAAGGGAAATGTAAGCTGTTGCCTGTTCCAAAAAAAACACATTAGAGACCTGCAGTGACAGCGTTCGATGTTTTATCGGCTTTAATGCTGAGTACCTGCGGTGCAAAGGGATCTGTCATGACAGCCAAACAGACCCCCTAGATGCGCCCCTGAATAAATGTATTCAATTATTTTTGTAAGTAATAGGTTGTGGTTTGTTTCAAATGCCTTAGATGCATAAATTCAAAATGGTTGAAAACACCAGGATGCATTTGTTTACATATTATGATATAATTTGTTGAAAAGAAAAATACACATGCCTCTGTAAATTTGCACTAAAAAAATTCAGAAGACAAGGCATTTATCATGAGCCATGATGGCGTGGGTGTATGACTGGTGTTTCTCACTTATGATAATTTGCCATGTGTAGAAGTGTTGCACTTCAGGTCATAGTAAACCAATTGAATGTGTTAAAAAATGATGTTCCACAAACATTAACCTGCTGCAATACCAATTTTGTTGCGATCTGATGTAGTTTATAATCTTGTGTTATTATGAATCAAGTGTTTTTCTTATGAAATCCCATACTTTTCGATCACAAGATAATGTTAGCAGTGGTTTGGATATATGTATTATGAAACACAGTGTTGTGAGAAAACATACACACTAATGTAACCCAAGTGGAAAAATTTATTTAGGTGTCTAAGGAACGATTTCATAATAGTTTTTTATTTTAATCACTTATATTTTTATGACTTACTCGTTGCTAAGTAGACAATGAAAGCAGTAGGCAGTGAGGTAGTTTGATTAATAAATAGAAAATTTGCGTATAGTGTACCTCTGGGTTTCTTTTTTTGCTGAGACATTTCGGTCATTTGTCCCAAAATAGTATTAAAACTCACCATAACAGTATTCACTAGTTTATATTTCTGACATTATGACTGCATTGACTTAAATTTTTTTGGTCATTTCAAAATAATTTCAGTCATGATCAAAAAAATAAACCCAGGTGTACTTTATAGTTTTTACTTTTTTGTGAGTTGTGCAGGCCCAGGCAAGAAAGAGGAGTTAAATTTATCAATAGCAGTGAAATTTAAAAGGTGCCAAATAGAAGAGGCACCAAATAGAAGAGGTTTTGGCCCATGGTAGTAAAATACGTTTGCCAGGTTACTATATCATTGACAAACATACTTCGCATTTCTGCATAACTAACTTATATTTTTCATTTTTAACATCCAATAGAAGCCAAATTCATATTTGTAGTCCTGCATCTGTTCTGTAAAAACCTATTCTGTATGAATACATGCGCCAGCACTGAAGGTGTTAAGTAGGTGTTATGTGACACCCAATAAATCATATATCTGCCACTAACAAATGTTGTTGGATTTTCATAACAAAACTAGATGCATAAAAACAAATTATATTTTGAGCTGTGGCACTGCAATTAATTAGGGCTGTGAGCTCGAGCAATTTTGGGTGGCTGGAGCCAGAGCCAAAACATTTTAGATGGTGGAGCTGAAGCCGGAGCCTGAAATTGGGGTTCCAGTTCCACAATCCACGGCCCTAGTTTGTGGGGCAAGCAAGTCGTACAAATAATGCAATGGTTTTCAATAGACCAAATAATTTTGGAGCTGGAACCAAAACCTTTTGATGTTGGAGCTAGACCCAAAAATCTTAGACACCTGGAGTCGGATCCTGAAATATGAGTTCCAGCTCCACAGCCGTGAATGCAATGGTGCTAAGAATATTATTACTGCAGGAGATGTCACAATATCACAAAACATGCACATTTTTTAATGTAAGAATTTTTAATAAAGTGAGTTGTTCACGAAGGTTGGAATGGTTATGAAACTAAGAAATCCAAAACACTAAACTGTTAAGTGCTACACATTCAGAGGAAGCTAATGAATTCCAATGAAAAATTAGCAGTATCTTTGTATTTTCATCTTTATTTAATGTACAACTCTGTTTTTTATTCTTGTAGTTCTAATGTGACTGACATTTGATATTTGTGCTGACAACCCCAGCCTTCTGATAGTAAAATCAATGGCAGTTGTTGACAATGTATCATGTGCAGCCAATGGCAGTTGTTGACAATGTATCATGGGCCACACATTGTTTCTCTGTAATCCGAAGAAACTAGCTCCTGACATCAGTTCAGTTTCATTATACTTAGAGCTCAACCGATGCATCGGCATGCTGATATATATCAGCTAATATGACAATGTTGCTGATGTATCATATCGGCAAAATTCCACTGATACATATTGGCAATATTTGCTAATAAAAGTGTTGCACTGTTGCTCTGCATGGAGTTTTCGGAAACCTAAATTGCTACTTTGTCTCTGACCCTGACTGATTAACACAAATTCTCTGTCTTGTTCCTAGTGCACAGAGCTTTCATGCATAATAATCAGATTGCTATGCAATAGTCTCGACAAAAATGCTCTATGACATAACGTATGTTCGCAGGTTTTGGTGTGGCAAGCAGATGATTGTTTGCAAACAAACTAGGCTAAGACCTGTTGTGTTGGTTGGCTGTTTTGTCAAAGTCTCTCTAGGCTAGGGAGCCTTGCGTTCAGCATGAATCAAAAAGTGCATGTATCAACCGAGCAGTGACCCAGGTTTGTGCAGATTGCGATGTTGACAAGTTCAATACCTAAAGAGACAAGGTTTTAGGCTCAGGGTTTAGCCTACAGTTCACACGATCCAAACAAAATGCTGCTAACAGCTTGTCAACACTGAAACCATGACATTACTTGCCTATCAGACTGAGCTATTTGCACACGTCACAGTCAACTGAGACAGTCATGCTGTCCAACTTTTTCATGTAACCAATTCAGCCAGTCATGTTCGGCTGGTGACAAAATAGCTCCAGGAGTGTATATTTTGCCTCATGAGGCAAAATACACACTGCTTGTTCTAACTTATCACAATCTGCTTCTTCATAATTGTAACTTGTGTAATTAGTTTTTGTGTATGTGGCCTGAAGAAAAAACGACTGTAATGTCTTTCAGCTGTAGTTTGAGTAATGCAAAAGTATCAGCATTGGTTATCGGCAATGAAAAATGAAAAACATCTGTATCAACCCAATAAAAACTTCTCGGTTGAGATTTAATTATTTGCTGTTTGTACTCCTTTCAGGAGTGTCACGAGTTGTCTGTAGTACTAGATGCAGCATCTTTTGTGTAACAGAAACTGCATGTGTTGCAATTGACAGACAGCAGAACCCAAGAGAGTTGCTTCTTGCTCTCTCTACTGCACATTCTTTTGATGGTAGATTTTGCAAACTGTTGGTGGCAGATTGCCTCAATATCTTGGGAATTTTGGTACCTCAATCTTCCTAAAGATTTCACGTGGGAATACAGAAAATAACCATTTTTCAATTTTTGTCATTGAATACTATCAGGAGAGATGACCCTGTTCCCATGTGGGAATATTGGATGGATTCTACTAAATTTCCACTGTTGCAAGTATGTCAAGATGTGTTTCATTCAATGAGGAAAATTCACAAATGATATAAAGATGAGGGCAGCGCTTCTCAACTGGTGGGTCGCGGCCCACCAGTGGGCTGCGAAGCTCCTTCAGGTGGGCTGCGAAATGTTCCAAGATAACGCAAAAATTATGCCTAGTTTCAATAATTACGCCTAGTCATGAGTTCTGAAACAAATTTTTCGTGAAGTGGGCCAAAATCAAAGTCCGGTGAAAAGTGGGCCGCGACATCAAAAAGGTTGAAGTACTGGAATAGGGTAAACAGCAGGTTCAGTCAGGTGCAACCCTGTGGTAAGAATCCCAACAAACCTTTCCTGCACTTTCTGCAAATCAACCTGGTGTTGTGCAAAATTTGCACCTTCCTTATGCAGCTGAAACAGGCATTTGAATGAAAAATAAAAATTTTTCCAAGCTTTCATTCAAAGATTTATAGAGAGGAGCTACTTTTTCTACTTCATTGCCTTGTTAAAGATTGTCATTGCCAGCAACACAGAAGTGACTTCTTATTGAAAGAAATCTGTTCTGGTTCAGTGTTTCAGATGCAATTTTTATGCTGTATTTAGAACACACAATGTAGCTTATACTACAAGCCCACTGTTTGGAAGCAAAAATGACTCATAGCCTAATCTTCAAGACAATTGTTGCAGGCCTATTTCATGACAAAAACTTTCTATTATTATTTGTTATACTGCATTGAAAAGTCATCATGCATCAAGAAGGCTAAAGATTGGGTTGCGTTGATTGTGTGACTCACTACGAACAGGATGTGCGTGAAGAATAACACCATTATATATGTAGCGCGAGCAAGCAGTAGTAAGAGAGATTGTGACGCATGATCTCTATTGTTGCTTGCTGCCACAGTGCGAAGCTTTGCACACATGCCGCTCAGGTTTCTAATCGCAACAGTTGTATCTGACAGACAGCAGAACCCAAGAGAGTTGCTTTCTTCGCTCTCTGATACTTTCCTGCTGCACATCTTTCTGATGGTAGATTTTGTAAACTGTTGGTGGCAGATTGCATCAATATCTTGTGAATTTTAGTACCGCAATCGCTCCCACAGTTCCCATGTGGGAACATTCAAGTTATCACCAAGATTTAAAAACCAAGAAAAACCTTAGAAGTGCCAAAATACAATTAGGATAAAAGAAGATTCCTTGCAGCATATGTCTTGTTCCAGAGTACAAACAAGCTGTTTGTTTGTGGTCAACTCAGAAAACAAACCACAAGTCAAAAAAGCTATTTTTGTTATATCCAGCATGAATTCACCTGGTGGGTGTAAAGCAAATAGTTTGGAAAATGACAGTGACTGTCACTAAGGCAATACAAGAAGAGTCTTAATATCGTATGTCATAACTGCAAAAAAATTATTAAGTGAAGTTTTAAATAGAGGAATTCAAAATGTATTCCCACATAGGAGCACTGCACAAATAAAAGTTAACAACATTTTTAATTTGTCATAGAGCTTTTTGTTCCATAATAGAACATTGTACGTATTTGTTAATGTTTGCGCTTGCTTGATAAAAGATGGGCTCATTTGATTTGTCAGAAGTTTTGTTCAATGTGGATAATGGGTTTTTGGAAGGTTTAATTCGAGGATTTAAAAACGGAATTTTGGCCAGAGAAGATTACAGGCATCTTACACAATGTGATACTCTTGAAGGTTTGTATGCTTTTTTTTTTCAATGCTACTGTTTTGAAACATTTGCAGCTGTACATTGCTTTGCATGAACATAGCATCTATGATGAATTACAGTAATTTATTTTAAAACTGTAGAGCATTGGTTTGGCCACAATTTTTACCAACACAAAAACTGTGAAAAAGTAAAAACGTCTTTCAAAACAAACACTAAAACTCATTGAATGCTTTTTGTTGCAGAATTATGGATGACCAAAAAACTTGTTATGGAAGTCGTTTAAATGTTTCAATTGTCATTTTATCAATTTTAGTTATTCAAAAAGACACTGGAAGTTTAATCACACTGTTTTGTATATTCTTTGTTTTTTTAAGAACTGATGCATTCACTTGTTCTCTAGTTTCTCTTTAAATCATAACTAGGGCAAGTTTTTGTTGCAGTAACAAAGCGAGAAAGTTGCATTTATTTTCAGCGAAAGTTGCATTTATGCGCTGTAAGTTGCATTTATGCGCACATTTGACTGTGAAAGACTTGAAACAACCTATTTTGCATGCAAAAATCGAAAAAGTTGCGAAAAGTTGCATGCAAAAATCGAAAA
>Ga0210059_1014531_pt1 | contig 11617 bp, 8 predicted proteins | sample Ectturendosymbi2_FD_188042 | JGI IMG/M metagenome (GOLD analysis project Ga0210059, IMG submission 188042) | Ecteinascidia turbinata endosymbiont from Florida, USA - Sample 2 (SPAdes) (version 2) | ecosystem: Host-associated > Tunicates > Ascidians > Unclassified | place: Key West, Florida... | reverse complement strand
CATCGTGTTCACATATCACACTTTTCCTACTGACGTAGGGATTGGGCCACCCCTAAAGGGTGGGGGCCCTGACTGTAGCCCAATCCGCCACTGCGGCTCGCGTGGGTATGTGTTTGCACAAGCCACCAAGCACGCTTCCACGCAGTGCGTGTGTAAGTCGCACCCCGACTTTCAATGTGAGCAATTGGTACATAATTTTTCGACTTATACACGAATAAATACGGTATTTACGTACGAGCCGCATGAAACCGGGCCGATAACTGCAGGCGGCTCGCGATCCGCCGGTTGGCAGGAGCTGCCTAGAGCAGCTATGTCCAGGGACGATGGAACGGTGGTGCATGACAGGGGCACTGCCCCCCCTGCCCTTTGAAAGGGGGGGGCAGTGGGGGCACAGGTGCCCGTGCCCTTATATAACAGCATTATAGGTAATTCCAGGGACGCTGGAGAGCGGTGAGATGACGTGGGTATTGCCCCGTGCCCTTTTTAAAACGGGGCAACAGGGGCGGAGGTGCCCTTTCAAAACAGAATCATAGGTAATTTTATGGTTTATCAAGATCGATTTGAAACAAATTTATTGTAGCTATCAGAGCACCCATCAAATTCAGAATGGTTTTCTATAATTTCTGCTATTATTTTTGAGGTCAACGTTGTTGCTGCGCAAAAACAAGCATAATTGGTAACGTTTTTTTGTTTTTTACAAGTTTCCATTGCCCTCAACTCTTTTACTGCCCTTCACCCTGCCCTACTACTGTTCCGGCGTCCCTGGCTTCGTCCAATCGAAATTCCTTGCTGAGTCAAAAATTATGCCACTATCTTGACGAGGGCCGCACACTGAATGACTTTTCCAAGATGTAGATTTTAGCAAAATAAAATTTATCTTTAAGCTACTATATTACTAAAGGCGTTCGAATCCTCACTGCAATGGTAACGACATTTTGGTACCTTTAAACACTCCGCAATTGTGATGTCATAGGCAAGCTTGGTGACAACGGAACAACCGGGGTAGAAATCAGAAAACTGGAATTGTATTTTGGTGAGTGTGGACACGTGGAAATCTCCTGGTACGCAGTAACAGACGTGATAAAGTGCCGTTGAGGACCGCTGCATCAAAATTGTCAAATTTGACATGATCAAAATCAGGACAGATTGTCTGTTTGAACTTATACACTACAGCGACAACCTAAACTGGGCCGTAAAAAAAACTTTGACTAGGCCGCGGTTGGACATAGGTGTCCTAGAGCTTACTGCAATCTTTAATTAGCTCTCTAATTTACAAAAATGATCTTTGATGAGCTCTAATTTTCTACAAATCTCAAAAACACAAACAAATCAATTAGCTCTCTTTGAAGTGAATATATTAAATTCCTGGAACACGGTGGTGCTAATCAACAGGGATTTGTTACTGGTAGTTGCAACCTTCACTGCTATGTTTTTTGTTAAATCTTGCTCATGCCAACACAAACCTTTCGTTAATTGTGGGATTTTTCTTTACTGATAAGTGATAATCCGATTCTTTCAATTTGACTCTGTGTTAACCCAATTATGTTAACGATGACAACTGTAATAATTTTTTGCATATGTTAAACATACATTTTCACTTTTAAATGCAGCAAATAATTGAAAGTGATTGTGAGAAAAATATCTGACACTATATGCAAAGCTCGGCAATCGTTTGAACACAAGTACTTCATTCTCCTCAAACAGACATTTAAATGTTTCTTCTATGATTCCAGAAACAAATGTTTGAAACAAAACCTTGTAAAATGGTTACGAACTGGGCAAGAAAAACACTGGGAAGTCTTTTTCCTACTAAAAGTTAATTTTTATCAGAAAACCAAGAGCACCATTGACTGACGTACAGTATAGGTTAATTATGTGATAAACATGGTCAGCATTCGTGAGTTTACCTAAAGCTGCAAGAATAGAAGCAGACCAGAATATGTCTCCCGATAATGCTGGAAGATAAAGCAAGGCGCCCATTCGATTTCCCAACTTGAGTTGGATAGGATCAAGCATGGTGATGTATTTCTGAAAAGCAAGAAACTTAAAAGCTGGTATTTCTACTCTTACAGAGAATATATTCGGAACAGGAAACGTTTACAGCAATACCACAGACATGAAATCTCTACCATTCTTTTTCAATCTATAAAGTTTTTAAATTATGTAAACTTAGCTGATATTGAACATTTCTGCTTTCGCTTAGATATGACCTAACAGATTTGTTTACTTTCAATGCTTTAATTTACTGGAGAATTTGCAGTGAATCAGTAGACAATCCTCTCTCTTATCGGCCACAAATATGATTTTATATCATTGCGCGAATCAGAAAATCGCAAAATCTTACTGCGATTCAAAAGCGTTAACAAATTAGTTTGAAATCAAAAATCACGTTTTAAAATTTTTTCCCAATATATAATTAGATATTAAGCTAAATGTGCTCTCTCTTCTCAAATAAGTTCATTTTCCATCCGTCCATTTCGCAAAACTCATAAATTATTTACTTGAATTGCAACTAGAAACAGATCTCTTGTTCATCTTTTTAGTTATATGTGCAGAGTTTTTTATTTTCATACAACGAAACAAGCAAAAAATTAACAAAAATCTTGTGTTGCATTTTTCTTTAACGAAATACAGATTTGTAAACGAGTTATTGATGAAGATGCCCACAAACATTTTTTCTACAATAGAACGCCGACGAAGCTTTTCCAATATGGTTCGTTTGCTTTTTGGAAAAGCGTATTCCAAGGAAGTTTTCTCCGATTAATTCTAAGAAGCTCCAACGGCAATGTCTACACAATTTAATTGTATACCCAGGGGCGGCTCGTGACTGCGCTTCGTAGGGGTGCGGCAACTCCTCCCAGCCAAGATTTTCCAACCACCAGAAAGCATCAGGTTTGCCACGGCGGCGCGGACTGTTATGACCGCATGACGTATGACATTTGCAGGCCCGTAACAAGGGAAAGCGCAGGGGATTTTGCCTCCCCCTCTGGAAAAATGTGTTGAGCATAGTTTAAAACTACTGGACTGTAGTTTAAAAAATTTGGCCTCCTCTCAGAAATCTCTTCGCCCCCACTGGTGTCCCAAACTGGTTACGGGCCTGGACATTTCTCTTTCTACTATCACATTGTGAGACTTCCGTATATTGCTATCACTGTAGTGAAATGCCATGGGGTTAATGACTGGTGAGGCACTGGTATCTCTAAAGCTAAAAGCACACCTTCAGCCAGAATTAATGTTGATGTTAACGGTATTTTTCAGAAGCCAACTTGACATTTGAACTCAAGCACGAATTTGATGTTGACTTTTAAAACCTGTTCAAAACTGTAGGCCTGCTCCAAAATGATATTCTACCGTTTCCTAATTTGAGGCTGAGAAAACATCAAGTCAAGCATGTTCTCAAGGCGCATTCTGGAATACAACACATCCTCTTTTTAGCATTAAACAGAAAAACACCTTGTATTGCAAATCCGAACAACTTCACATGCAACATCACCTCAGGGAGAATTTTCAGCCTCTTTTTGTAATATTAAAGCCATTATTGTATTGTATTGAGTAACGTCTTCACTCCCACACGCAAAACGCTAGACTTTTAACATGCATCGCAGTAAAGAGAAATGAAAAAACACATATACATGAAAGAAAATGAGGTCGTATACATTACGGTAGTGTAGAGTATACGCTTGAAGGCGCTAATGCATTTTGTTGAAATACACGCATGAATCACGCCATCATGATTATGATAATGAAGAACTGCAATGACTTCCAAGTACATCGATGTATAGTATGCATGAGGGAGTTGGAGGCTGCGAAGGACCAATTACACGCATTGTAAAGCTTCAGAGCCTACAAAGCTACAATTCAAGTAAGCTACCTCGTACTTTTCTCCCACCAGCACCAGGACGAACTAAGTGATTCTGCTACTGCTACCCGTCACAGGCCATTGCACATGCCAGCAGGGCGCTGCGGTAAACACAACTCCAGCTCGCATTTCCAGGTTGGTTGTGTTTGATTGACAAGCCCTTCCACTACTTTTCTGTCGCAACACCGGCGCTGCAAGCACTCACAGCTCCAGACTTTCATCATTTTCTGTGCTTTCCATACAAAACCAAAACGATGTCTAATAATTAGCTTTGTGCTTAAAGTTTTGGCAAGCAAGGACACTGTCAGCTCTTTTTGTTAATGCAAATTTAAATATCAAAGTAAAACAATAAATTTACCTGAAAACGAAATTAATCGTGAAAATAGAGGGTGCTGCAGCTCCACAGTGCCTACATAGGAGCCGTCACTGTTTTGGGTCAAACCACAAGCATTTCTAAGATCGTGGCTTTTGATCTGTGAGGTTGCATTGGTAAATTTTCTCGTTCTGAAGCTTTCTGCTAAACTGGAAAAACATATTTACCAAAGACAGATATTTTGTCTGTCAAATGATCTGACGCTTGAGTGAAACCTTTCAAAAAGACATTATGATGGAAACATATTTCAAAACCTGTGCCAAAAGTTCTATGTCAATTGAAAAATTTACTTTTGGAAAAGTAATCCTGTTCAAGGAAAAGAAACATTTGTGTAATTTACCCTTATACTAAACATGATTGAGACCGTTTGTCTTAATCTCACATGATTTGTTTAAAACCCATGTACACAAATGGAGCATCAGCTTCAATCAACAGAAATGTAGGGCTTCAGCAAAGAGAAGAATATCCTTGTAGACCTATCTTTGAGCACTTCACACGTATTCAAAATCAGTATAGTGGTCCTACTGAGCAAAAACAGAGCTTTCCAATATTTTTAACCTTTTTTAAGGCCTTAAAACCAACTTACTGATTTTATCAGTGATTCAACGTTTCAAAATCCCTTCGTTTTGCTTAATCCTGGGTTATGTCGCACCAATCTCTGAGCCAAAGCCCGATCAACAAATAAAGTGTAAAAATGTGCTTAAGCTGTACTACAGTAGCAAAAGGGAGTTGTGTTATTCTTGTAAATATAAAAATATTTCAGCTGTTGTTACCATGGATCTCATCTTCTTTGCAAATAAAAGGCCGCCTATAACAAGAGCTGCAGAGTAGAAGAATGCTGGCTGTGACCAAAGCAGACCGTACGACGGATCGTACACCGATTCTGTTGTCCCGTTGATGTAACCTCCTCCAACCCAAGTAGCTGCAAATAATGATAAATCTGTGTAAGAAGCGCGGGCAACAAAAATAGGTTTGAAGCCTGCATTGCTTTTATCACAAATTCAAAGAAACCACCTGTCATGGTGAATAATCCCACGAATGTACCAATGTCTCGGCCTGCCACCATTATCGTTTCAGACTTCCTTCCAGCTCCTTGATTGCGTTTGTACCAAGAAGCCCATATCCCGACAAAGAGTATGAGAGCATAAAACACCACCATAGCAATAAGTCCGATAGCATTGATTGCCATTTTTCTAGGTTGACTGTAATCGAGCACTTCTTTAGATCAAAGATCATCAAAAATATTAGTAAATGCTAAACCTAGAGTAGGTTTTTGATTTAAGTGAGAGAAACGACAAGAGCAAATTAATGATAAAAGTAATTTGTACTAATTTTTCAAACTTTGTGAATTATTAGCATTACCAGATTTTCGCTCATGCCTCGCGTATCGCGCTGCAAGTTCAGATGTCAAGATCAATCATATATCTGGTGTCGACATTGTGAGTTCCATTCTCGCTCGCTCATAAAGTTAAGAATCACCACTATAACGAAGTGGTAGTAACTTTGGAAAGTCAGATTAAAATATTTTTTATTCACTAGCCATAAAAGTATGCCATTTAAACACCAGGTAAACTTACTCCATGTCCTGTATCTGACTCTCGCTTAATTTACCTAAAACTTATCTAATAATTATCTTCCTTGAGAAGTTGCTCCCTTCGATTTGCATTACTATTTGCAAAATCTTACCGCTTTTTTTGCAATTAAAAGTTCTAGTTTTGCTGAAAGTTTTCGAGGATTTAGCCGACTTAGCTTTGCTTTCCTCTTTTCGTGATGATGCAAACTTGCACATGTCTTTATTCAAGTAACTGGTCTCCTCAAAGGAGACAGAAGAAAATCATTAGCGTTTCATCTCACCCGATTCGTCAGCGCTTGCTTGAGGAGTCCACCTTGACAAATGTTGATGCTCTCTAAAAGTCCTCCTTTTTCTTAGAATTCTTAAGTGTGCGCCGAGCCTGGAAGACATTGTGTTGCTGCATGGTGAGTTGATGGCAGTGATGTTAGATTACCCAGAAAATGTAACAATTACTCGACATTTCGGCAAATACCAGCGCTAGGTGCGCCTTCTGTGGCAGAGACAACAAGCATAATTATCGGAAATGCTCTGCACTCTCCGCTGTGTGTTTCCGAAGTCATAGAAAAGGACATTTTGTGAAGGCCAGTAAACAACCTGCAGAAAGGCTGGAAGACCCGTCTACCTCGGCTTCGGTGTATCGTCCTTCATCACGCAGGAAGCTCCGGAGTGTTTGTCTTCTGCAATGACAGATTCGTACCTCTGTGAAAAACATGCGTTTACCTTAATTGACCCGGGAAGCTCTCTTCTAAGCTATATGAATGAACTGCGAAGATGCTAAATCTGCCTATTCATACGTCGATCAGTCATGTGTCTATATTCGCGAGTTCCCTGTTCGCGAAATCAAATTGACACCGTTATGTTGGTTTGAAAATGAACGACAACGTGTACATGTACAACAATGCTTATGTCGGAGTGGTGAAAAATCTTTGCTGTAACGCTTTGCTTGGTTTTTAACGGCAGCATCTACGAGTCTTGTTTGATTATGGTGACCTTAAACCAGAGCTAATCATATCTTCCGCACTGAAGGAAACTTACGCTGTGGCTGCCGCTAACATGAATGTCCATCTAGTGTTGGTACCTTAAGGGCAGATTGTCGTCTGATAGTTGTACAGTTGAGGAGATATATTTCACCTGACACTGAATTCTTTCAGACGGAAGTAAAAAGACTGCACGAAGCCGGAGTAATTAGACCTAGCATCTCGGCTTGGCGTGCTCAACCCTTGGTTGTAACCAACAGCGAAACAGGCCAAGGCCGATTGTGCATCGACTTGGCAAAGACGATTAACTTGTACACAGTTCTTGAAGTATATCCGCTGCCTCGAATCGAAGATATGGTGCGAAGACCTGTGAAGTATTTTGTATTCCCAAACTTCGATTTGAAAGGAGCATATCACCTACTGGAATTAGAGGAAAGTGATAAGCCTTTTACAGCGTTGAGCTTGCAGGTCGTCTGTGGGAATGCAATCGTCTTCCACTTGGTGTCGCTAATGGGTTCCTGCTTGTCAAAGCACGATGGACGCAATAGTTGATGCCGGACATCTGAAGGACATGTATCCGTAACTCGACAATGTCACTGTATGTGGCAAAACACAAATTGAACGTGATGCGAATGTTCAACGTTTTCTGGCGACACTCAAGGACAGGGTCATGACTTTGAATGAGAGCAAGACCATTTTATCCGTGCTAGGTGTGTATTTTGGGATACAGTTTTAGACACGTGGTTTTGAAGCCTGATTCGGAAAGATTACGGCTGTTACGTAAGCTTCCTAAAACTAGGACTCGTAAGGCTTCCAACGAGCACTGGGATTATTTGCGTATAGCTCAAAGTGGATACCTCAGTTTTTTCTCATAGAATAGCTCTAAACGAATCAAGATCAATAGTGCGCAACAGATTTTGAATCGTAGAAAAATACTATCGCACACACGTGGTGGCAAGCCTTTGATGAATCGCTGCCGTTCGTGTGGAGAAGAATGCTTCTAGCGTGGCGGTTTCTGCAACACTCAAACAAAGGCGACGCCCCGTTACTTTCACATCAAGGCTGCTAAGTCAGAGCAAACTCCACCACCCGTCAGTGGAGAAGCGGAGGTGGACAACCAGCGTAATTGCCGAATCCGCTTGTTTATTGCAGAGGCGAAGTCAAAATATCTTTTTTTTTGTCCGAGGCGGAGCTGAGGAGGAGTTTATTTCTGCTTATTCTTTGCAAAGATAAATTCGCAATTGAGTTAAATTTTTGGAAAGTTTTATGGAGTTACTTGAAACATGCTCGTTGCCGACAAAAGTCCCGCGCGGGTAGGGTTAACCTGCGCAAATGTGGGTATCCGCATTTGCGGGGCGGGTGCGGGAACCCGCACTGCAATGCGCGAGGGTGCGGGGCGAGCGCAGGTTGAACTTGCTGCGGGGCAGGAGCGCGTTGAACTTGCTGCGGCTGCGGGGCGGGCTCGGGATGAGAGAGATTCTTTGTGCGAGTAACTGAGTGTTGAGCCAAAGCACATGAACTTAACAAGCTCAAAAATCGCAAAACTAGTCACCGAACTGAAAAGCACAGCTAGTCACCGGATTGAAACCTTCTAAATAGATAAGACAGCGTTTAAGGCACAGCTGGTCACCGGACTGAAACCTAGTTTAACGCGCAGCTAGTCACCGGACTGAAACGCACAGCTAGTCACCGGACTGAAACCTGATTTTTATCACCTCAAATCTGTTGACTGCGGAAAATCAGATCTGTGGCAAAGTTTTGGTTGCCAATGAAAAATACGAGCAGCTTGATTTTGCTGCTTGTTAGACTTGTCTTCAGGCGTTATGAGTAGGGAAAGTTTTCGCAGCATTTTTTACAACTTCCTAAATACTCAGAATTTATGTTGTACGATGTTTAAGCTTAGTTCAAGGAATTTTATATTGCGATTTTTTCTTTTCTACATGCAACGTTTTACTGCAACTTCTATCAAGTATTTTGCAAAATTTCAAAGTGTGATTCAAAAAACATGCCATTGATCTATTTTAGTATAGTTCTGTTCTCTTTGATAACCGATTCGAAATGAATAGTGACCAACAAGCAATTGGGGAAATGACCCGGCCAAACATCAGTCCAGAACTGCACGCCAAATTGTTAAATTGCCAAGCAACTTCATGCACTATGGAGCGAAGTTTTGGCATGCTACGCAAACTGTTGGCAAAAGTTTGCCACTTCTGCCCAGATAATGTTTGGAAATTTTTAGCATTAGATGTAAATAAATCGCTTGAGTGAATCACTGTCGTTCAAAATGCTTGTGAACAAACATGACTTTTACTCCAATTTTTGTTAAAAATAAATGCATACTTCTCACGATTTTATTGCAACTAAAACTTGCCCTAATTATGAGTTTTTAGCAGTTATCGCACAGGTGCGGTTTGAGACCGAAAAAGTGCGGGTGCGGGTTGGGATGGTCTGTTCATGAATAAGATCAAATGTAAAGCAAGGATTGTAAAACAGGAGATTTATGGAGACCAAATTTGACAATCCAAACTGAAATACTGAATTAGGAAGCGCTTTTCCTATGATGCAAAAGCTTTCAACTTTGAAGGCATCTACAATGATGCACTACAGAGAACAGTTTTGTTTACATTTTTTGCGAAATAATAAGACTCTATGTAATTGCATTTGAAATTTTCAGAGAATATGTTCAGTTAATTTCAAAACCCTTAAAAAAGAATGAAAAAGGTCGATGTCAATAAAGACTGTGATCTTACGGATATGCACACCGACTACATCAACCTATCCGAGATTTCCATATCAATTAAACAAACGTAAGAAGTACACTTCCACAAGAGGACTGTGGTGAGCAAGAGCAGGTACCAATCAACATTAGCATGTCTTGCAAACTATATTTTGACATTTAATTCATCATGCGGTCAACTCGAACCACAAGAAGATTAACATTTCATATTAATTTTAATATTTCTTTCACTGAAGGAAATTTTTAAAATATGTTTTCCTTTTTTTGTTTAAATTAGTAGAAAAGCGAACAGTTTTTAAACTTATGTGGCCAGATACATATGAAACTTATTGGCGGTAGTTTTTCAAACCGGACAACAATCTGAAAGCTTAACCTGAACACAAAAACTTCAATTTGTTGTTAAAATGTGGTTTGGACAAACGCGAAATCAGTTAAAGACATCTTTGTTAACAATACCATCTTGGGGTTTTACAGAATTACGCAAAATTGCAAACAATGATTGTTATCAAAGTTTTGAATTTAAATCCTGAGTCTTAGAAATCGTAATTGCCGATGCTTCCCCTGCAAACGCCAGCATGTGTTCTCGCGGCGGTTTGAACAAAAACAAACTTTTGTAGTAAATTCTGTTGTGAATGCATCTCATACCCAGTAATGAAAACGAAATTGCCACAAGAGAACGTCAAGTTTAGATACAAATGATCCCAGCACGTCGTTCAGAGCACGTTGAATACTTTTCAGCAATTTGATGAAAAATTCTGCAGATTTACCTCCAACCCCTCGTTTTTTGCAGCGATTATATGACTGCTAAACTTTCAGCTGATAAAGTCCATGACTTACGTCATGGTGTAATATCGACTCATTTCGAAAATATTGTTAAAAACAATTTTTTGACACAGGCGTTATCTATGTGAAGCCTTTAAGCAATTCAACGATCTACTGTACATGCATCTTCTGCCGACATTTGATTTTGAAACAAACAGATAAACAGGAAAGAGTGATTTAAGCGCTACTGAAAGTCATTGAACCAGCCGAATTTTGTTTCGAAACGTTTGGAAGTTTATCTTCCGACTGATTTTCCAACAAGCAAGAAAAATCTGAAATGATTTGGATAACAAAATTTTGTTTAAAAAAAGTGCACTTATGTTACTTACGTTGTCTGTCGTTTCCATTAACTACGAAAACCTATGGAGCCCGTTGTTGTTTGCCAATATCAGCTCTTTCACACGTTGGTGATGACGAAAACAAGCGTATGCCCTCGTACCTCTTATTGCTATTGGTGAAAATAAAAGACTTCCGACCGTATTCTTGTCATGTTTTCTTTCGATGTTTCGTTCTTTTCATTCGGTAATATGGCAGGGGAGCGCAATATTTTCAAACTTTAATTCTTTCCTTTGCCAAAACAACAAAAAATAATGAATATATATATAAAACCTGCAGATGGACTGTTCGCAATAGGGTTTTTCAATGTAGTTTCTAAGAAAATACCATCTTAGGTATCTGTTTAATAAGACACAACCTTTTTTAGTTTAAAACAACAGTGCAAGCGGTAGATCAAGCTGAGCGTAAATCAAAATTGCACCTTTTACCATTCATTTCGCTGTTGAATAGATGCATATAATCTATTTGACCTGCAGTGAATGTCTACGATATACGTTTGAAAGATGTTAAACACCAACCTACAATATATCCTGGTTTGCCTTTACGTTTAGGAACCTTGTAGTAGGCCACCTTCTTGACGATCCTTATGTGGAATACAATCAATATTTAATAAATCGGAGATACAGAGCTATAGCAGATCAAGTCGGCCACAAAAGTTTCACGCTGTTAGCGATCAAAAATTGTCACTGTTTTTTCTCAACAACAGTGGCATCACCGATTAAAGACTTGTGTTGTCATATGCGTCTGCATTCTTAATATCTCGTCGTTGAGTCTCAATGCTACGGCCTTCTCCTGCCAGATTGCATTGCAAGATGTCGTATTCTGGAGGCAGCCAACCTTTCTTGAAAATCATTTTTGCAACGTATGACACCAAGAGGAGAGACAGCAGGCTTACGACCATCGCCATTGTTTTGTATGGGAACTTGATCGAGGTAGGGGA
>Ga0210059_1014530_pt1 | contig 11618 bp, 7 predicted proteins | sample Ectturendosymbi2_FD_188042 | JGI IMG/M metagenome (GOLD analysis project Ga0210059, IMG submission 188042) | Ecteinascidia turbinata endosymbiont from Florida, USA - Sample 2 (SPAdes) (version 2) | ecosystem: Host-associated > Tunicates > Ascidians > Unclassified | place: Key West, Florida... | reverse complement strand
CAGGTGCGTACCGAGGGGGGCACAATGTCCCGGGCACCGAAAAATACCCAACAATGTCGCTTGTCGCAAGAACTTCCTTCAATACAGTACATTTACACCCAAAAGACCTTAGGTTCGAACATGGGGTTGCCAAACTTTCTTGCCCCGGGCGCCATCTGTCCTCGCTACGCCCTTGATCGGGCGTGACGCAAAATCACGAGTTGCACATTTCCGCGTTGTAAAAAATTACATTTGGAAACCGGGGCCTTCCGACGCCATAAATTTGCCTGAATCAGATTTTCGAAACCGACCACGACAAGTCACTGAAACAAAAGTGGTAAGAAAATGTGGAGACGACAACTTTTGCAGCTTACGTCCGCCACTTCCACGTCTGTGCGCTGCCGAGCACGCACGAAACACCAGCTACAACCAGAATTTCAAATAAAGCCGAAGAACAAGAACAGCTCAATGAAAAAGTAACGGGCGACGCAGCGCGGCGCACACAGCCAATGAAATATTATGAATAAAAGCGTTTGAAACGACAATTTCCTATACGCACCGAAATTTCAGCCGCTATGGTTCACACCCAAAGTGCGGCGCTCGTCGCCTACAAGCAGCAACCATTACTGGAGCTTTGCATGGTATGCGAGCGTGTCAAAGCGTTAAAACCTGTATGGAAAGCAGAGTAGCCGAAGGAGCGCAATACGAACTGCACAAGACAGAGTCAACAACAATATGCTAATCAAGATGACAGAAAAGTACCAAGCTATGCGTCACAACGTGGTGCATATTTTTAAAAAAATATAAATCAACTTCGGAAGCCCACACGCTTGTCGCGCAGCTTGCCCCTCGCTTTGCTTCTTGCTTTGAAAATGGCTTGGTTATGCAAATGCTGCGAAAAAAAACGACGGTGTTGGCAAGTGAGACTTAATTGCAGTTTTTTTGCAATTTTAATTCAGTTGACAAATGAGCTTTTCTCGAGCATAGTGTGGTTTGTTTAGAAACGCCAATATTGTGCGACAGGCAAATTACCAGTAACGTATTTCTACCCTTGATCGTGTTGCATGAAAATGCCATTTCAATCGCACATTTCCTTGAAGAGCTGTGACTTACTCGCAAAAGCTTCTGCAGAAGTTAATATTTTACTCGCAAAAACTTCTTCAGAGGTTAATATCTTAAAGTTATCGCGCGTTTGCAGACTTTTGCAATTTATGAATGAAACTTTGAAACTTTTATACGTCATTAACTTTGGAAAAGTGAACTCCTGACTAGACTTACTCTCTCGAAATGCGATCCCTTGGACAAACCACTCAATTCCGAGTCAAGCAATGGTGGTCCAAGTTCAAAAATTTCACGAAGAAGGGGATTTTCCTAAAAGCAAACAGCAGTTACTCAACAGCATATTGGAGCACCTTGTCTCTGACAAGCAAAGTAACTTTCCGACGATCACTGAAATTCAAAGCCAACTTTCTAAATCTATTAAACAGTTTATACAATGGTCATGTTTGTATAAATAGACACTAAAGACGGTTAAAACTGCACACTGACTTTTAAATGAAAGTTCATCCCCGTCGAAAGAGCCTCTTTGACAGCAGAATACTGGCGTCTGCCTGTCCACGAGCAAACGTACAATATTTCGGATCCGAACTTGACACTTTCTTCAGGTGACTCAGCATCCTGAAAATGACCTGATTAAAAAATAGCACGTGCTGCGCCGCAGAGCGGTGATTGTTTTGTGGTTGGAATAAACCGCAGCAAAAGACTGAAATAAAAAGAGACGGTGAAACAAGACGCAGCTGCCGAATGTTTTTCTACATAGGATCGTTGCTTCTCCTACGTTGCGACTATTGCTGACAGTCAATCGGCGTTAATCTGCAGAAAGGATATTTTTCATAACCGGAGCAGCACTCGCTTATTTTTACAATTCACCTGAGCAGTTTTTTTTAAACTTACCGGCGAAGTAAAGCACAGCATGCCCGTGTACATGGACACCACTCCTGTACTGTACAAGTCTGTCCGACAGGTGCATGTGGCCTCGGGTCAGTTGATGCATAAACAGCACTATATATTTCTCGTTCATGAGTAAGCCTTGCTGCTGGTTGCGGCGTTCCCAACATCAAGCGAATGGGCCGAAGCTGCTAACTCACCTCCACGCATCGCAAAATGTCCCGAAAACTGGATCTTTGCTGCCGCCTGTCCTTTTTCGCTCGGTGCTTGCTGCTGTCGGTGGCAAGCCGGCGGAGGGTGTCGGTCAAATCGTGCACATTCAACAAGCGACGCATGTAACGCTACAATCACAAACAATTCATTCGCGACCGACAAGCTAAAGCGATCGTCCGGGAGCAGTTTGTCACCATTGTGTGTGTGTGCGTTTTATTTCAATGAAACAAGATATTCACAAGACGAAATCCAAGCACGCATGATGCTACTGAATTGCTCGATTTTAATAAATGGCTAAACTAGTCAAGCACAAAGCATGCTTAAATTCCATAGACCTTGCGTTACGTGAAACCAGTGACGACTCCGGCGCTCGTGCTCAGCCCGAGCCTTCGATTACGATTTATATTGTAGAACATCAACTTGCTCATTTTGTACATTTGTGCCACCAGCCACTTAAATGACTAAGGTTAACTCGGGCCTTGTCGGTGTTCATATATTTTCGCTTTTCAGTGTTCATATATTTTCGCTTTTCAGTGTTCACATATATTTTCGATTTTCGCTTCATGTCTGGCCTTGTGTTCCTTGTGCAGGTGACATGAATCACAAAATATCATTTGCAGTAGACAATTAAAGTTTAAAAGCACTAGGTTTTCTTTATGCTTTCGAGGAACCAGCCGACTGCGCTCTGCTTTCATCTTTTTTCGTAGTAGGCATTCTCTCGCGCATTACTCCGGCTCATCCGTTAAGCCCGAGCGGCCCTTTGCGATTAAGTATTTTTTCAAATATAATTCATATCAAATTAAATGTTTTTTGAAGCAATGGATTTGCTTTGAACATTTAATTTAAATTCCAATCCAAATAGACATGCCCTATTCGAGAATAATTTCAAACGAACGAAAAATTGTCCAGTACCTTGGGCAAATATGAATGAGCGGTTTACTCGGGCTCATCCGTCAGAGCCTCTGCGATTAAGCATTTTTTTAAATATAATTCATATCAGATTTCACGTTTTTTGAAGCAATGGATTTGCATAGAAACACTGAATTTGAATTCCAATCCAATGGACAGTTCCCATTCCAGAATAATTCCAAACGAACAAAAAATTGTCCAGTAACTCGGGCTAATATGAATGATCCTAGTACGCTGAGGACTAACTGGCGCTATCATTGCTCTGTGACGTAAGTTGTGTAACAATCGACAAGTTCTCATGAGAACTTCTCATTCATTGTTATGTATGTAACGTCACAGAGTAATGATAGTGCCAGCCAGAATGACAGCAAATGGAACTTTCAGTGACATAAGACTCAAACGGTTGCATTTAGTCAGTTTAAAGTGCGTGATGAGCCCGAGTGGCGCTATTGACATGGCGCAGACATGGGGTAATCGTAATCGATTACGATCCATTACAGCTTTTTGAGTGATCGTAATCGATTGAATCGACAAAAAATGAAATGTAATCGTAATCGATTACATTGCCAGTTTAATCGTAATCGACAATTACTTTCGCGATTAAACTTGGAAATCTTCACCCTACATCACTGTGCGATGAACCCCGGTTGTGCTGGTTGGGTTTCCTCCATTATCATCATTTGTTATGGTTATGTTCCGGGGGCAAGCAGAGCGTTTCTAGCTAATTCACGGTTTGTTCCGGTTAGCCTTCCTGTTGGCCGCCAGAAGATACATAGTGAGTTTAGTCTAGTGAGATGTAGCATCAAAAATAAGAACTTTTCTTAAAAATGGGTTGACATTTCGGCAACAGAATAGTGAGACATTACGAGGAGAGGTGTTCCTTTAACTTAATATTGGTAAATTAATTTGCATACACCAAATTAACTTTCTTTCAGAGGAATAAGGTACTTTAATCCAAGTCGAAAGTACCTTTCAACAACATTGATGTCAACCGTGATCCACTAGTGAAAACAAGCTCAACGAAACCTGTGAGGTTTTGTTAACCACTGACTTTCGTTCCAATTGACAGATGTCCAGCTATATTGGCAATACTGTTCATTCATTTCAAATTAAAAGCTGCAAAATGCTATGTTGGCTTGCAAACGATCACAACCCACAGTTAGAAGAAACGGTCAGCAATTTTTAAATTACTAACAAACGCATTTTCAGCGTTGCTGGACAATGTTCAAGCCTGATAGATCTCGTTTGCCTGATAAAAGATTTGAAGCGTTGATGTTTATCAACTGTAACAAGATTTTAAACATTAATTATTTTTGTTTAATCAAAATTTTTAAGAGTTTGTTGCAGTGGAGTAATTGAGGGGAGGGAAGAGGGGCGATTTGACTCCCTGGCCAGCTAAATGCAAAAATCGCACCCCCACTTAGCGGTTTCAGTATCCTTTTAATAGGTTCTTAGTGCGGTGGCGTCTTTTTGCGTCTTTGAATATTTTCCGTTGATTTGGGGTTAGTACTGTACAGCCATCCACACCCGGATTCACTATCATTTCTCTAGTTTTTTTTCCGAGTGTTGACTAGAAGGAAATCTTTACCCTGGTCGTTTACAGAGACCAGTGGGACCCTTTCAGCTAAATTTCTCCTCTAGCTCAAACCTCTAGTTACGCCACTGGTTTGTTGACTGCACGAACATCTCAGTAAACAATCAATGTTTTCTTTTTTCCGGTGCTTGATCCTTACAGATCAGTAATTCCGTTTATTGCATTGATACATATCGTATGTTGTTTGAAAATATACTTACAAAAAACTATGCAAATGGGTTTCGTTTTCTTTCTGAGGATGTTTCAAGACAAAAGTAATCGCGATTGTAATTGTGATTACTTTCAATGTAATCGTATATTCGTAATCGTAACCGAGCAGGTAGCAAGTAATCGTAATCGATTATAATCGTAATCGATTACATTTGTGCTATAATCGACCCATGTCTGACCTGGAGTCGCCCCTGCGTGAAACATCTGTGAATCTCAAACGGTTAAAACGAGCACTCTTGGAGGGCGCACACACCGCACAAAATGAGCTTGACAAAAACGGTCCATCTACTACGTGATCCTTGCGATGTATGCTGATCTGACAAACAAACCAGTCTCAGTGCATTTAAGCATACCTCGGAATCCTCAGCGCGAAAGATCTCATAAAACAAAGCGATCGTTTCGCCGGCAGTTATTCGCAGCATCACGTTGTTGCTCGTTAATAGTTCTGGTAGTTTGGCAAGATGGCTGAAAAAAGACACACCACTCTTAACCAGACGCTACACATGGAATGTGCATTACGTTGTAGCATGGGCGAGTCGGCAGAACGTTCTTTAACTTTACCACACGAAACAACTCTCTTGACATAACACTGCTTTGATATAAACTGATACAACCACTGGGAAAGTGACTGAAAACCGCTTATTCAATCCCCAGCAAAAAAACGACAAAGAATACGCAAATAAACAGCAACAATTCCGAATCTTCAATGCTTCATACCTCTCAGCAAATTCTGTTGTCTTTGACCACGGAGTGATGGAGAGTAAAAGACTCCAAGACGAAAGCGCACTTAAGTGAAGCTCGGAATGAGCTGGTGAAACTGAAGGCGGTGTTTTATCTCCTTTTAGGTAAGAAAGGCGAAAAATGCTTTCGAACGTCGACATACATGAATATATTTCATCCATTTCATCAACAGCAACAAACGCCAGGAGTCCAAGTGCCTGGCAACACTGGTAAAAAACACAAGGAAAAGCATATAAAGGCGCAAGCACAAGTTAATTAAACCACATCAGATTTCACAATTTTGAGCGAAATACATCTACAGCAGTGGTTCCCAACTTTTTCGAGCCGTTACCCAATCGAGGTAGCGATTAGGTCTATTACCCACAATATTCCGCAGTAATCGCTCATAATATAGAACAAAATTGTGGTTTTGGTTCCGCATTACCCTCGAAGAATCACATATTACCCCTGGGGGTAATTTACCCCAGTTTGGGAACCACTGATCTACAGTATTCCCATAAATGCAATAAAGATAATTAAAGAGCCGTTAATAAGAGATCCTTGCACAAACTTTGGGTCAGAATACTGTGCTCTCTGTATTACATTTTAAGGGCCAATCAAACTTACCTTTAGGGAGCCCTGAAATTCGTGGCGTGGCTAAGCAGACTTAAACGTGGGGTGAATTTGCAGCATTTGCCTCGTTATCGAAAAGAGCACAATTTCTTTTGATGCCGAGTAGAATGAAACTAAGATGACACAACACCACAGCTTTCATCAAGTTTCCGTTGGTATGTGAAACAGCTGCAGGGCAGCGTCGGGGCAGTGAACTTAAATCAAGCGCTCTGGGATGATGTTTAGTTTGTGCCAAGTATAAGGCAAGTCTGGGTTACTGACACACCTAATCGACTCTTGTGCTACATCTGATGTTTCGAACACAGATTGTTAGAAACACACTAATAAACGCCATTACGAACCAATCGGATTCGGACTAGAGTACACAATGTCATAATGAACAAATCGAATAACTAGTTCAAAACTGGCCACTTGTGAGAATCACATTCTACCGGTTTTCGAGACAACCTTTGATCTGGATGAAGTGTGTAATACACGGACAATGCGAAAACGTCAGTTCACTTTCATTGTACCGTCTTTGGAGTGCCACGAGTGGTATGCTGGCGCCCATCTATGTATGCTTTGCGCCGGCGGTCACGTTGGTTGTGAATGTCGCATTGGTGGCAAGCCAATGACAGCACCGCTTGTGAACCTTTCGTTTGCATCTACCACTAACGCCGAGCACGAGGCTGTGCAGACCCCAAGTATTATTTTGCAAATAATCGGTTGAGCAGACCGGAAATGGAAACCAACTTGCCATCTGCAGTGGCGCGTTTCCACTCACTGCTCCAGATAGCTAGCACAAAACCTTGATTTATAGGCGGTCATGCAACACTTTGGAATTTCATTAAATGTGGCACCATACAGAAGAATAAGATTTCAATTAGTTGAGTGCAGCAAGGCCTATCTTTTCTTAAAAGCGTCCAACCACTTCTTTTGGTACTAGGCTCAAGGCATATCAACCACTATAACCTCGGCACAAACTCAGCAGTGTATCATATGATCTCACAGAATAAGCAATTATTTTCGAATCCCACTATGTCCGAAAATTTGCTATAAGAACAGCTTATCACAGTCAAAGCAAGCAATACCTTTGTTCTTGACAGCACAGACCCAGCTTTATCCGTTATGATGGTTGTGACCAAGGATTTGAAGTGTTTGTACAAGCGCTCTCCGTCTCCACAGGCAGCGACCTGTATTCCAACCACTGACAGTGCGTCGGCGGCAAGTGCTTGCTCTTCACCTTTGCCTTAGGAAATGTTATAGGTAAGCTGTTAACCACGGCAGAAGTTGTTTCGCTTCAAATTTATAAAACATGTGCAATGCTACTTATTACTCAATGATGAATGAAATGTCACACTAACCTTTTTTAAAGCATTTTTCGATGTAGTCCAACATTGTTTCTTGGTGAGATTCCAAAAAATCTGCTAACCATGCTGATGCAAACGCTTTTCGAACAACTATCAAACAATCTTGCCTGTAATAGATGGAAATAAGTCATACTTTAACCAGGCAAATATTATCTTGTAATCTGGACTACCATGACGCAAATATAAAATAATCTTAATGTTGAGAGGAGACTGAGTTTATAATGCATAAATAGCATATTACAAAAATTTGTTAAGATTTAAGTAATGTGAAATTGTCTGTTAGAAAAAAAGCTTCCACACCTTCAAACACACTTAAAGGTGCAAGACACTCAATACTGTATAAAAGTCAGTCTCCATGATGAGTAACCTCACAAAAAATTATTTGCCTGTGTAATGCAATAGCCATGCTTGTCATAGGTTAGTCTGTAATCAGCAGAGTAATAACAAATCATGCGCCGTGGTTTCCAACTTTTTGAGCATTACCTGTGCTTGGCATTTTTCTCTGTTAAGCCTTCAACAGCTTCTTTCAATTTTGCCTCAGCATCTTCATAAAACGGTTCAATAATGCCATCTGCAACAAACAATGTGTGTTGTTCACTGCTTATATTTTAAATAATAATGAATAATAAGATATTATCTTTTGGTTGTGATTACTTAATTTTCAGGGGTGAATACCACAATTTCTAAAACTTTGTGCATGAGGTACTTGTTTTAAACAAATCTAATGCATAGTTTAGGTAAGTCAATCAAATCATATGGCAACAAACGGATTCACAACTGGGTTTATTTTTCTAACATTTTTCAATCATAGACCAAATTTTTTTGCAGTGACCAAAAAAATTGAGTGAATTTAGTTGTAATGTCTGAAAAGCTAGGCTGGTAAACGCCAAGTTTTAATACTATTATGGGACAAATTACCGAAATGTCTCAGTGAAAAAGATAGAGTCACAATAAATCACAACAGAGGCCACTGAGATGTAACTCTTCCCAAAATGATTGGTTTTATAAGAGAAAAATTCATTCTAACAATCCCACACAGATTCAAGTGATTACATAGATCCAACCAGTTAAATGCATGGAGCAAGACATATCAAGAGACAATTAAATATTTTAAAAAATATGTTAGCTTGAGCAACCTTCACTTGCTGCTTCATCATGGCCTTGCTCACTAGCAACAGTAGCAATACTGCTACCATCACTCATACCATCTTCATCTTGTGATTGAACAGCACTTTCACCACCTGCACAACACTTGCAATGAAAAATGCCACATTTTGAATGTGCTGTTCTGGAGATATGGCTAACCAACAGAAGACACTCACGTTTACGGAAAAAAAGGAGTAATAGATACTTCAAACATGTGCTACTTTATCTAAAGCAGTGGTTCCCAATGTCCCACAGGGGGGGAATTGATTTTAAAGGAAGCAATGAGGCAGGCTGACGGACAAGGTCTGAATTCAAGTTTTCAATTTCAATTTTTTTTAAAGGTTTGCAAACACATGTAGTTTAATGTATGTTTACGTTTAGATTATATTTCAAGTGTTTTTCAGGTAAAAAGGTCTTTATTGTGTAGTTAATACATAATCACTGTGCCGTCGCTCTTCATGGATACAAATGAAGCGCAGAGATCATGGGAGAATCTTATTGAACTGGATTTAGAAATGTAATAAAAGACCTTTCATGAAGTTAACCATTTGGATTGCTCTGATTTCTCTCAAGGGGGAGCATTCCATTTTCTGAGAATAAAGTATGTTATTTCTAGGTGTCATAAGACAGTGACAAACATCCCTGTCATCACCTGTGAACACCCGTTTATTACCATATTCATCATCGTTAAAATTTGGATACCACTTAATGTTGTGTTCTTTTTCTACAATTTTGTAGTAATTTATTTCACAAAACTTGAACCGTTTTTTGTTTATTTCATTGTTCTCTTTCATGGATGCTGTTCTTTGGAAGCTTGTTTGAACCAGTATTGGTATTTAAAGCTTCTTAGCTAAAATGGACTTTTGAAATCATAAGATTTCTATATAATCACATGGAAGCAATCAATACTTTATAGGTGATTAGGTGGGTATATAATGGGCAAAAACAGTTAGGGAACCACTGGCCTAAAGAATAACATACCACTTTTCTACACACTAAGTTCAATTTTCTTCCAAACCTTGTAACATAAACACATAAAGAAACATTCTTAGCAGTAACTCACAGAAAATACTATACTCTTATGTGCACAACAGTTCAAGAAGATTATCAACTTAAGATTCAAACCTTGTAAAAGATCTGTCCTAGTTTTATAGCCTCTCCCTTTCACTTTCTTTGGCTTGTTCTTCGGCATCAATTAGATTTACACACAAAAAAGTGATAAACAGATATTAATGAAAACTCTGAAACTAAGCTTAACTTTCGTCTCACATACATCATCTAAAAAGAATAACAGTATTTTTTATGGTTTCTGCAGAGCCACTGACAAAAAAAGCAGTCCAATTTCACAAACTCATTGTTCTTTCAACCCCTAAGATTTTTCTGGAATGGAGAATCATTACTTAAGGCTTCATCATTCCAAGTCAGTCTTAAAGTGTGGCATTTCTGTGGTTCTGTAGGCCACAGTTTGCATGGCACTGATCTAATTCACAGTGGGTTCGCCTCAAAAATGTAGGTACTTTCTTGCAGTGTTAGCTGTCTGTTGATGTGGAAAACACTGTCTGGGGTAGCAGTGCAGTGGTCCTGGATGGTGATGATCCCAGGTAATAGTTGTCTGGGTTGCTGTAGTCCCAGAACTAGAGAGGGGTTTCCAACCTTTCTCTGACCATGTATCCCTTCAGCAGTTCAGCAGGTGAGCTTGTACCCTAAAGTTTCTTATGACAAAAAAGCTGAGTACAATTACAAAAATCCACTGAATTTTTAAAAGAACTTTAGGTAGATTCAATTTGTATGTCTCAAAGACAATTTGTTGCATGTTGCGGCTGCACAATAAATGTACTCAGGACTTTGAGATAAGCAAATGTACCCTGTGAGGGTAGAATGTACCCCAGGTTAGGAACCCCTGGACTAGAGCAATGGTGAGCAAGCTTACTGTTTTTGAGCAAGTTATGGATAATGCACTGACACTGTTCCTCTTACTGCACTCTGCAGTGCCAAAGATTCTTCTGCCAGAATTTCTTCCACCCTCATAATATTTGCAAACAAAGAACCACAAAAAACACAAAAAGGAATTGCCAATGTATCGGTATTCCAAGCCTTATATTTACTGTCTAAAGCAGTGTTTCTCAACCCCGAGTCCACGAACTCATTTGAGTCCGCGGAAGGCTCTGGCTGAGTCCACAAGCACCATGGGCAAGCAAGTTTGCTGTAATGCCCTCAGACAATAATAACTTTGCTGTTTCACATCACCTTTATACTTTTGAGGTAGTGTGGTCAGTAGCTTAAGCTTTAAGTTGTTATCTAAAGTGCAGTTTGTTTTTGCCGTCTTTGCTTATCATTGCTAAACGAAAGCAGGCGTTTGCGTATAATGACAACCACTTGAAACTTGGATTTACTTCAGTCATGGTAAACTGTGAAATCCGGCCACAGGTCGTGTTATGCTTAGAAGTCCTTCCTCACGGATCTCTCAAAGAAGCTTAACCATCGAGTAAAAGCATGTAAAATACGTTGGCGAAATCCTTGAGCTTTTTAAAGAGAAAAAAACACCAGGTAACGTGAAGTCTTTATCTTCCATCTACTTCAGGAGTAAAAACTTACTACCATAGTAAAGCAGTGCGTGCTTCTTTTACTGTTACTTGGAAAAATGCAAGAGCAAAAGTGCCTCGTACAGCAGGAGAGAACTTGGTCAAACCAGCAGCCGTGAAAATAGCCAGGATAATATGCAGTGAGGCCGCAGCTCAGGGGTGTGCAACCAATCAGCAGTGCCGGGCCAAATGAACATATAACCAGATTGGTCCACGGGCCACAACTGCATGTGTCAAGCTCTGCTGCTGGCTAGACAAATCGCGCCTACTGAAGATTGGCAATACTCTTAACCCGCGTTTTCTGTGTGTTTGTTTGATTAAATCGCTATTCTTTCA
>Ga0210059_1014529_pt1 | contig 11619 bp, 3 predicted proteins | sample Ectturendosymbi2_FD_188042 | JGI IMG/M metagenome (GOLD analysis project Ga0210059, IMG submission 188042) | Ecteinascidia turbinata endosymbiont from Florida, USA - Sample 2 (SPAdes) (version 2) | ecosystem: Host-associated > Tunicates > Ascidians > Unclassified | place: Key West, Florida... | reverse complement strand
GACCTAAAAGTCCTCCACTTATGACGTCACTAACAAAAAACCCGCACCCCCCAAGCAAAAAATTTTTTTCGAGTGCAGACTAGAAGACTTGCCGTGTCTTTTGACGCTTCGCCCAGGTCCGTAACCCGTACAGGAGCGGAGATATTCCCACGCAAAGCCACATGCGTTTAGGCGTTTTTTTCCCAAAAATCCCCGAAAGCAGCCAGACGCCAAAGTGTTAAAACAAACAACAAACCAGCAAAATATGTTTATAAAGCATTGAACTCAAGCTAATTGCACAAAATTAGATTTCCTATATGCCGAAGTTAGCATACTGCGGTGCATGTTTGCTGTATAAACCATCTGGGCAATGTGTTTTGAACTGGTATACATTAGGACCTAGTTTACAAAACAACATTTTTCGTTTGAAGCCAAACCAAGCTTATTAAAACACATTTACATTTATACAATCATATGTTTAAGCATACTAGTCTGTCTTGTACAGTACATAACCACACATGCACATGTCAACACAGACCGCTAACGTATAAGTTACCATTGTTTATGAAATCAACTAGAGGTCGGGTTCGACCAATATGGCTTTTTTGGGACCGATATCAATACCGATATATAGGCCATTCATGGATCAATAGCTGATACTGATAACTGATATTTCAAAAACTTTACTATCTTGTTTTCTGCTTCATTATCAAAACATAATGTATTCTATGCCTTACCTTTTTTCAAAAACTTCAAAAATCAGGATTTATGGGCTAAAATTTTTCAAACAGCAGCAATTTCAATATTTTGCTATGGATTTTAATTATTGTGATTAATGATGATGCTTTTGTTTTGGCTGCAAAGGCTGATGCATGCTTCATGGTTCATCATGTCTCCTTGTTTATGAAAACACACCAGCTGGCATTGCTGCAGGATAACTGTCTTGACTTGGTTTGTTGTGCTTTATTGCGTAAATTGTCTGCATGTGTGAGGATTCAACATTTTGTCAACACCTACTGAGGCAAATAAAATCGGCCGTTTTGGCCGATACAGATATATTGGTGAAACCCAAATATCGGTCTATCTCTAAAAATAGCGTGGTGAATTAACAATGGTCACCAGTATGTAGGAAACAGGAAACTGGCTCACCGTATTTTTCGGACCATAAGGCGCACTTAAAATCCTTTAATTTTCTCAAAAGTTGGAAGTACACTGTATAACGCGGTGCGTCTAATGTATGGATCTGGTTGCGCTTTCTCATCTAGAACCAATTTTAAATGCTAAATGGTGCTATTTGTTTAATTGCTAGTTACAATTTTTTTGTGAACAGACCATCTACCTAATAAACCAACTACAATTGCAATGAGCAGGGTATATGGCTCCGAGAGTAGCTAGCACATACCATAGCTCTATTACTCCACGAGGCTCCTAGTGATATTGGCACACACCAAATGAAACATGGCCACAACTTTCATTTTATTCTATTAGTGACTAGCGGGTTAGGCAAGGGTGACAGATTAAACTCCCTCGTATGCATGGTATTCCGAGGGAGTTGTATCTGTCCGATTAAAGTCCCTCATATGCTAGCTGAGTTTTGCTTCATTTAATGAGCCTTATGGTCCAAAAAATATGGTATTTGTTGTGAAATCCATGCAGCATGGATTCATTATTACGATTACTACACAGCTAAGCATATGCAGCTAACTGACAAAGCAGATTTTGGAGCAAGTGACAGTGAGGCACATGCCTTTTAAGTAAAAAAATCAGTGCAGGCATACAATTGACTGCCCACCGCAACTGTATGACAGATCCTTGTTTAGCAAAAGTTCCAACCATCTATTCTTATCTTAACAATGCAGAAACTTTCAAGTTTCTGCTATGGAGCTACAACCACATGACAGAAAACGTTATAAGTGTAGTCAAGTCACAATAATTGAGGATTCACTGAAACTGAAAGGTTAGATTTGTGAGCTTAAACATGTTACAAATGTGCATTATAAACTGTCATACCTGTTGGTGCCAAATTCAAACTATTTATACATCAAGGTTTAAGCTAAATCACAGCCTTCATCTGGGCTGAAAAAAACTCAGGAAAACAGTATGAACCCTCTCGTGAAGTCATACATGCTTGCAGGAAAATACTCAGCTGCAAGTCAAGTAATATCAAATAATCAATTAAGCTGAAGAAAACAGTACTGCAAAATTTTATTGTACTGTTTATTGTAATTATCGTACTGTTTTCCTCAACTTCAATAGTTTATCAAGCCTAAAAAAGAGCCATAAAATGTAGATTTTTCAATAGAGGGACATGAACAAAGCTAGACAAGTATGAGATTTTGTCAAAGAGCCTTTACCAGTTGCTTCAATATTAGCATATATATAAACATTCTAAACTTGAGTTTCCAGTGTTTTGCAGGAAGTGACAAGACCATCAAATGCAATCTGTTGCAGCTGCAAGTGAATTGCCTACCAAATACAGTTTTCTGAAAGATGCTTATGCTGAGAAAGGTCAGAGCAGAAACGGCTAATTTCAAACTGATCAATCACAACAGCAATATCTACCTCAAGATACAGAGCACATGATGAAGCCCAGTCAATAACTTTTCTTCCAGATTTCTTTCTACCAGCTTCTTCAATTAAACTTGTCACCAAAGCTGATGTTGAAGAAGTGTTTAAAATCGGTCCTTTTCCAAGAACTGCATTGGCTTCATCCACTTGACCTAACCGAACAGCTTTTTCCAACTCTCTCTGGCGAATCTGTTGCTTCAGAAAGTTTGGTTGGAAAACATAAGGTTGGTATGGTCTGAAAAATATGAAATAACTAGTCAGAAACCACATGATCATTTGTACTTCAGTATAAAAGCAATACCTTTATCTCATTAAGTTTATAATATAGTGCTGTGTGGAGAAACCAAATCAAAATAAGAATAATTCTGAAAAGGAAGGACACTTAACACATTGGCTGCCAGTCTACGAATATATTTTATTTGGAAATCTGGGAACAGCAAGGGATATTTCGGTTGTCTTACCAACTGCATAGCTCCTCAGCAGATTGCGCTAGAGAGCTGTTCAAACCCTCAAAAGACTCGGCAAGTCTTCAAGTCTGCAATTAAAAAAATTTTTTGGTTTTGGGTGTCAGTTTTTATGTGAGTGACGTCATAAGCAAGGTAGGTTTTTGGCCATTTTTGGCTGCTGGTACCTGACCTGGGCCCAACCGCTAGATGGAAGTATTTCACTCAAGTTTTCATTGGAAACTAGGCTAGAATCCCAGTCTTTTGAGACCTTGATCAACTTTCTAGCATTTCTGGTTCAAAAGTTATGATCTAAAATAAACAAACAAAGTAATTATCTAATTATGGGATTAATTACTTTGTTGGTTTATTTTAGATCATAACTTTTGACCCAGAAACCCCAGGAAGTCGATCAAAGTATCAAAAGAATCATATATTATAGCCTAGTTTCCAATAAAAACTTGAGCAAAATACTACCATCTAGCTGTTTGGGACCTAAATGCCTAGGTTCAGATGAAGTGGACTTGCTGAATCTTTTGAGGGATTGAACAGTTCTCTAGCGCAATCGTCAGCAGAGATTATTCCCACTCAAAAACATGTGCAAACTGCTGGATTTTAGCCTTAGCCTGTCGGAACGGAATGCGTTAAAACTATATCAAAGCTGACTGCTCACACTGTGCATCAAGTGCCACTGTTATTAATACTTTACAGTGGAAGCCGCTATCAAAATCTCTCTATTAAATACAATATTGCTTGCTACAGAATTTTTTCATTACTTTTGTCATTCTGATATTGCTGGTTACTAAATTCAGACCCTGCTTTATGAATCTACTTTCAATTCCCTAAACAAATTGCTTTTAATGTCAACAAACAATGCCCTAACATAATGAACAGTTAGCTATCTAATTGGAATCTTTTCAAACATTTCACCATTGCAGTTAAAGCAGCTTTGTTATTGCAGTATGGTTAAAGCAGGTTGTCCTTGAAGAGACACATGATCATATCAGAATGACATTTCCACCTACACCAGTAGTCTTCAATCGGGGTGAAATCGTCCTCAAGGGGCGATTTTATGCGTTGCGGGAGCGTTTTTGTGATTTACCCAATTTGGGGGGCGATTTCGGCAAATGATTCCAAACTAAAAACTATATTTGCCACTTTGGAACCAAACTATTTGATGCACTTTCGACTGAACGTGGTTCGTAAGGTTATAAAGCACAAGATATAGGACTGGTTATGTAACAATCCAACTAACATTGTCATGTGTAACCCTTCACTACACTAAATATCCAAGACCATGGAAAGTGTTACTTGTTGGGAGCCAAGCACTGCGGTTCTTATGAATTTCCAGCTATATTTAAGCATAATGTTTAAAACAAGATGAAATAATGGAGAAATCATTGCAATAAATAGTTTGGTAGTTAGTTGACCAAGTCGTTGTATTAGCAGCATTGTTACGGTAGGTAACACTGTGAAGTTTACAGCAGGCAAAGCGTTAACACGCTCCTTTTAATACTTGAAAAAAGTAAAACACATTAAACAAAATAATGTTGAAAGACGTTGGCAAACGACGCACACAAAATACAAGAAACACTACTTTTCAGCGCTTCAACATGCGAGCGCTAAAAATAATTGTGCGATACAGCGCACCAATGCTGTTGTTGTAAAACTACAATCAATAAATGAACACTCAGCAATGTGCTCTTCACGAAAGTCAAAGCTTAAATTTAAATGTAGGAACCAAACAAGCAAGCGATGGAGTGGTTAAGTACAATTTTGCTCCTTCTTGCTGTAACTCACATTGTAACCACTGCCCTCAATCTCCCACAGTTTGACCAAACTCAATTCAGCGCAAACTCGGTCGCTTTGTGCACTAATGAGTAATTGTTTATCAACGCTCTGGCTGTTCCATCACACCAATCTGCACCACCAATGCTATGCACGCTCTTGCCATAACAAGCGTCAAATAGGAGCCATCAAGCAATAACATTTTCAAGGCTGTATGCATTGCACCATGTGCCAAACTTTGGACTTTCCTCGTGTAGGCTATAGTAGTATGCATTAGTTTGTTTTAATATGCTTATACTGCTTGAAAGCGACCAGTACTACTGATATAGCTCTCGGAACATACCTAATCGGCCAAACTCTATTTTTGAAAGATGAATATCTTTAGTATCTTGGAAGATATTAAAATGGTTCAACAATCACAACAATACCACCAATAAATCATCACATCGATTTTGCTGCAACTGGGAATATTAATCAAAAGTTGTCATTGAGATTAGCCTGGTTTTTGCAATGAACTGTCACAAATCTCTCCAACTGTAACCTATGTCTTATTATTAGGAAAATTGCCTTGAAACAAGACTTTATATAGTCTTCGGTAGAACAGTGTCAAACATTGTTTCGTAAGCAAACACGTCATAGTTTGTTATATTGTATTTTTCAAATTTTGGTTTGTAACCAGGGGTCGTACTGAGGTTAGATGGTGCCCGTAACAAGAAACAAGTCTGGCGCTCCCATATTCAAACCTAAGGTTTTTCGGGAGCAAATGGACTGTATTGAAGAAAGTAACTGCAAAACTGTTTTGGCGCCCTGGGCAGTGTGCCCCTCATTACGCCCCTGCTTGTAACTTGAGTAAAACAATGGAATTACTTTAAGTGCATTCTATTGAAAAAATATAGGGAAAAAGACTGTTGCGAAACAATTTACGTAGCAATTGTGGCGATGTGATTACGCTGTATAAGGATGAGTTCATAACAGCAATAACAGAGTGAACCTGTCTGAGTGAAGATCTCTGTTGCTGTTACGCTGAGGGTCATCAGTTCAACTCTTTAATTGGCTCAAGACGACGAGTAAAATTAATTACAGTTAGCCGTGTTGCAAAATGTGCTTATTGTTTTTCAGTCAGTTCGAGAGTTTTGTTGTGCTTGTGGATATAGCTGCACTGTGTTCCTCATACTAATGACAAGAGTATAACAGAAGAATAGGCTGTGTAAGGGGTAACTTACAACGGCGATTAAGTCCACCCGCCTTTATCTTGCTAAACTAAGAATTCTAAGAAATCGTTTTCGCCGCCTCTACTTTGAGGCTTGCGAAGAAGTCATTCTGTTGTGGAGATCAAGCTGAACGTTGGATTGTGTAGAAAGTGACTGGGTGAATTACCTTTTTCCCAGGTAACTAACATAAGCGAATGCATTTCCACATTCAGGAACTTTTCATCTACTTCCAAAGCGATGATAAAGCCATGTCATATGTTATTTACATGGATGGTCAGACTTTCGTATCAAGCGAAATGAGCATTTTCCGGAAGTTAGGGGATAAGTTAAGCCTTTTATACTACTGGAGTTTCCCACGTCGTATATTGCTGAGCAACGTTTCAGCCAAGTATTGCACATGCGCAATAAATAACGCAATCATCTTGACATGAACAAGACTTGGGGGCAAGGTTCACAGTAGTTGGAACCAGGGTTGCAGGTGCAGAGTTGGAGGTAAAATGTCTGACTCCTACTCCTAGTTTCCAAAATTTTCCGACTCTGACCTTTCAAAATTTCAGACTCTGACTCAACATAACGTGAATGAAGTTTGGCTGTCAACAATTTTGTAGCAACTAGCAATCAATGAAAATGGTGGTGCACAGCAAGAATTCTCATTTCAACATAGGTTTAAAAAAATTTTAACCATTTCAACTTTCAACAGGCACGAGTTGGGATTTCTAACTCAGGCGTGCAATGTACAAAATGATTAATTGGCCTGTCAGAGTCAGATAAAAAATCCGACTCCAACATTCAACACCAACTTTTGGTGTTATTAGAAATCAGACTCCTAGCGACTCTGCAACCCTGGTTGGAACTGTTACGGCCATTTGTTTTTGGAAAAGAATAACATCTTTTTCTACAAATGCATTTGTTTTGTTTGTTCTTTTTTGTGCAAACAAATTTCCCGCTCATATTTCATTAGCATTGAATTATTTTTCAAATAAGATATTATTTTAGACAACACTAAAATCATATGTGGAGGGTGATTTTTAAGCAAAGTTCCTGTAGGGGGGCGATTGAACAAAAAAGGTTGAAGACCACTGACCTAAACAAAGCCCATTTTATATGTTGAATAAATGTGGTTTTTGGTTACGTCTTTACTCTTCAAGTCAATTGCTTCGTTGCTGTTATAAAAACTGGTGCATAACATCAATACTCGTCTGCACATATAGATCGGACTTCTATTGAACACTGTGTTTTATCTTGAAAGTTCATACATTTATGTACAGTACAATAACTATGAAGAGAAATTATGGCATGAATAAATAAGGAACCTATTTGGGTTTCAATTGCAAGACATTTTAGGAAAGTGGCATAAGTGTGGTAAACTCTCAAAACCTGCCTGGTACCCAATGTGATATCTCAGGGGAAAATCCCAGTAGTGAAAGTGTTATATAAATCTAAAAACAACTGCCCTGAGCCAGTTTTAACACCTTCACTGCCAGACAGTTTTTGGGTGAAAACCCAGTTTCTAGCATGTCTTAGCCACTGCATAACTCACTAGGTGATTGTGCTAGATATCTGTTCAAACCCTCGAAAGACTCAGCAAGTCTTTGAGTCAGCAATGAAAAAATGTTTTTTGGTTTCGAGTCTTGGATTTGTTGTGAGTGATGTCGTAAGTGGAGTAGTTTTAGGCCTTTTAGGCCCACTTCATCCGGCCCTGGGCCCAAACTGTTAGATGGTAGTATTTCGCTCAAGTTTTTATTGGAAACTATGCTAAAATCTGAGTCTTTTGAGACTTTGGGTGACTTGCTGGGGTTTCGGTTCAAAAGTTATGGCCTAAACACTACAAAATAATTAATAAATCCCCAATTAGATAATTAATTTGTTGTTTTTAGATCATAACTTTTGAACACAGAACCTTAGAAAGTTGATCTAAGGCTCAAAAGACCCTGATTCTTTCCTGCTTTCCAATAAAAACTTGAGAAAAATACTTCCATCTAGCAGTTGGGCCCTAGGCCAGGTAACATAATCCAAAATGGCCAAAAACCTACCCCACTTGTAATGTCACCCACAAACAACCCGGAACCAAAAAATTATTTTGCGTTGCAGACTAGAAGGCTTGCCGGGTCTTTTGAGGGTTTTAACAGCTTTCGACCACAATCGACTGGTGAGTTATGGAGTTGCAAAGCGGTGCAAAATTAGCAGCTCAATGCGTGATTTTTAGGTACGATAGATTCGCACACTGGCAGCGAAGGTGTCAATATGCAAAATCCACAGTACTACAACTAGGTCATTAATTTACACATTTTTCATTGGAAGTTGAATGTGCTTTTATCAAAACAAGTTAACATGAAATGCTAATTCTTCCTTGCAATACATGTGATAATTACTTTCAAGAGAATACCCAAGAGTGCACAAATTAAATTGCAAACAATCAATTCTTGACATGGTTGTAATTCGTGCCAAATTGAGGACATGCACTTCTAACTAATGTTCTACATATATCTCACGCCACATTTCAAATCATTTGCTGCATAAACAAAGCCAAACTTACCTTCCAACATATCGTGAAGAAATTCCCTGTGGTGCCTCAGTTGGTGGAGGGGGATTAGGCAGAACATTGTTGGTAGGATATACAGCAGCCATGGTCTTTAAATAACCAGATCACATCAGGATCAGACAAAGCTTTTGAACTTTGCAAGCAGATTTACCTTGATCACATTGTGCTCTACTTAATTATCAACTTCAAGATCTTTTAATCAACTACAAATGTTACTGAAAATTAGCAATATGAAATGGTTTATAAATGAAGTTCAGCAGCTTTGCAATAACTACTGTTGCAACCAGAAAGCCCGAGCAACAAGTGCACTAAACCTCACTGCGGCAACAAGCAACAATAGAGATCACGCACCATGATCACCATTGTTGCTTGTTTGCGCCACTTACATATGGGTGGTATTCTTTGCCCACATCCTGTTTCTGGTGAATAGCACATTCAACACCATGCCGACCGAGTGGTTGCAACAACACCCCCTCCTTTCTGTAACAAACCGCACCAATCACATGTTCTTTTTGTAAAGGTTGCACATGGTATGGCCTTCACATCCTTGTCACAGCACCTTTTTGTTGTGACTGGAAAGGTCGATTGGCAAGTGTACAAAGCTTCACACTGTGGATTCTTCATTGTTTGAGTGAGTTCTTTCAATCCACTGCTAGGCTGCACTGGATCTTGGGCAGGTGTTCAGCAGCAATTCTATTGTTTCATCGTCCAAGACCGTTAGGCCATGCGCTCCACGGAGGATAACATGGTCAACGGTCTGTTCTTCTGTGGCAGCAAGCAACAATAGAGATTACATGCCATTATCACTCTGTTATTGCTTGTTCGTGCCACTTATACAAGTTGGGTAGTTTTTTTGGCCGTTTTTGCTCAGATTACCTAGCCCTGGGCCCTAACCACTAGATGGAATATTTTGACTCATGTTTTTGTTGGAAACTTGGCTAGAATCCGAGTCTTTTGAGCCTTTGATTAACTTTCTAACGTCTCTGATTCAAAAGTTATGGCCTAAAAAAATATAAATTAACTACTTGATCCCCTAATTATAAAAAGAGTTTTGAATGTATAAAAACAGTAAATGTTTAACGTGACAAATTTAAAACCGTTTTCTTCTAGTGGCTTTTCCTTGCCTGCAACGCATTTTACTTCAATTTACCATATAACCGCTTTGCACATATTACATTTTATACCGAGAGTAAAAGACTTTTACTAACTATTATACACTGTTCCCTTTGCACTGAAATCAGCTTCGTCTATGGGAGGTCTGCAGCCTAGATGACCCTTGGTCCTTCGCAGCCTCCAACTCCCTCATGCATTCCATACATCGATGTACTTGGAAGTCATTGCAGTTCTTCATTATAATAATCATGATGACATCATTCATGCGTGTGTCTTAAAGAGCTTCTTTTTCATCAAAGTACAGTAAATGCATTAGCGCCATCAAGTGTATACTATATACTACTGCAAAGTAAACATCCTCGTCTTCTTTTGTGTATTTGTTTTTTTTCTCTTTACTGCGATGCATGTTAAAAGTCCACGTTACACATAATACAATACAATAATTAGATAATTAATTTGATTTTAGACGTAACATTTGAACCAGAAACATTAGAATGCCAAACAAAGGCTAAAAAGACTCGGATTCTATCCTAGTTTTGCAATAAAAAACTTGAGTGAAAAAATTATATGTAGTGGTTAAGGCCCAGGGCCAGGCAACCTGAGTCAAAATGGCCTAAAACCTACCCCAGTTATGAAATCACCCACAAAATCCCTAAACCAAAACCAAAAACTTATGTCGTTACCAATTGGAATACTCGCCGCATCTTTTGAGGGTTTGAACAGCTCTCTAGCTCAATTGCCTGGCAAGTAATGGAGTTGCGAAGTGGCATGGAAATAGCGGCTAATGCAGGAGTTCATAGTATGATATATTTGTACACCAGCTGCGAACATGTTATTTAATTTTTGTTTCTGAATGTTGTGCAAAGTTCTTTGTAATGGCAAAGTAGGAGATGTTTATGATGAACTTCATAAGCTATGTTTACAAAATATTGGTGCCTGGTAATGTGAGAATATTCATTATCTTCCTAGAAGGGAACAAGTGATTTTGTCATATAACTTCAAATATTACAGGGCTTGATCAAAGTTTATCAAAGTGATTGCATTCATATTACATTGACAATGTCCAATTGCATTATTCAAATATTATACAACTCTCAACCAAAATAGTAGTATTACAAGAAAGTACATACAAGGAACTACCAAAAACACAAAAAAATTAGGGGATACCTTGTTTCTCACATGGGAATTTTAGGGGTTGTTTCTAGCTCTGCCAAAATTATAATAAGGTTTAGTGTCTGTAGGCAAAATGGGCTTTAGTTTTTAGCTTTGCACGCTATGAAGTGGTGGAATTAACACTTCACTCAAGTTTTTCCTGAGTTCAAGTCAAAAATTGCAAATTTGTTTTGAGAAGATAAAGAGCATCACCTAGCGGTTACTGAAATAAACAGCTATTATCTTACAAAACCCCTGATCTGATTTTAAAAGCTTATTTTTAGCATTTTTTCCACTTGTTTTATGCAGGCTAGATTTCAATTGCAATCAAATGGTAGGCCACTACAAACATCCTTCCTAGTGTGTCAATGGCTAACACTACTGATAAAAAACACGAAAAGGTACATGTTTTGCTCAGTAACCTATTAAACATAGGTCACAATTTACTCAAAAAAACATTTTTGATACTAAAAAAAGCTTGGGATTAAGGTGCAAGTACATTGAAAATAAAATATCTTTATTCATTCAAGTTTAATATGGAAACCATGACATTTCTCATTCACTGTGATTTACTCTGTTAGTTCCTGTAGGTTGGATTCTTCACAGTTCATACTTCAGGGTTCCCACACAATTTTCAAAACCAAATTCCATGACATTCCAGACTTTTCCATGACTTTTTCCATGACTTTTCCATGACCTTTGTTACGCTTTTTCCATGCGTGTTTAAGTGATACTTACACTTGCAAACTGGTAACAGTCTTATTAAAAATAGCTGATGTTGCGCTAATGGGATCCAAATATGCCAAACGTGCTCCCTGTGTAG
>Ga0210059_1014528_pt1 | contig 11620 bp, 7 predicted proteins | sample Ectturendosymbi2_FD_188042 | JGI IMG/M metagenome (GOLD analysis project Ga0210059, IMG submission 188042) | Ecteinascidia turbinata endosymbiont from Florida, USA - Sample 2 (SPAdes) (version 2) | ecosystem: Host-associated > Tunicates > Ascidians > Unclassified | place: Key West, Florida... | reverse complement strand
ATGACCATGCGCTGGTCCAGGACAACCAGCGAAAACGTGCAATTTGTCTGTATTTCATCATTGTTGCGTCACGCGGACGCACGTTGTGGTGTGCCTGGATGATGCCACTTACGTACATGTACTTGAATTTTTCGTAATGTACAATTATGCCAACTCGGTTTGGTTTTAAGCGTTTTACAGAGCAATTGGTTACCTTTGCCCTGTTGTATAAGTTGAAAGAATGCTGGTAATCACAAACTTCGCTTTTTGCATCGCTTGACCGCTGAATATTTTCAAGTGTGTGGTCATGATCTTGCTATATCCAACTGCCCATACCTGAAGAAAAGTTAGCCGCTTTACAACAAGTATATCTAATGGCCATAAATAAATATAGGACACTCGTTTGTCGCTCCAGTGCAATCGCTAATGCTGCAGTTTTTACAAAATTCGTCAAAATTTTCAACTTCTCAAAATTTCAACTTCTCTTCAAGTTAGAAGTATCCCCCTTGAAAATCTCCTTTTTACTCAATGTGTCACTTCCAATAACTCCAGCATAAAGAAAAGTTTCAAGACCTCTTTTCATGTCCGAACCCTGTGTTCTCGTAATCTACGAAGCCGTATAAGTCATAACGAAACGCTCCGCGGTAGTTCCTAATTGGAAACAGTGGGATTGGAGTTGACGTTGTTGCGCAGAAACCCATGCATGCCTCTAGTTGCAAAATTAGCTGTTTGTTTCAGTGCGCCTTCAACAGAGACTAATATGAAATAACGTTTTTCTTTTTTAATATCTGATAGCGTTTCTTCACTTCGCTTAAACGCCATGCGATTATGAAGATTCGGTGTATTGTGTCAGTTTCACACGAAGAATAGCGAAGAGGCATAAGCTCCCACAGTTTGAACCGTTGTGCTCATTAAACTGAAGTTTTTCATCATCGTCTTTACACGTTTTGTAGCACATTAACAGATTTCACCAAACATCCCTTCTGAGAGTTAAAATCAACCTCCGAATTCGTCATTTATTATTACCATGAATTCGTAACTTTTGGGAGTTGCCAGATGTTTTGAACAATACAGGAATTGATGGAAAATGGCGTAAACATTTTCTTTGTTCACGATCGCTCAATGCTATGGTAACTGTCGGTTATAATACTCTATCATAAGCATGACATAACTGCAGCAATAACATAATCGGTTTTTACATTGATCTCAACCCTATGGAAGTCATGGCTGATTTGCGATGGTCGATAAAACTTACAAGCGTTCATTTTTTGCACAAGGCAAAATCTGGTACATGTCACGTTGCTTGACAAATTGGTCGGCCGCAGGTTGGCGCATAGAGGCCAACAGGGTGAATTGCCTTTCACCTTACCTCTGCTGCTAGTTGCCACAATTTGAGTTTATTCAACAATGCGATGAAGCTTGTGTCAACCACTAGAAGCTTTCTGATTGATTTGCCTTTCTTACGCGTAGAGTGGCTTGTTTTTCAACATATCGCTGCTCATTAACTTGCGTTTTTCGATATCTTCAACGTTTCAGATTGCTTTCTCTCCACTATTTGTGGAAGTTATTTTGGTTGAGATCGGCAGGTCTAAAAGCAAGCACTAGGCCTGAGAGTTTGTTTAAAACAAACCTGCTTGTAGGAACAAATACAAAATTAGGCTGTTTTGTGATCTTGAATAAAACCAACGTGCTAACAATTTTTGGTGTGGTGAAGTTCTCTCACAACTTAAGTACTGGAGTTTCTTTCTCTCACTTTAAAAGTTTTCTGACACTGACCCTTCTCCACAACGCCGCATATCAGCAGGTATAGACTTGAGCAATGAGCTGTTGGAAGTCGTCTCAACCCATTGTGGAGTATGAGCCATCTTACAGAACTGCTTCGAGTGCATTGTTGCTCGACCTGCTATTTAAAATATTACCAGACTGGTGCTTACTGATGAGATACGTGGGCAGGATGTACAACCTTAACTTTTAATTTGCACTACACAAAATTTTCACCGACTACGATTGGAACATACTTAGCAGTTGAGATAGATGGTACGGTGATGTTTCAACTGACCCACGACTTTACGTTAAAAAGTGCGTTTATTGCGCAGTTCAGCTGTCCAGGTCTGAAACAAGGTTGTCAATTCGCTGAAGTGTATTTTAACATGGATGTGAATTCCAATTCTTTTTTTTGCGAAACTCGGTCTTTCTTATCACGCTTCATTGGTGTAATTGCTGATGTCTCATCGATTTATGAAATTCGTACAAACAGTGATGCACCCTAAGCGATTAATGTGTGTGAGCGCAGCAAGTCCTCCATACAGTAACAACACAAGGTGGGTATTGAAAACAATGAAGTAATTTGAAAGGTTTCGAAACCTGTCTGCACCCAAGCAACACAGGCAGCATGGGCAAACGTACTCATACCCACCTACTGAATACCGAATTGTCCTGGCCTCAGAAAAATAGCGCATAACCTCAGCTTAATGAACGCCGAGTGGTTCGCGGGCCTGGGGCATGTTTGGTTTCGATGAACGGTATGTGCTTAAAACAAGTTCAGCTGAGACGCAACGTTACAATTTTTAAATGCATATTTCATTTCGTTCGGCCATTATATTCAGTTTGCCCGGGGAGCAAGTGCCCTGTTTCTACACGTGGACGCATATTACAGTATTTGTCTTCCTCTTAAATTCGCGTGTTGCCGGGTGAGACATTTCAAGTACCACTTCACGTCGCCAGTGACTCTGATGTTAAGCAATTTCTTGCCTCTGAATATCGCTGCCTCGCATACAAAACTATTATTTTTTGAAACAAAATATGTTGACTCTTCGCAATCCTTGCAGGAAACACTGGCTGGAACAACTTCGGAGTGCTTCCACTAACAATTTGCGGGCAATTGCTTCACCTCAAACTGCACCACCTGCCAGTAATGTGCGCCAACAAATTGGTGTAGTTTCATTCCACCAAAAGCACGTATCATACTCATATTACGCAATACCAATGGCTGTCTATAACCTAGACAGATAATATTCTTACCTGAGACCTCTTGTTTTGCCCCGGCTCCAATGCCTTGCAAGGTTGGCATATACAGCTTGCCCACAAGGTACACTGAACCTAGCAATGACTCACATAACATAGCATCCGTAGGAAGACAGGAGGACAACTGCTGAAAAGCGGAAAATAATTTTTGGAATGTTCATGAAATGAAAACCTCCAGGATTGGCTGTTAAAGCCTTCGAGGAACAGTCTGCCACTGTTCAGAATACATTAATGTGTGATCTGCGCTCGGCGCCGAGTATAGATTTCCAACCGGTGATTTATCAAGTTCACAATGTAAGTCATGCACACTTTTTACGTATCGGAAGCAGTCACGTAGCCAGGATTTTTTTTTGGTCCCTCCAAATCTAGGATTGAAAAGCCCAAGTTTAGTAGTATACCAATTTTTAAAAAATTCTAATTTTTCATGCAAACAAAATGTGTAAAACAAAACAAAGGGCCACCGACCTTTTTCCTAATAGCACGGACAAAATACGTCAGAGATGTTTAAAATACCGCGGCTTGTTTTTTTGTCGTTTCGCGCATTTTTCGTCTATGGAATTGTGAGGCCACGGTCCCGATTCACCCTGACAACACCTTTGATTGGAAACCCCTTTTATGGTTTTCAAAGGACGAATTATGCCATGCAACATGACTGATATTGTTCCTAATAGCGAAGCCTAGTGGCGGATTACAAGACACAAGTACAACGTTTTCGTAAAGATTTGATTGTAATTCCCTGGATAGCCTGTAAGCTGTAAAACCCACTTGCTGTAAACAACTGTCTCATTCAAAATTTCCCAAACTAATCCAGGTGTGTAGCGCATGCAATTTGTTTTGTCGGGATTTCATCAAGGCCACTGGCTAATGCAAGAAATGAACCTGTAAAAGTTTGTTTGAACTGAAATCACCTTTCAGAGCTCGTTTATATTGTTTGTGGAATGTGCGTGTAGCTGCGCAACGAGGTTGTTTGTAAAATCGTAAATTTGTTCACAGTGCTTAATCCTTCAAATGTTTATTATCCAATGATCGACCGCGTGTTGACTTTGTTGAGGTTACGAGTATTTCGCGTACAAGATTTAAACTGGATAGCTCCACCCGCATTGTTTGCTGTCGCTCAAAATTTTGATCTATACTATGTTGCATCTACCGAAGTTGTTCTCTGTTAAGACCACGCCAGTAACCAGTGGAGGCGCAGGGAGGCTTCGCCCCCCCAGGAAAAATATGTTGGGCATAGTTGAAAACTACTGGACATAGTTTGAAAAATTTGGGCCCTTCTCAGAAAACTTTTCGCCACCCCTGGTGTTCCAAGCTGGTTACGGGTCTGGTTAAGGCTAGTGACGAAAAAAGACTCACTGGTGCACTAAGCACTGACCAACATTGGTGCTCGAAGCTAGTATTTTAAACAAGTAATAAGACACTTGCAGCTTCTCAGTTGCTAACCCAAATTCAAAATTATCCCCCACCGACGAAAAGCTCGCCATTTCAGACAGTTACAAAATGAATACATTTCTGTCATCAGAGAAGCATGACGAAATAATAATAATTTGACCTAAATGGCAACTGTTTTTATCAGTAAGGATGCTATTTGTCTGTCCATTTAACCTCACGAATGTTTAAGAAAGTTGTGGACGAAATTAAAAGGAAATGGGTTCACGAAACACTCTAGATTTCAAACTGAAATTCTTAAATAGAGTTAATATAGCGCCTATATGTTTTCAAGAAATTTAAGCTCAAGACAAGGTCAACTTTAGTGCATTTTGCTCTAGACTGGCAACCTGCCTAGTACCTTGCAACCCTGCCCAGAAAGCCTGCAGCTTTTCATCGCCACCGATAGAGTTACCATTTTGCAGGAAATATGTAAGTGTTAATAATCTTATTGCCCGACAGACGTCAGAGCAAAGGTTGTTGAAAAAAGTTTTTTCCAAAATCTTTAAAAAACATTTTTTGCGTTTTTTGTTCATTTTGGTTAGGTACTGCACTCCATAGCATATATTTTATATGTAAATAATAATCCAAGATGGAGTCTTAAGAACTTTGAATACAGTTAATGACCGCCATGGTCTTTCATCAATCCAATGTGACAGTGTGACACAGCGACTATCTTCGTTAACACCAATAAATTCTCGGGCCATTGCGTTTTTATTTATTCTAATTTCCACTGACAATTGGTTACTTTATTACATGATGGTTTTTGTATTGTTTCTGTTTATTAACTGAGTCATATGAAATAATAATAAATCAGTCAATTAATCTGATGGTCAATTTCATGAAATGGGCGTTGATCTTGATGAATTTTCAGATAATATCTACTGTACATTCTGCGATTCATTACAAGCTTAGCTCAACTCTTTGTAGATAATTTACCACCCGAAAAATCAAGATTTTCCTGATTTGCAGAAACTGAGTTGCTATGAAAATGTTATGTACGATGCATGACAAATCAAAATAGGTTGCCCTTGGAGAAATGTGTGTGAATTGCTAACAACATCCTACGACCAGGCATATTGGAATTTGCAGTAGTTGCTATCTGAGCCTTCCAGACAATCAAATGAGAAAGTATGTGAAACAGATACCAAGTATTTTGGTTGCTAAGTGCATGTGGTGTATAACAAGGGCGGATCCAGACGGGGGCAATCGCCGTCCTTTGTTTTGTCACAGAATTGTTGTGAAGTATACTTCATCTCTCTTGCAGTTGTGAACCCGTGATGAGACTTGACTACCAAATATTACTGAAATCGCCCCCGCTAACATTACTGGCTGGATCAGCCCCTGGTGTATAATTCAAAGTACCTTTCACCAAACGCTTGAGCATTTTATAGTCTGTTTGACGCAGTGCCTATTTGGCTAAGACCTACAACAGCAAACAATCCGATTAAGTGTCAAGACTACAATGATTTCTATGACTACATATATAAGTGGTCTTACTACTTGAAATGACCAATATTTCAGTACTGTTGCGCATCTAAATAGCTGATGAGCCTATCTTTAATATTTACACTATGAATTTTGACATACACTGTTGACAAAATCATGTTTCACAGGTATTTTCATTAGTGGGTTCTTTGACAGTTCTATTGGTGTTTTTCTCACATTTTTTTAATTGGGTGTCTTTTTTGGTAGAATTACAACACCCTGGTCAGAACGCTATGTGTTAGCAGTGGCCCTTCTGCTACACCTGGGAAGAAAACGCTAAAGTGTATACCATGATCAGGGCCGTCGCCAGCGGAGAACCAGTGGTGCCCGGACCTCCCATTTAAAATCTGTACCCCCCATTTCATGTTTGGCCCCCGGTTGCTGCATACATCCAATATTGTATTTAAAAATGTGCCCGCCCCTTGTGATTTTTGACCCCCGGCTGTGAACTCCTGGTGACGGGCCTGACCATGATCAAGAATCCGAATACTGTGACCACTTTTTGCTAGATATAGGCCTACCAATTTTTACAGACCTTCATTTGTCTCAATACCAATTTTTACACTTCTCAATTTTCTTGAGCTGCTTTTGTGCCTTGTGTCCCAAGAAAGTCGTTTGTCTGCTGAATGGTATCCGTCATTGGCTAGGACTAAAACCAATGATGGTTCAAATGCATGGCAAGCTGTGCGCTTTTATGTAGTTTATGCGTTCTGAAAGTACGCCAACCTTCAGGATAGCTATGCCGTCCTGTCCTCTGTTTAATAGCTAAAGGGTAGACAATTAAATGCAACAGTGGTAGTAATCGCAAGTTTATTAACATTTTCGACAATCTTGAAATATCTACGACTTTCAACTTACGTAAACTCCAAAGGCGTGTGCTGTGAATTTTGTTCTTCGAAAAGCAAGAGATTTTGCTCTATTCCAACGACTCGCATTATGGGCTGGTACCTGAAATTTAAATTTTGTTGCAGGTATCCGCATCGCCTTGATCTACTAAGGCAAGCACAAGGGAAAGATGGTGATTCGGGGCATTAAAACTAACGGGAAACAACCAACAACAATAGAGATCCCTTATTGAGTTCATCTACTATTATTAGAGCACTATCATTATTAGAGCAACCAATGATTTGACCTAAAAACTTAAAATTTTGACTTTCTAATTTACAAAGTTTGACTTTGTTTTGACCTATTCATTTCCTGCATTTGCGATTGAAACGCGGAATAAAAAGCATATTTTAGAAATTACACCGATAGTCTTAAAAATCTTTTTTTCTGTTGAAATAAAACAAAAAGCAAGAGTGTGAAAGAAAGACCCAACAAAATTAGAGGTGTGTAACAAATGCAGACAAAAATCAATCCAAAAGCACAAGAGATTTATCCAGCGTCAATAAATCTCCTGAAGTCATTGAGAAGGTCCTACATCAGGGATTGGCAGGGATTTATGGCCACCAAAAAAGGTGTGGGAACGCATCGAAAAAAATAGCCATTTTAAAACAGCTTCTAATTCATTTCAAAACAAAACGTGAAAAATGTGTGGGAACGCCGTTCCCATGCGTTCCCGCCCCACTGCACCCCTGGGGCTCGGTGGCACGCGTGCCGTAGGTTGTCGATCTCTGTTCTACATTGTTAGCCTATACTTCAATATCAAGTACTACCACCCCTAGCGTACTTTCAATCGTCCAGTAGTGGACAATACAACATTGTGTCAGAAGTCGCAAAGAAAGAGTATTGTGCCAGAGTTTCAACTAAACTTGCAAAAGCATGTCAATATCTGTTATTGAAGCTTTAATAATATATCGATCAAGAGAAAAAAACTGTGCTGCAAGAAATTTTGACCTAATGACAAATTCTGATAACTTTGGAGTCGCTCATGGTATCAGTGTGAAATTTGGTTTGTGGACGTTTCATAAACTTTACAATAAGGAGAAAAAATTTGACTTTCTTGACTTTTGGTTGCCTTGATCATTATATAAGGTAAAATGAATTTCGATAATTCATGTGTGGTGACTATCACAGTGACTTGTCAGTTATGAGCGACATCTTACCGGTGACCATTTATTTGCATGTGGCGCCATCTCCAGGCCGCCACATCACTTCCCTCTCCATTAGCGTGAAGTTCTATCATTTTATCATACTTTGATTACATCATTTTTAACAAGTTCGACACTCACCCTTTGGTTCAAGCCCCCTCTAGTTACGGGCCTGCACATGAATACTGTCATTCTGTCATTGTCCTTTAAATAAACGTATTTGAATCGTGCAGACACTTTGAACACACACTTACCCAGTGTCAGTTATTCTTATACCACAGCCAAGGACCAACTTTCAGGGGTAACGGTGTGACAAGTCCCCCAACTTTTGGACAAACGGGGATACAATGCATTTTGTACCCCCAATATTTTGTGACAAAAAAATAACGCAGTTGCACAAATTTCATGATTACATTGCTGTTTAAAATCCTCAGCATAAAGCTAGGGAGTAAATAAGTAAAATGGACATTATCATTGGATTACATAGTGACAGTGTGCAGATTTACTATGTAAACTGAATTTTCATCTAATAACTGTGTTCGTTAATTTGAATTAATCGAATCAGCGTGTACATAAACGTCACTCAATCATTTCACTGATTCGTGTCGTCTTCGTATGAGTCGAATACCTGCGCTGGTCTGTAGCTTGCAATATACAGAACACGGTTGCCACTGCTAGTCGTTTACTAAAAATCTTGATCTTGTGGTTCTTCATTTGATCTACGTGGTTTAGTGGTATTTATGAGAATCTTGTGGTTTTCAGTAGCAGTACATTTTATTTCGGACCTGACCAAATTCCAATCGATTATCACAATTTTTTAGCATAATTATGCCTATTTACCATAAGGTTACATGGTGACCACAAACAATAATATTATAATTGTGTGATATGCACAATAGCATGCATATCGCTAGGGCAACCAAGAGTCAATAAAGTCAAAATTTTCTGCCGTTTTGAAAGTTCATGAAACGTCTACAAACCAAATTTCACGCTCATACCTTGAGGGAATCCCAAGTTATTAGGTCAAAAAAAGTCAAAATTTATCATTAGGTTAAAATTTATCGTTAGGTCAAAAGTTTCTTGCAGCAGAGTTTTTTTTCTCTTCATCGATACTTTACTGAGACTAAAACAACAGACATTGATATGTTTTTGCAAGTGTAGTTGCAATTCTGTAATAATGGAGGGTTTGTTGCTACTTCTGGCGTAATAATGCTGTTTTGCCCACTACTGGACGATTGAATAGAATGTAGGATAGGCAGTGGCGTAACTGACAAGGGGGGAAAGAGGGCGAGCCGCCGCCCCTGACAAGCTAAATGTAAAAACTGGGCCCCCTTTAGTTGACATTTTGATATTTAGTATTCTTTAATTTGTTGTTTTTTTTGCGTTTTTCGGGGTATTTTCTCTTTTTAAATCTAGTATGGGCATCCACGACATCCAGAAATTCACTATCATTTGTTAACCTTTTTCTGAATTTTGGCTAGTGGGCCCCCCTGCGCTGACCAGTGGGGCCCCTTCAGTTAATCTCTGCCCCCTGGCTTAAACCTCTAGTTGCGCCATTGAGGATAGGCATGGTAAGGCAAGAAACGTGGTCTTACAGTACTTGGTTTGGTAAATACTCAATCCATTATGCATATAACGTTTCAACTTTATGATGTTCTCAGGTTTGACTCTACTGTAGATATTTATCTACTTATCAATATATCATCTCCGAAGTTAAAAAACAAATATTTTAAAATTTCGAAGCATAGAGTGCATCAATATGTTTCTGGGTTAACCTCAACACCTAAGGCTGAATTATTTTGTAGTTGCAAACGCAGAAAATTTATAGGTCAAAATAAAGTCAAAATCTGTAAATTATAAAGTCAAAATTTTAAGTTTTTAGGTCAAAAAATTGGTTGCCCTACATTTCACACAAAGTTTGTCCCCCCAAAGTTTTCTAGCAAACTCGGTCACTGACCACAGGTGTCTACCAGCTGTAAGGAATTGACTTCTTCATTACTTTTCTGCAATAAATGTCATTGCAACAGAAATGTGATCTTTGCTATTAAAGAATTGGTTTACACATGAAAATTATTTTTTCCTCCTGTTTGTTCATGAGAAAAGGACCAGTTTGTTAAAAGATCATCACATTTCTGCAAGGAGTACATTTACTGCGAAGCAGAGACGAAATTGAAATATAAGATCTAGAACTAGATAGAATGAGCTGACCCTGGCCTTACGGTACTTTAAATTACAAACTTCGAACCAGTTACTTTCAACTTTCCGTGGTTATCTTATGTTTTACAGCATGTATCAAACTGGTGGCCCGCCACGTCTTTTTATGTGGCCCGCTAAGCTTAAATTTTAAGCCTCAGCCTGCTTACTTTTTTTGGAACTGTAGTGGTTTATACCTGTTTACAAAGGTGAACAACGTTTTTTGCCATGTTATAACTTTGCTATTTTAGTCATCTTGCTGATCTAACGTGTCTCTTTAAAAAAAGTTGTTCAGTTTTAAGGCCCCTTTCTTTGCAACATACCATTATTACGTCACAGAGGCGCTGTTAAAGCATTAGCGTAGTAGATGATTGTGGTTAATTCTGTTACAACTGGTCCTTTGAGGGGAACCATAATGCTGATATGGCCCTCAACGAAAATTAGTTTGACACCCCTGTATTTAAGGTATTTCACATGGAACGTTTGTTGTTTATTTGTCAAAAGACTTTTAGTATTATCTAATCTAGCATTACAGATCCTATTTCAAAACACTTTCTACAATTGAATTCCTAGTGTTGATTTAAAACTGTTATGCTTTTGCAAAGACCACTATCATTTAATTTTTATGTTTTTCGTAAGAAGAGCAACTCTTTACAAAATCACTTTGTTCGTCTGACACTTGAGCGCAATTCAAAATATGAGATGTTTTTCTACAAAGTAGATCGCGTATACTGTTTCAATCGACCTATGAACATGCTTCTACTGTAACTATTGTCGCTGTTCAGAAACGATTCCTGAGAGAATATCGTGATATTCAAAAACGAAAAAGTCTTTAGAAAATTATGCAAAACTTATTTTATTCCAAATTAATGAAAGTAAGAACCATTGTCAAGTGAGTCATAATTTGGCATGTGTAGACATTAAGACAGATGCAAAAATGCGGTTATGTCTAAACATGACATTCAGTTTTACCAAAAATGTCAATGGAATTTTCTGATATGTGGAACAAAAAGAATAACAATTAGCAAGCGAAAACATTATTAAAAATTCTAAATAAACGCCTTCAAATTTTTGTAACATATATGTTGTCTGCGTCCATTTTCTAAGCTTATTTTCATTCTTCTATGTGTAATTCTATGGTAACAGGTTGTTTCGCTGATAAGTCAAACTGATTTCGTTCAGTTTGATCTTCTTCCATTGTCTTGTTGTACAGGTCGAAACCACAACTTATTTTTGGGTTGTTACGAATTGGTTGTGGGAAATGAAAATCTTAAAAATTATGGAAACCTCTGAAAGAGTTTAGGAATTTCTGCAAAATTTTATGCGATGCGATTTCCCGTCTTTCTCTCTAGACCAGTGGTTCTCAAACTTTTTGAGATCGCGTACCACCTGATGCTTTTTTAATGTTGGAGTGTACACCCCTGGTTTCAGAAGAACGTAATTTGCTCAAATGAACTTAAGATTAATATAGCAAATAAACG
>Ga0210059_1014526_pt1 | contig 11621 bp, 8 predicted proteins | sample Ectturendosymbi2_FD_188042 | JGI IMG/M metagenome (GOLD analysis project Ga0210059, IMG submission 188042) | Ecteinascidia turbinata endosymbiont from Florida, USA - Sample 2 (SPAdes) (version 2) | ecosystem: Host-associated > Tunicates > Ascidians > Unclassified | place: Key West, Florida... | reverse complement strand
GTCGATGTCAGATGGTTGCTTGCTCCGTACCAGGCGTTTGTTGTATTGCGCTGCAGATGTTGATGTGTTCTTAGTTGAATAAATTGTCACAACAGAGCCTAGTGAAAGGTTTCCTTCGTCGCTAGGTTCTGTTGTGACAGTACGCTTGCAAAACGCGCTGGAAAATGCGTTTTTGCCACTTTAGAAGGCAATAAATCCTACTAGCACTGGGTTATTTTTGACGCAAGGATGGCAGTGTGGCCATGTTTTCTGGTGGCTAGAATAGCATTCTGCTGAGTAAAAGCCAAGGCTTAGCCTATTACAGTAGGTGTAGCCTGGTCTATCCCAATTTGCAAAGACTGCAGTAATACTAGTGAAAAGTACAGTCGTGTAATGCATTTGTCAATGTGCTTATAACTGCATGACCTCAAAGCACTGCTGAGGTTGAAAGAACTTCCTCCCGCTTGAATAACAAAAATATGCTGGGGGATTGTCTGGCTGATTGCACTTTGGAAGCAATAATTAAGTCTAGTGAGAATTTTCCAGGTGACTTTGAAGTCAACCAAAGACTTAAGGTGCGTTTAGACTAGAAATGCTTATGAAGCGCGTGCAGAGCGTTCCGTCCTTCAACAGCGTATAGCCGTCTACATTTGCAACGCGTCTTCCGCATATACGAGACAAGGACGTTTGTGACGACAAAGGCGTAGGTCAGTTGATGCAGGTGTAGGCCAAGCCAACGAGGATTTGCTAAAGACAGCAATAAAGTGGCATCTCAACACGTGGATCATACCTTGCTTTAGCTTGAAAATGAACACATGCACCATTTATAAAATAAACATCATTGTTTCACAGCACATGTATTGCTTATTGCATTACAAATAGAGCAACCTTAGGATCATAGCACACATGCTTTTTCACACTTACTATTTCAGTTACAGTATTATTTATGCTGAAACTTGCACAATTTTACACATAAATACAACTTCATCTTTAAGGTGACTTATTAATTTAAACAATTGATCTTAGTTGATTTATACAACTTCTATAAGCATTGCTGCACAACCTACATTCTAGTAATAGGCGGGTAGTTTTTAATAAATTATAACTGGCCCATATTATAAGCTGGGCAGGGCAATGACAGCCTAGCCTAGACTAAATACACTGTGAGATAAGCCAACATCTGCACTGCAATCTGTGACTGCGTATGTCAAGGCTAGTCAGATTTGCGTAATGTATGCTAAGCCATGGCATACAATTGAAGCTTGTGCAACATAAATCATGCAGTTCTTTACTTTGCACAAGATAATCCAGACAAAGCTACTCTTCTGTGAGATGCTATTAAGCAGCAGACATTAGGTGTAATAAAATAAGGAATCTCTTGGCTTTCCCATAGTGTAGCAACGAATTTATGATGGGTGCGACATGATGAAAAAAAATTTATGAAAAAAAACTTAATCCAAGAGTTCAGAAATGATTTTCAGCAGTTGGCCACTTTATTATTATTGCTTTTCCTCAAGTGTTTAGTTCAAACACAAGGTCCAGATCCTTTGCAAATCTACCATTAAGCATAAACAATCCAAACAACCACAACCGATCATTTCACACGAAACGTATCTTTTATCAGTTGACTGATACAGGCTGAGACTGGCCTGGACCTACCTGGACATCAAGCTCACCACAGCTTCCGTCGCTCACAACGCGCGTCGAGCGCTGCATGCGATCCATTTTCATGGATCCAGTTACGCAGCTGAAGCGCTTGAAGCGCCTAACGTCCCGTTTCCACAGCCACAATAAAACTAACAAACGCTTCGATGCTTGCAAAGCGCGAAAACCGCTGGTGTAAACGCACCTTTAGGCATTTACGAATTACATGGTGAAGCAAAGGAAAACATTTTGAAAAATTAAAATTCTGAAGCTGTTGGTGCTATCACTAATGAGACTTTTCCCTTATTAATTGCAACCAGCTGGAGAGTTGCAACTGCAAGGGATTATGCTCAGATTTATTGCCAAAGATGTTGGCTAATCTTAGAAGACATTGAGATTTTTTTTTAAATTGACATGTGGTTATGCAATGCAGTGGTGCTTTCTGTAAACTTGTTTCATTTTTATACATGTAATTTTGATCTTGCACTCTTAATTATGCAACGTATATAACATGTCGTGTTTCAAGGCCAGATGTTGTAGCTAACGATGATTGCGTTTTTTGTTTCAGCTTGTGTGGGGAAATGTAGGGATTTTTCATTCTTATTGTATGGAAAACTTGTTGACATAGAGTGGCAACACTGCGCGGACAGCAGGCTCATGCGCAGGGTTGTTTTGAGCTGGAATCGCGGCAAGATATGGTTATCTTGTGAGTTGCACTTTATGCAGCGCTGCGTTTCTGTAAGTACAATTTAGTATATACTGTGTAATAGCCTAAAGGTTATTGTGACATGTCTTATGTTTAGCGTATTGCTTTCAACGTGATGTTTACTGCTTTCAACGTGATGTTTTTTGCAATATTTAATTTTGTATTTACGTTGAAATTAATCATGCAGGATGGGTAAACAACATTACAAAAACGGTAATGCTTTTTACAAACCGTGTGAGTGTTTGAGTCGTCAGCAGAGGTGGAGACGAAAGTTGCGCGAAAGACAGCAAGACCTTAATAGACCTGATGAAGAGCCAAGTTGTTCAACCTCAACTGTTAATATTCGGACTAATGATTTAATTAGAGAAGACATTTCTTGTGTTGCAAGTGATGAATGTGCTGAAATCCACCGCGATAGCCACAGTGATGAATGTGCTGAAATACACCATGATAGCCACAGTGATGAATCAGAAACTTTGGACGAGTATTCCATTGAAGAAGTCACAGAAAATCCTAATGCAGTTGAAAATCAAAATTGCTCACCTGAAGCTAAAACTGTTTGTCAAATACTAGTAGATTGGGCTCTAACAGAACCCAATGTTCCTAAGCAAGCAATATCTAGGCTTCGCAAAAATCTTGATTGCGTCCTTCCAGAAGTCCCATGTTTTCATTCCAGTTTAATTGGACAGCCGCAATTGAACTATGCACGTATGTGCAACGGTGAATATCGCCATTTTCCCAACTGGATGGAATCTTTGAAGAGTTTGCTTATGTTTCAGTTTAATTCTTGCACAGGAGCAGTTAATTATTATCTACTGATTAATTGTGATGGACTACCACTTTTCAGGCATTCTCTTGATTACAAATTATATCCAATGCTTGTTTCATTGCTTGGTGTCAGCATGCGCCCACTTTTTGCTGGGATCTATTGCACTGAACAGTCTAAGCAAAGAGAAATGCCACATCCTGCTATTTTTTAAAACAATTTTTGGAAGATATCCAAAGTTTATTGGATAGGCCTCTTGAGGATGGCCATGTAACCTTTGTTCTTCAGAATAAAGGAATTTATGTGTGTGATGCTCCAGCACGAGCTTCTTTAAAATGTATAACGTCACACATGGACCACAGTGCCTGCGAGCGTTGCACAGACGTTGGCATGTATGACCACACCCAAAGACATGTTTGTTTAACTGAAGTTGGTTGTCAGCTAAGAACTGACCAGTCGTTTCTGGAAAAACAAGATCATCGACATCACAAAGGAACCTCACCTTTAGCAGAGTTTGGAGTGCAAATGGTTTCGCGTTTTGTATTGGACTATTGTCATTTGGCGTGCCTAGGAGCAGTGGTGGGTTAAGGGTTGGGGGGCCCGAGGCAAGACTAAAAAGGGGGCCCTCTGATGACGTCACCATGATCAGCCAACCGTGATAATCACGTTTGATTTGCCTAAGATACGGTCACCCAAGGATATGTTCCTCAGACTACCGCAAAACTGAAATAGCAGAAGGAGAAAATGCAAAAGGGTGTTCATGATACACAGCTTTGAAAACACTGAAAGTTGGGAAGACATGGCTAAAAGTTAGGCAATAACAAGTTGGCATCGCCCCCACTTTATTGTCACGCCCCTTTTCTCTGCATTCACCATCAATAAACTACACAGTTTGCCCCTTTGAAAGTTTCACACTTCCCCCTTTGAAAAAATGCTTAGTAGTTGGTATCCTGAATTTGTTCACATTCATGTCTTTGTGGCAATCCATGCAACTATAAAAAATAACCAAGAAGATTTAAAACACTACATTTGTTTCAAATATCATCCTTTTAACTGCAAAAACATAGCATACAAAAGCATCCAATTAGAGACTTGTTTTGGAAAGCTTTGAAGCTGGATGAGTCAAGGCTGCCCTCATCTTGCATTGACACCAGTTGTTTGAAAAATGTGCAATAGTAGGAAATAATTCATCATGTACTTTATCGAAAACATTTCTACTGCAGCAAGTAGCCTACACAATTGATTAAATCTGTGCTAAGAGAAAAACGGTTCAAGTTATACTGGCTAAGAGCTGGCTACAGAGCTTAAACATCACCTACCAAGTCTACCTTAAACCAATTATTTACGAGTCAAGCTTCAAACAACCTGTGACTTCAAGCAATGGCTAAATCAAACCACCTCAAATACCTGTAGAAAAAATGAGCATTCATAATTCTCAAAAATTGCCATTTCTGCTACGTGGTAAGAATCATGAACGTAGGCTTACTTATTAATCACCAGCTGTCAAGACGAAATAAAACAAGTTCTCTAACAAAATAGTTTCAAAGTTTTAAAACCAGCAAAGCGTGTCCATTGTGGCGAGCGCTCACGTAGATCTTTCTTTTCCCATAAAATAGTTTATTCAAAATATTTCAGGATTCTGGTGCCTGCAAAAAAACAAAGCGACCAAAGCTTAAAATTGAAAATATCGTTAAAAATCCCAACAAAGGTTACAATTATTGCCGATCGTCGAGATTTGACGAAAATGAAGCACGTGAACAAAGCAACCCACCGTTGTGGGGGGCGGGGGTCATTCAAGTGTGTGGAGGGAGGCGGTCATTCGCTGAAGCAACAGCGTCGCGTCACAGCTTTTCCACCGTTGGATTACGCTTGAATGAGCGCCGTCACAACAAAGGAACGTTTCGTTTCCGTCATTTGGACTTCACTGAAACCTGGGACGGGTCCGACCAGTAGGGTTAGAGAGACTTTAATAATATTTGATAGTCTAGTCTCATTACGGTCTGCAGGAGACATGACGTACACTTCACAACACTGCTGTGACAAAACAATGGACGACAAAATGGCCTTATATCGCGAATGCTGTTTTCCGAATTGTACAAAATCATGGTGAATAAAATTACAGTACTTTCATAAGTTTTAGAGGGGGCGATTGCCCTAATCCTCCCCTGACTGAAACACTGGCCTTTTCTGCTCAAGCCATTCTGTGTTCTCAGGTTCGAGCATGAGGCAAGACTCGGAATCATTTCAATATCAACTCGCACTAAACATGTAGCAGCCACAATTAATGAAAATGGACTCATAAGACTGGCACCTGGTTTATTTCAGTCAGCAAATAAATAGCAGGAAGACGTATTTTATAAGAAAAGAAACAGTCATGAAGACACTTGCACCAGGTGATTTGGAACAGCAAAATATGTTGCAAACCAGGGAGCCGGAGGTTTTGGGTGGAGTCGAATTTTTTGTCCGGCTTCGGATGTCGCACTGCATCATTTTTTTACATCACACTCCTAAATTGGGAATTCCTGTTGAAATGATACAATTTATTTTGAAACTTTTGTTTAAACATATTTCTTGCTGTGCACCACGATTTCCATTGATTTTAACATCCAAGTTTCATTTCCTTTATGTTAAGGAGCATGAGCGTCGGAAGGATTTTCCAGGGGGAACACTAAGGGAGTTTCGCAACATTTTTATAGGAGGGGGGAAAAGTGGTGAAATTTGTCTCTTTCCCACTCGAAACTATGAAAACAACCTTTTTTGCTGAAGTTTTCAAAATCCAGGGGGACCCAAAGCCTCTCCCTTCAGACGCCCGTGTTAAGAAGAAAGGCGGAGTCGGGAGTTGAAAATTTTGGAAAGTCGGCGTTGGAGTCGGATATTTCACCTCCGATTGCACAACCTTGTTGCAAAGGCTGTCAGTGTGATGTTACGCATCAATCAAACACAAGCAAACTTTTCAACGTACAACGCAGCACAAGAAGCAGTACACTCACAAACACAGCCACTGTGTTTACGACGGTTCATACTCGATCTACTCAACACGCTTTATCTGGTATCTGGTCTATGATTGACACGGACCACGTGACCATCGGTGTTACGTCACAGTGCGACCTACAACCAGGCGCGAATGGCAAGACTGCACAGTTTATACGCAACAGCCACTGTCATGTCGCGTACCTATTAAGCACAGGCAAAATTGTACACAATGCAAACCAAAATAAACAATTGCAACAGATTCAAGTAACAATACAGAGACGTCACCAGTGACGTAGTTGTACCAACAGGCATTCCGCAGACACGTAACATCGTTTGATACGTAGGAAAAATCGCTTGATAGACACAACCTCCTCCTCTGGTTCACACAACGGATAAATCTCATGGCCGCAAAGCGAAAGACGGGAAACACTGAAACGGAGTTGTATTTCTGCTGCTGAGGTTGCTTTCAACTGAAAACACCAACTGGCTGGGGACGCAGCAGGTTTATGTGGGAACACTAAAATGATTCATAGCACGCTGGGCTTCACCAAAATTTTCAAAGAAAAAAAGCAACATCAACGGCAAACATTAATCTGTGAAGTAATTTAAACGACGACCATTAGTTTTTAACAATATCTCAGATGATGGTTAAAAAATCGCATTAAAAAATCTCGCGAAACGCAGAAAAGATTGACATTGGCGGGTAATGAAGCAGTAGAAAAAATTCAATAGAAAAGTGGCTTTGTTGAAGGTGCACGTAGGTAAAGTACAAAATGCATACATTCCGCGAAGACTTTGCATCGATGTCTCCACAACGCTGGAAAAGTATTGTTACACGAATGAAAGTTGAATTCAAGGCAGTCATGCAACAAACCACAATGCGTACCTTTCCGCGAAGGAATGGCGCAAAATATGGAAAGAGGTAAAAACACAAAAACAGACAGAAAGGAAAATGAAGTTATTGACGACAAAAGAAGAAATATTGGTTCTGGCCACAGTCAATGTAGGTTAGTGCCAGGTGATATCTATTGTTGCTTGCTGCCACAGCGTGAAGCTTTGCGCACATGCCGCTCGGGCTTTTCGATCGCAACACTACTAAAAAAACAGCAATTCCACCAGAAAAAAAACTCATCGCCGAGTCGTGGTCAGGCAGGACCAGTTTGAAGCTATTTTTTACGACGTTCATGAACAATCAGAACAATTACCGCCGAAATAAAAAAGATGGCGCAAACAACAACCCCACCGAGCTTCCACGGGTCGACAATGATACCGGGTGAAACCTTGTCAGCATCCACAGAGATCGGAGTCCCGCTAGGTGGAGCGGTTATAGCAGATGTAGGAGGAGCGGTTATAGCAGATGTAGGAGGAGCGGTTATAGCAGATGTAGGAGGAGCAGGTGTATGAGTAGAAACAGGCGTAGTAGGAGGAGCAGTGGTAGGAACAGGCGCAGAAGAAAGAGTTGGTGTAGGAGTGGTAGTAGGTATGGTTGACGTACTGTCGCACTTTGATCTGAAATGGAGAAAATAGAATTGTTCGAGGAATTTGAATCCAGAAATTGGTTTTGAGTGGGAATGGTTTAACAGCACGAGCAATACAAGGTCACTGGGTCATGCGAGGTCACTGCGTTATGTAAGGTCACTGGGTAATGTGAGGTCACTAGGTCATACGAGGTCACAGACAGTCATGAGCGATGCGGGAAAGTTGGCAACAACTCCTTGCAAATGACAGCAAGCAACATATCTGTTCAACAAAGTGGAACTTTTAATAATTTCTTGACGCACAAACGTTGTTCTTCGTGGCTGAGTATACAATGACATGCCAGTGCAACGTTTACTGTGAATTGTTTTGATTATGGAGGAAGCAATAAGCGCAGTAAATCTTCGCCGTGCTTATCCAAAGCTACACTAAACCCATAATCAAGGTCTGGACCACAACATGTCATAACCTTGATTCAAGAATCAACCGAAACTATGAACAATATGTAGAAAACACCAACAAGACTTGAAAAAAGTTATTTGGGAGATTACCCAGCAAAGGTGCTTTTATACGGTATCTCTTCAGCCAGTCTTGAGGATTTGCCAAATATACTTGCGATTAACTTCTCGGCAAAAAAAGCTGAAAAAAACTTCAGCTTCTGCATACAGCCGCTTGTAGCTGAAACAAGGCACAGACCTACAGTACCTGTCGTGTGAGCAAGTCTCCAAATGACCAGGATTACACAAGGCCTCCTTGCAAGGCGTGCAAGGATATTTGGGATTCTGCCGATCAAAGAACTCATAAACGCTCGGGCAGATCTTCTCCCTCAGAGTGCATGTGCCGTGGTATTCAACGTAATCTAAGCCGTACACTTCGGAGCACTGAAAAAAAGAAAAGAAAAAAAATAATGCATCTTCTTTTAAATTCATGTGATGATCTGGAAATACTACGTAGTTACGCGGGACTCACAAAAAAACTGTTCAGCTTTCACGGGCAAAAGCGCACAACACTAGAATCAACGGAATGAACCAACTTTAATTTGCTGTTACATTACACTGCACACAACTTATTATTAGTAATATGTTCGCTTCTCATTTTGAACAGATCTTTGTTTACGGCAGACAAAATTGGACAACTCACACGATAGATTGGGGCGTCCGAGTAGGGTAGAACAGTGAGAAGAAAAAAGGAACAACCAACAAATCCTGCAAACGTCCTGAAAACAAACATCAAAAACACTGACTTAAGCTGTTTCACATATGGAACCTAAAACATTATATCACTCAATTTCCTGTGTATGTTAATTTTATCATCACAAGTTAAAATGATCACCTGTTTAAACAATTCAACACTGAGTTATTAACAACATGTCACCCATTTTCAACACATGAAAACATCCCTTGTAAAATGCATAAAACAAGAAAGTTTACAGTTTTGGCTGCTCATTTAGTAATAATGGGGTTGCAGCAGGGGTCGGGAACCTTTTGGCTAAGGGAGCCATGGAACCTGCATATGTGTAATTCTATTTCCGTGAGAGCCATATAATATTTTTCAACACTTATTGCAACTAACTTACTAACTAACGTGTGCATTTTTAAGCAAAACCAAACATTAAGCAATGGTCAATGTCTGAATTTTCTCTTTGATAACATGCTTCTTACTGTTAATGCGACTTTTGGTGCTGCATGGTGTTGCTGATGGCTTTGTAGTCGGGTAGATGGAAAATTACAGAAAAAGTTTCGTTCACAACAATCGTGTTAAGAAAATATCAAGCGAGCCACATCTGGCTCGTGAGCCATAGATTCCCGACCCCGGGGTTACAGGATGGTTTCTCCACTGAATTCATGAAAAGCATATCAGTGGATTGCTTTTGAGTATTGGAGAACTTGCAACTTTCAAGTAACTGGCCATGTCAACAATGCAAATTGAAAAAATGTGTGATTGATATACATTTCCCAACAAAGACTTTTTTTCTAATATGAAAATAACACAGTTGAGATACTTGAACAGTATGAATGAATTATGATAACACATACAATTATAGGCATACGAGACGGGGGATCGGCCACGCCCTGTCTTGAAAAATTTCAGGGCAAACTCTGTTTTCAGGGCAGGCGCAAGTTGCTGAAAAATGCTGAATGACAAAAAATATTTCAATACAGTAAAAATTTTCAGGGCAACTGTTTTTAGGTCAAGCGCAAATTGCTCAAAAATCCTGATTACGTGATAATAATTATTTCAATACAGTGAAAAATTTCAGAGCAACTCTGTTTTCAGGGCAATTTTATTTTAAAGAGTTTGTTTTAATGTAACTTTTTTGTGCTTTGTTTCTTCTAGTACAGCAGCTAGAATTCAGCTGAACTTTTATTCAAACCTATCTTGTGACTTATGCTTCACGCTTAAAAGCAAATTCATAACACCAGCATAGGTGTACAAAACGAAATGTTTTTTGGAATGACAATACTCAAACCATCAGTTCACCAACTTCATTAACACTTAGGGCATGGTAAGAAGCTTGTGCAAAAATACAAGCTAGCCAGCCTTTTTGGTGCAAAGTCTATTGTTAAAATTGCTAGTTGTTATGCAGCTTTGACCAGTTCAGCCTCTGCAAAAGTGTTACATACATGCATACAATGGTAAAAACCTATAAAATATGTGTTATTATGAATCTGAATCAAAAATACGTTCTAAAACTACTATTTCTACAGTCAACAACCCACATATTTGCTGGAATTTAAATGTATCTTTTGGTTTATGCCAGGCCTGCAGCCACAGGGGCATTAAGCGGCTGTGTCCCTAATTTTTTTGTGCCCACAACTTTTGTTGTGCTCAAATAAGTTCTCAACATATTCTGTAATAAAAGCAAAAATCTTGCCTGTTTAACAGTTAATTTTGCCCTCCAAACCTCAAAACCTGGCTACAGGCCTGTTTATGCCACCCTACACTTCCAAACTTGTGGCATTCTGACAGTTCTGACTTCTGAGTCTGCAAATGTTAGTGATTTCAGTCCACATATCATTTTTACAGTTAGTTGACATAGAATCTGTGACCTCACAGTTGCTGTGATTGCTAAAACTTTTATTGCTTTTATAACTTGTGTTGTCATAGAAGTCTCTGCCTTCTTTAAGTGAAACTGATTAGAATACCAATTGAATGTGTCATACAAATCACAGAAAGCTTCAAAATTGCATATGATATTTTACTTGAATTTGTCACTGATTTACATGAAATGGTTTAAATCAATCAACCTTCATTAAAAATAGCTGAAGTTTGATTCAAACTCTTTTACACTTATGCAATATCCCTTAGCACTTTGAGAACCGGCGTACGATATATTTGTACTTCGATTTCAGCCTAAAAAACAGCAGTTTTCGGCTGCCTTACCAACGCCACAGCTCCTCTGCCAATTGCGCTAGAGAACTGTTCAAAGGCTCAAAAACCAGATCGGCCATTCTTCTTGTGTGCACTCGAAAAAAATTTTTTGGTTTGGAGTGCGGATATTTTGTGACTGACGTCATAAGTTAAGTAGTTTTGGGGCCATTTTGCCGCATGTTGCCTGGCCTAGGGCTCAACCGCTAAGCCAAAGTGTTTCGCTGACATTTTCTTTGGAAACTAGGCTTGAGTCCAAGTCCTTCAAGCCTTTGATCGACTTTCTAGCGTTTCTGGTTCAAAAGTTATCATCTAAAATACACAAATTAATTAATTATCTAATTAGTCAAATGTTTTTACTAGTTTAGATCATAATTTGAACCTGGAACCCCAGCAGGTCATCCAAAGTATCAAAAGACTTGGATTGTGGCCTAGTTTCAAGTGAAAACTTCACCGAAATACTACCACCTCACGGTTGGCGCCCAGGGCCAGGAAAAGTGGGCCAAGGTGGCCTAAAAGTCCTCCACTTATGACGTCACTCACAAAAAATCGGCACCCCCAACAAAAAATTATTTTTTCGAGTGCAGACTAGACCAGTGGTCTCCAGCCTGTGGGTCACGACCCCACTTGGGGTCGCCTTAATTTTTTCCGGGGTCGCTGTAACTCGCCATATGCTTGCTGTTTTAGTACAAGTTAGGTGTGCTTAAA
>Ga0210059_1014524_pt1 | contig 11622 bp, 9 predicted proteins | sample Ectturendosymbi2_FD_188042 | JGI IMG/M metagenome (GOLD analysis project Ga0210059, IMG submission 188042) | Ecteinascidia turbinata endosymbiont from Florida, USA - Sample 2 (SPAdes) (version 2) | ecosystem: Host-associated > Tunicates > Ascidians > Unclassified | place: Key West, Florida... | reverse complement strand
AGTACCCTGCTATGCCACTACTTCGGTGTCTCAGAAACTGCTCGATTTCTTTGCACAGCTCAAACACGAGTAAGCACTCGAACACGGGATAGCCACCTCATTTCTGTGTGGAAAAGAACACTGTGTTGATCCCCAACTTCGTTACAAAAAATTTGAACACGCGGTAATTCAAGGCATGGCCTCTGATAAAGTTTACAGCACTCACAACAATCGAAAACACTTTTTTAATTTTCGGGACGTGCATGCCTGGGTTTAAATTTCAGGGCGTGTATCCCAGAAAAAATTTGGTGGTTCGTACCCCATGTTTCAGTGCTTCGTACCCCCAACGGTTACGTGTACCCCCGGTTAAGAACCACTGTCCTAAGCCTATATAGCCTGTTGGTAAATCCGGCCCTGAGTGTACACAACCTACGTGTGACTACTCAAAAATTAATTTCACAGTACCCTGTGTTTCGTACAACTTTACTGTCCATTATGAAATAAAAACAAGACGCGCTCTTTGTTGATTTTGTGATGGCTTGTATTATATGAGGAAACAGAACAGGTAACGATGCGCACGTGTCTTGAACATCGCCAAGAAGAAGCATGAGGTCACAGTTACAATCAAACGCACGCAACACGTCGAACATATATGTACACACGGGTTCATGCACTAGTACCGTGTACGAACATCATCAACATCTCCTTTTCATTAGGATGTGGTCGATTTGGCACCGAGTTTAGTAGCACACATAATCGCGTAATCGTTCCGGTGGTCTGCGGAATCGCGGAGGGCGCGCATGGGCAACTGTGTCGTTGACAGCAGGCGGTACTAAACTCGGTGCCAAATCGACCACATCCTAATGAAAAGGGGATGTTGATGATGTTCGTACACGGTACTAGTGCATGAACTCGTGTGTATATATATGTGTGACGTGTTGTGTGCGTTTGAGCATATTCTTGACTGATTTCACAGCAGCCTCTGCTTTCCCATTCTCATTTTGGTGTCCCGGACTTGAAGTAACATGCAATATGCGCCATGTCGAACAAAAATTCGCAAAGAGGCTGGACACAAACTGGGGGCCTGAATCAGACACAACGCATTTCGGTATACCGTATCGAGCAAAATGGCGCTTCAAAGAATGGATCACAGCACTTGCGGTCGTAGAGGTGAGAACGTCAACTTCAAAAAAATTGGAAAAATAGTCAACAGTGACCAAATAATATTTTTGGTTGAATTCAAACAGATCGACACCACATTTTTCCCAAGGCGTTCTACCTTCAGCATGTTGTTGCAAAGGCTCCTTAGAGTTACATGGTTTGGTCTGGTGACACGCGTCACAATTGTCGGCGAGATGTTTAATGTCATTGCTCATACCTATCCAGAACATTATATCACGAGCGCGGCGGAGCATACTGTCATAACCTAAATGGGCAGAATGCAGCTGTGCTTTAATTTGGGCACGAGCGGGAAAGGGAATGAATATGCGTTCACCCTTAACAATCAAACCATTGTCGTGGCTCAATGTATCACGAAAGGAAAAATACGGGCGAACACGCAGCGGTAACTAGTCTCTCGGAGGTGGCCAGCCATTCCGAATAGTTTGTAAGAGCTGTCTGGCCTCCTCGTTTGTTTCAGTGGCATGCCTGATCTCCTGTAGGCGCTGATCTGGAATGTCAGGAAGGGCGCCACTGTTCATGGCATGCACGCAGTGTATACGATACACAATTGCAATATAACTGTTATTATGTACGAGTTAAGGGTGTACATTCAACAATGGATGACACAGGTGGTACATAATGTTGATAATTTGCATTGCTTGCAACATTATTCGTATGAGGATACGGTAATTTTGCACTCGCTGTTCGTTGCGCATTTATTTTAATATGTTAGCAATTTTGTGTTTCGGTACCATTGTCATTTTTATTACTATCCATGTTATGGTTTTGTGATACCATAACAAGTGTTCTTGTGAGTTCCTCTGCGTCGGAAAAGCTCTGCCTAATGTGTCAGCCAACACAAGGCTGCGTCCTGGAACATACTGGAATGTTATATCATATTTGTGTAACCGCATGATCAATGCTTGTAAACGTTTTGGAGCTTGACTCAAGTTTTTTTTAAAAATGAACTCTAAGGGGCTGTGGTCGTTGTGCACCACCACGTTGCGGCCGTAGGTGTATTGGATGAATCTTTCTAAGCCGTACACTACAGCTAAAGTCTATTTTTCAACCTGGGCCCAATTTTGTTGATGCTTTGTCAATGCGCGGGATGCAAACTCGATGGGTTTGTCATGCTGCAGCAAAACAGCACCGAGGCCATCTTTACTGCTGTCAACCTGTAAAGTAAGGGTCTGAGAGGGATCAAAGTAGGCAAGTACTGGTGGTTGGCTGATTTTGTCTTTCAATGTTTGTGCAGCTTTTTCAAACGTAGGTGTCAATTCCATGCCACATTTTTGCGCGTCAGATGTCGCAAAGGTTCGAGGTCCGCAGCAAGATTGGGCGAGAATCGAGCTAAATACTGCACCATTCCACAAAAGCGTTTTACACCCGAAACATCAGTGGGTGCAGGCATTTTCGCGATGGCTTCAACTTTTGCAGGATCCGGACTGACGCTTTGGTCGGATATCACATGGCCCATGAACACCAGTTCTGTCTGTTTAAAAATGGATTTGTCGTCGTTCAGAATGATGTTTTTCAGCTGACAGCGTTCGCGCAAATTTTTCAAGTTCTCATCTTGATTGAAAACAACTTCCTGATAGGTATTTCCACACCCAAAGACAATAATGTCATCAGCAATCACAAAAACACTGTTCAGGTTTGACAAAGCTGCGTGGAGTCGTTTTTGGAAGGATTCACTGCTCACTTTCAGACCAAATGGCAGGCGATTCCATCTGTAACGACCATGCGGAGTTATCATTGTGGTCAGCTTGCTAGATTCGTCGTCTAGCTTAACATGCCAAAATGCATGTTTTACATCAAGTTTGCTGAAAACTTGAGCTTTGCGTAGTTCAGGCAAAATGTCATCAAGCACAGGCAAACGATAGTGTTTTCGTTTTAGGGCTGCGTTCAAAGGTTAAGGGTCAATACAGATAAGCAGTTTTACATTGGGATTTTCAACAACAGCCATTTGATTAACCCAATCAGTGAGCTCGTCAACGGGCCCTACAATGCCTTTGTCACAAAGAGCAGAAAGTTCGGTTTTAACTCTATCAGCCAAAGCAATAGGTATCCTAGGACAAGGCAACACTCTGGGGGTAATACTGGGGTTGATTTTCAGTGAGTCACTGCCTAAGTCACTTGAATCACGAACACATGCAATGACACGGTTATCGTTTACATGAATTAAATTCATATCAATTTAAACTCGTCCAACCAACCAAACACGGGAAACCACGTTGGACCACAATGAATTTAACACGGTGTACACTATGGTCTTTCAAACTGCATACATCCAAAGTGGCTTCACCAAGTGGCTGGCTCTTCGAGCCATTCCACATCGTAAGGGTAATCTTAGTGGGGATAACTTGTTCTTTTCTGACAAAGTTACTGGCTATAATATTGACATCAGCGCCAGTGTCAAGTTAAAAACGAATATCACAGTCATTTAACTTCATGAGAGCAGTTCTCTGTCGTTCATGATCACGTCCAACGTTGTGCAGGTAAACATTGTCTGCAGTACAGTTGCTGGGTTCTGTTGGGGCCGTGGTCAGTTGGTGCATAGCGGGCTTCTTGCACTTTGCTTGGAAGTGGTTTCGTCCTATGCAGTTGGCACAAACACGACCGCAAGCTGGGCAAAAAGGTTTGCCTTTTTGGTGGTATTTACCACAGAACTGACATTCTGGTTGGGCAGTCGACGTGGAACAATTTCTTCCATGCTTTCGTGTTTGGTCAGAGAGGGCGTGCACCTAGTGCTGTCCTGAAGCTTGTTGCAGCTCTAATGCGTTTTTGCCCGAAATTTCATATGTTCGACAGACATCGATAGTCTTTGCTAGAGTAAGGTTTGGTCTACGTAACAAAACGTGCTGTAAGTGTTGCTCAACGCTGAAAACAATTTTGTCACGGATCATGCGCTCTTTCTGCAACCCAAATCCACATGCTGCCGCTTGGTTGGTAAGCTCACTAAGGAATGCATCAAAGGGTTCGCACAGTTTTGTGTTCCAGAAGCGAAAAGCTTCGACGACCTGGTTAAGGTTTTTATTGCAATATTCCTCAAGTTTCTCGAGTAGCTTCACGGGGATTTTCTTGTCATCATCAATTGCATACTGAAATTGTTCTTCTTTCTGTATAAAATCTGGACCTGCAGCGTGAGCGTGAAGAATAACTGCACACTGGACCTCAGCAGATTTATCAGAAGCTCCACTAGCTAGGAGATATACATTCAGTTCTTTCTTCCACTTGGTGAAAGCATGTGCTAAACGTGGATCGTTAATATCCAGTCGCGCTGGAGGGCGAAACCCGAAGTCCGCCATGACGCAGCGCTCAACGCTGTCAGTAATTGACTAGAACAAAGTAGGCTAGGCCTGGTAACAATCAGCGGCTCTGCACAGCCGAACAAACCTATTCAGACTAACTGGCTGAACAGCAGCCGTCACGGCAACTATGTGTATTGTATCACCGCTGCCGCCATGTTGATTTTGTGATGGCTTGTATTAAATGAGGAGACAGAACAGGTAACGAAGCGCACTTGTCTCGAACATCGGCAAGAAGAAGCATGAGGTCACAGTTACGCTCAAACGCACACAACACGTCACACATATATATACACACGGGTTCATGCACTAGTACCGTGTACGAACATCATCAACACTCTTGATTTACCATAAGCGAAAATTTTGTTTACATAAAGCATTCAAGACTCCTATGTTGGCAATTCCGGCGACTAAAGCAGTGGAATTTTGCGCTTGTGTTTTCTTGAAAAACGAACGCAATGTCGCAAACTAGAGTCATTCAACAAGCTATTGCTTATTGACTATTTACAACTGCGCATAGCAATTCTTCAGCTTCGTGGTAGGTGGGGGTCAAACATGAAATGGGGGAGCACAAAGATTAAATGGGGGTCCGGGCACCACTGGCCCCCCTCTGGCGACGGCCATGCTGCAGACCAGTGTAGGTGTTCGAAACGGAAATTTGGTAGAAACCGTTTCGGTTTTTCCGAAATATTTCATTTTGGTTGATTTTTTAGACAGTGTGTTTTAGTTTCGTTTCATTTGGTTTCAAAGTCATTAATGATAAATCTTGTTAGCACATTGTAAAATTGAACAGATTCTTCTCAAGAAACGTCATGTTGTTGCAGAGTTTTGTAAAGGTTGCTCCTTAAACCCTAACCATAAACTCTTAAATTCCAACCAACTGTCTTTACATATTGGACTTGTCACATGACCAGGGTGGTAGTGGGGTGGGAACATGTGGGAACGATGTTGCCATAAATTGTTTTTTGGTGTGGGAAAGCGTTCCCATACCGTTTTGCACTAGTAACCGCACTTAAAGATGTGAGATTTAAAGGATCACATTAAAACATGGCTGCGATCTCACAATGTGCTAGCAACATGCAGATTTGCACCGCTAGTCAAAAGTCTACAGTGAAACAAAAACATCCAGTGTAGAAGCTATTGCAGACAAATGCTCACTTTATTCGAACTATTTAGGTCTAGCCATCCTCTTTAGTTGTATTTTTACTACTACATTCTTGCAAATGACCACTTCAACCAATTGTGTTCAAATGAAAGCGAAATAACCCCAGCACAGGTTTTGCCTCATGAAGCAGAATAGACACTAGACCTACCTGAATGCATTGCGCTACTTTGGGCCCTGTCATGATCATAAACAGAAAGTCTGACAAATCTTGCTATCGCGTAATCTAAGTAGTACTTTTGCGGGTCAATCGCATTACAAAGCAAACTGAAGTTTTGCCACACAGACCCGTGGTCCCGTAGCCACGGGACGTCTTTGATGAGCTTATCCTCTCCGAAACAAAGCTCCAATTCCCCCCGAATTTAAGTATGAAGCACTATAAAAGTGATGTTTATTCATATTTCAGAATGTCAAGACCCATTGCACAAATTTAAAGACCCCTAGCCTATAGAAGACTTTCTGGTGATGGTTCTGTTGCCACACCAAGCTTTTCATTTAGCCATTTCTTTGGTAACAATGGTTAGATTTTAAAACCATCAATGAGTTCACATTCATAATTTCATTTATTAATACGACCCGTTGTTGCGCTTTAACCAAACCTAACTAGATAGCAATGCTAGTCTATAAAACAAAACAAAACAGGATTCAAAACAACACACTGGCTTAAAATATGTCATTTATATTGCAATGACTGACTAAAAAATCAGTCTAACAAGTCAGTGTCACAAGACAATAATTTTGAATATCATGTTTAAGAAAGAACAAAGCTACAATATCTGGCTTTGTATCATCCAACAACCAGTCAATGCACTGGCAGACTCACGCAGAATAGGCCTGAAGACTGTAAGGCCTGGTGTAGACTACAGTTCACATTAAAAGAGCTAGAGTGCTCTAGCTAGTCTAGAGATCACAGCAAGCCTGCACTAGCTAGCGTTAGTCCAGGTACACAGCAAACAACGTCCTTAATGTATACAGTAGGCTACTGAAAGAGCCGTATCTTGCCACATCAGGAACAGATTCATGCTGACAAACTTGGGTTACCTGTAAAAGGCGGAGCTCCGTAAATAGCGGAGTTTGGTTGCGGAGATTTGATGACGTAACCGGAGTGGAAAAAAGTTGCGTTGCAAAAAAAATAAACATAAAAAAGCAAAGGAAAAATATTTTATTGTTACAAATAAATATGCACTTCCCCAAAACATCTAATGCACAGATGTTCGCGATGTTTAAAAGTTTTATACATTCACAACTGTTGAAACCAATTTTTTTGTCCCTAAACCGTTGTGAAACTCAGATTTGCAAAAATTTTCAAACTTCAGAATAGACTTCTTTTACCGTAGTGTAATATCACCTTTTGCAATAAAATTATTTTTACTACCGTTTAGTTCTCATTTCTCAACGAATAATATCAGTTTTAGCGACTCCGGTGATGTCATCAAACCTCCGCAACCAAGCTCCGCTCTTCACGGAGCTCCGCCTTTTACAGGGTACCCAAACTTGGCGTGTCCAATTAGCAGATTAAGAGGGGTAATGGGATTACATTACGGTACAGAGAGTACACCATAGACAGACTTGGAGTCATGGCACAGAAGGCTGAAAAGATGCTTCTGAAGATAATGAATGTTTGATCGTGCAATGTGCAACTTTTTCCAAAAGTGTGAATCCTCGAAACATCGACAAAAGAGTTTCGGATATCCGGATCCGTATCCGGTTCCCATTTGAAAGCAGTTTTTGGATATCCGTATCCGGTTGTAAACTCACTATCCTGCCGGATATCCAACTGGCAAACCGGATAGTGATCATCTCTGCTGAGTGTAGGCTAGCTCGGCAGATGCAGTCAAGATATTGCAATACGTTTTTCTATTATTGCGTGGCAATCATGATTTAGGTGTAACAGACATTGCCTTCTGTTTGTGCATTACTTACTAAGGCGATGGTACACTGCATTTGCACATGTGATACTCAACTTTGGCATTTTGTATTTGTGACTATATTACCAACTGGTCGATCGCGAGTTATCAAGAAATTTTCTAGTTGATCCCAGTCGAAGGCAAGTTGGCAACTCGTGAAATAGACTATATTAGCCTACACAACACACACAATCATATGCCACTCAGCAGAACAAAACAAAGCAGCATACCAGTAATACAAGAGCAGCTTAGTACTTCCACCTCGCCGGAAAATATTTACGATGAAGTAACACGAATTATCATCGATTGTGATGAGTGCAGCACATACTGACAAAAGCATTTTGATTTTTTGTAAATATATAAATAGCAAAGAAAACAACAGCACCATCATTTGTGACATCTAGAACCACTCTCAGGAAATTTCGTTATCGAAATCAAACAAATATCCTGATCCTGTCCTGATCCAATATTTTTCAAAAATAAATATCCAAATCCATTCCTGATTCAAAAAAATCGCAAGTATCCTGCAGGATATCCAATCCTGAACCTGTCCATGTCACCTCTGATATTTACCCGGTGTCAAGCGAAATTTCTGACCTCTGCGAAATTTCTGACCTGTTATTGTTTGTCAGTTATTTCGCTTCTCAGAACAAAAAAAATGAAGTTTGACAATTATTTTTTATGCGTGTTGTGAAAATTAAAACATTTTGGTTGGATGTCAGGTGCCCACAACAAGCTATAAACGGGAATAAGTTTAACCACTGAAAATTTTTGGACTTAGTCTTGGACCTCAATTATTTTTCTTTTTCTCACCCTGACCCAAATCCTAACCCGACACACTTACCTAAACACGAAACCCTAAGCCCTTATGATCAGTTTTCTCAGCGTATTTGATGTGTAAATATTACTCTGTACATGCATACATAGGGTGAAGTTAAAAATTTCGCTAGTCAGAAATTTCGCTTGACACCTGAGTCAAACAGGAGTCAGATTGATTGCGTCTATTTGGTACTGGATCAGCAGCGGATTCGGATTCAAAATTTACAAAACAGGATTGGATCTGGGCTAAAAAAATTAGAGTCCGCACACCTCTAATGGCCAGGGACCGGGGTGCCAGAGTCGACTCCGGCAGGATACTGCGTTTTTTTCAGATCCGGATCCGCAGTCACTTTGAAATTTCGGCAGTATCAGCAGTCTCCGTGGTCATTTCTTAAGTAAAAACATGGGCAAATTTATTTGGGTTGGATCAATATTAACCGGAGTCTGAACAGGAGTCGGATTCTCAAAATTAAACAATTTCCGGACCCGGATCCGGATTAAAAAATTTTGGAACAGGAACAGAGTAGGAGTCTGAAAAAGTGATTCCTGCCACCTCTGTTCAGAAGCATAGGTGGCCACGGATCTGGAATACCAGAGTTGACTCAGGCAGGATTCTGCGTTTTTCTTTCAGACCCGGATCCGGAATCAAGAATTTGAATTATTATGAGGAAAAGACTGTGGACGTTGTGGTGCAAATGAACTCTGTGTGGAAGAAGCAAGTGGAAGAGAATCGAAGACGTCCCATTCCAATTATACAAATTATCCGCTTCTGTGGTAGGCAAAGCATAGCACTGCGAGTGATGAAAGACTTCCGTGCATGGTCTTTGGAAGAGCCCGATTTCAACGACGGAAATTTTTGCTCTTCTCTTAGACCAGGGGTGTCAAACATAGGGCCCGTGGGCTAAAACCGGCCCGTTGCGTGGTTGAATCCGTCCCGTGGCATGATTTTGTAAAGTAAAAACTTCTTTGCTTGCTTGAGACGTTTATCCAGTCATATATCAATAACTGGTGACTAGATTTCGATTACTTGAAACCTTGAGGTAATTGCATATATTTTATTGTTTTTCTCTGTTTTTCACACGTGACAGTTTCCCTTTTTCTGCATGTTTCCCTTTGCATGTTCACACCAGTTTAATCTTTCAAACAGGTATGAACACGCAAAGCTCAACTGCTGTTGATAAAGTTAAACACTATAACTCTGAGAAAAAAATATACCTGAGCTCCAGCGATGTTGATTTCGAAACTTTCGAAGTTTCAAGGTGTTAAGGTTAAATGGCAAAATATTTCCAGCAGTGCTGAAATTCTATTTTGCCTCTAATGTCTATTTTGCCTATTCTACCTCTAATCATTAAAGGAAGACATCAGTCTAATGTCTATTTTGCCCCCAACGTCCAAGTAGCTTCACAAGGCAAAATAGACACTGCTTTTTCATGGGACGGGCTGGGTACGGGCCAAAATTTAGGGAATATTATGGGTATGGGTTGGCTTACGGGTTTGTTGTGATGGGTCCAGGTCATAAAAAATGTTAGCCTGTGACATCTCTTACTGCTGTGATTCCCAGCTGCTTGAATGTTGATTGGCAGTGGACATCACTTGGAATTGTCAGAATTTTCCTCGCTGACATATTAGAAATTGCAACAAATAGAAACTAAATCAGCCTTTTAAACAAAAAAAGAGCCTTGAAGTCGTGAGAGTTTACTTTTGAATTAAGCACCAACTATGCTGCCAAAAAGCAAGTGAAGGTTTATCTTCACATATATAAAATTGTTTTCAGTAAATCTGCAGGTGGCTGGTTAGCTCTTTCGGTAATGAGCTGGCCTCACAATTGTGAGGCAGGAGTTCGATCCCGCTGGTTGTTCCCTTGAGCAAGGAACCTAGCACTCAGCTAATGGACCAATGCTGCTACTCCCCGTTGTGGCCCAAAAATTGCGACTGCGCTTTGTGCAATTACGTGCTGTATCACACTGTTGTATCATGCTCGTATGCTTCGTCTGCTGTGATTCATGCGTTGTGATTGTGCGCAGCTTTTCGCAATAAACAAAGCATGTAAACCCGGAGGGAAACCTCCATGTGCAACAAGAAGTAAATCTGCCACAGCATCACAAAACTCTCCACTGTAGTAAATGTGTTCAATTACGAAAAGGATAATATGACTTTACTCTAGCGAATAAACAGCAAAATTCACAATAGCAATTCATAATGAACGCTTTATACGTGGAGAGGTATTAAACAAAGTAAATCACTTTTACAATATAATTGCAAAATCTTTCAGAAGAACTTGGAATTGAAATTCTGATGATTGGTAGAGTACTAAGGCTAAGATATGGGCTGCCTGCAGTCTACGACTGCGGTATGACATGCTTATCCATGTTGTAGAATCATTTCTCTATGGAGAAAAAATCCATAAATGACTGCCAATTTTTGCAATACAATTTTCTTGTATAATTACTTTCTACTGCCATACAAGCCAGAAGTTTAGGTTTGCCGATAGCTAAAAATCTAATAAAAAGATTTATCAAGGCATTTGAAATGCTTAAAAGAAGTAAGAAAACCTTTGAAAAAATTAAGCAAATTGTTGCTTCTGATGCATTTAAAGATGTTAAGTTTATTGTAAATCATAGATGTTTTATTTACTAAAAAGACAGCATGCAACACCAATATAAATTATTATTAGGAATTATATCAATAGTTTTTAAAAATCACAGTTATAACGGCTTTTTCATGTCCATAAAAATATTGAGATGAGTTACCATTTTTGTGCACTTGGCTTCATTTTATTACCCTTGTTATATGGACCATGAGTCTGAACGAAATGAATGAAAAATAAACAATCACTTCTGTTTCTAATAGATCAGAAATTTATTAAATAATAATGCACCATCCTTAAAGTGGTGTCAGTAAGCACTAGAATCGTGTAACTTCCAGAGGTGTACGGAGTAGTGTTGAACAAATCAGAGATTTTTCCAATCCTGATCCAGTCTAAAATTTTCATTGAGTAAGCTGGTCCAAACCTAATCCGATGGACCTGTCCAAATATTTGATCCAATCCGGTTTATATCCAAAAAAAACTCCGAATAAGCATTTTACTGCAGTGATCAATGCAGTTTGGAAAACCATATCTGATCCGTCTTTCTGCTTCGGAGACGCCAGGACTTCGATAAACAAATTTAATCAGGCTCTACTGGCGCTAAAAACATAAAAACACGTTAAAAACTTGCCAACGTTTCGACGGTTGATACAACTGTCTTCATCAGGGCTAAAAAACGAAATGCCGCGACATGTGAGC
>Ga0210059_1014523_pt1 | contig 11622 bp, 5 predicted proteins | sample Ectturendosymbi2_FD_188042 | JGI IMG/M metagenome (GOLD analysis project Ga0210059, IMG submission 188042) | Ecteinascidia turbinata endosymbiont from Florida, USA - Sample 2 (SPAdes) (version 2) | ecosystem: Host-associated > Tunicates > Ascidians > Unclassified | place: Key West, Florida... | reverse complement strand
GCATTTCAAACATGAACAGCCACAAGTTCTTTTGATAGAGTCACACGTAACAATCGGTACGATTCAGCCAACGCAGCCAGCGTGCTTTGAGTATATCGACACAATAGTTGGCATGCGGCTTGACCAACCGTCATATTGACATTCATGGCAACTCGTCCGAAGTCTCTGGCGTTATCAACACGAAAGTTAAATAAAACTAAGTTTCGTGAAGAATAATTAAGACATATAATTTTGACAAAGTGTAATCTAAATGATCATATACCGGCCATTGACTCTATGCGTACCACAGTTTGTTGGAGGCCCTCTTGGATCTTGAGGCCCTAGGCTTAATCCTATATAGCCTATAGGTAAATCCGGCCCTGCATTTGTGCAATCAGTGTAATGCACAAGTAGAGAGTCATACCCATGCCAAAAGAAACGATTATTAGGAAAACGTTACCAGCGAAATCAAATATATTTGTATTGAACAAAACCGAAAATACTTACAGGTTTTTCAGTAGCGATTACTAAAACTGGCAGACAGTCAAACTTGTAGAGAAGTCAGTTGCTGTTGGGCCCTTGTTACTTAACGCAACAGAGGAATATAATATCGAGCTGTATTCCAGTGTTGCTTGTGAATCACGAAAATTTTTCAAACGAGTATTTTATTTGAAACATTAATTTCATGACGGGGGCCCCCTTGCATCGGGGGTCCGGGGCAATTGCCCCCGTTGCCCCCCCCCCCTTAATCCGGCCCTGCTTGTTACACCTAAACTGTAGTCTATCCGTCCAATATCCATTCAAACTCTTCTGGGTGATTATCCACTACGCAGCGTATTTAGCAAAATGGCCGCACCAATATAAAGCTCGACCGATACATCGGCATGTCAATACAAATCGGCCGATGTAGCGATAATGCTTATGTGTCATATCGGCGAAATTCCGCCCATATACATCGGCAATATTTTCTCATGAAAACCACTATGACTACGCCATTGTTTTGTTTCGATAGTGCAACTTGTTACTCCATCTCCAATGTGCTAACCACTAATTCTCTGTCCTGTTCGTTTCGACGTGCAGCCTGTAACCTGAATTCGTGTATTTCCGCTCGGTAAACATATGAGTGACAGCGAATAAATCATGGCTGGCGCTGTTGTGGTTGATTGCTTTAGTGACTCACGTCTGCGTGGAATTCGGTAATGTACGGTCCTTTATCGATTCATCATTAAACCACAAAGTTGCAAAAGTCCAAACATTCCCATGTATTCATCAGTTGTGAGATATTCCCTTGGTTTAAGGTGCATTGTAAAATCTTTTGACTTTGGTTTCTATGAAAAATTAGCAGTATCGGCCCAAAAATCTTACCGGTCGAGCTCCAAGCACCAGTGTAGTTAATGACTGATATTCGTTCACCTGAAATTTGTCACAGTAGTGTTCCAAACCTTTGGTTGTGCGGATGGCTGCGTTGTCTTTTTGCCAACCTTGACATGTTGTAAAACCGACAAAATGCCTTGTTTATGAGAATCCGTTGTTCTTATGTACGCCAACAAACCAGTTGTATGGTTACTCAAGCTGACCTTGGCAATAAGTGTCACGTCATGAAGTAGCATAGATATTAGTTATAGTTGTGGTGAAACTATAATAGCCGAGAAAACTGTGCATTTTGCTGGGATACGACGAGCATCAGCATCCGATCGTTCAGACTGGTTTGAAACAACTCTTCCGGCATCTTGTTGCTGAACCTCGTATTGGCGTGATCAGTTACATGTCGCAATTAAATAAATTTGTATTTTCAAGTACTGAAAAGGAAGCGCATTAGTAAAAAATCGGAACGTGTGTGTTTGGTTGCTTTACTCTTCGGAGCAATTAGTCTTCAACCCCTTCGGAGCAATTACAGTCGCACAGCGGTAGAAGCTCGAGAAACTCGTAAAATTTCACAATGTTTGCAGAGCTCACCGTCGGTTTAAAGCCAAGTTTTTGTCCCTTCCCTTTCTCTACGGACGCCCATGATTTCATACTTATGAAGTGAACGGTGGCGAGCCATCAGAACCCGTTTGTGAGCTGTTGATGATGCAGTTATATGATTTAAATTACGCATTGTTTTCATGCACTGGAACCTTCCGACTTAATATCGTATGCGCTCTTAATCAAGATAAGACTTTTCGTGTAGGGTGGATTTTATTTGCTGCTTTGTTTATTCATCACTTACAAGGGTGTAATAGTGGATTTACTTGGACGTACATGTCACATGAGATTTCTTTATGCTCTTTCCACTGACTGAGTATCGCTGTCGCACCTCAGTAAATTATTGTTCGTTTTCTTGCGCTTCAATTAACATCACTAATTTCTTTCAGTTGACATGCACCGGGCGAATATACCAATGCGGCGTCTGCAACAGAATATTAAGTACTGAAGAAAACTTGAGCAATCATATGTTAAAGATTCATGGTGTCAACTATGCCGATTGTATACACTTTCATGTCGGTGGAAAGCAATTGGAGCAAGACGGTGCAGCGACTCAAGTCCATTTAACCCCTTCGGAGCAATTACAGTCGCATAGCGGTAGAAGCTCGAGCAACTCGTAAAATTTTACAATGTTTGCAGAGCTCACCTTCGGTTTAAAGCCAAGTTTTTGTCAGATTTCAACTTTGTCCAGGAAGGCGAATCCCGTATCATAAGTCGTGTCGCATCCTTCATTTTTTTTGAACTGCAGGTAACCGCGCCATACTCGCGCGTACTCAAAGCTTCGCAAACTTATGCAGAAATTGTAGTTGACTTCTGTGTATTGTCATCTATAGGCAAATGCGTTAAACCGCCTATCAATTTTTTGTCCTGTTCGTTTAAAAAAATTTATATTTTGATGCTTTTTTCTTTAAGCATTGTTTGTTGTTTACATTTCACACAAAGGACTGCTCCTACCTACTAGTCGTGTGTTGCATTTATCAGATGAAATAAGGACTAGTGCAGCATCAATGGCACTCGTATAGCTCAGTGTTTACCGTTACCCCTTGACTGCGGTGATATGTTTTCTCTATCGCAGGAGCGCTTAGCAAGTTCAAATTTTTCCGTTCAAATAACGCGTCTATAATATATGGTTGGCTACTGCGATTAAAGACGCGAAGGCAATCCGTTTTTTTGCGTTGACAATGGGTAAAACCTGCTTGTAGCGAATTACGCTATCAACAACCTTCGCTGCATAAAGAATTTTGTTTAGCACTAGTCGTTTTTACCCGACCATCGTTTTCATCTTTTTCTCACTCTTGCGATGATCTTTCGAGGATTAATGTTTGATGAACTTCGAACGATGGAGACTTATTCGTTGATTTTGTTACGAAGCCCTCAAAATACAATGGCACACAAAACAGCAATGGACAATGTGCAAGCCCGTAACTAAGGGAGGGTTTAGCCCTCCCCCTTGGAAAACTTTTCGCCCGCCTGGAAAAATGTGTGGGAAATAGTTCAAAACTATTGGACATAGTTTAAAAAATTTGGGCTTCAGAAAACTCTTCGCCTTCCTTAGTGTCCCAAGCTGGTTACGGGCCTGACAATGTGTTGCTGAGTGTGGAGTTATTATGATGCTTTTGAAGTGTGTAGACCTCACTGAAATTGTTTCAACCTCTGGTTTCCTGCACGCGTAAATAATAGCTGAACAGAGTGAGGCTTATAAAAGTATTGAAAATTATGTACTGAAATTGTTTACGAAGCAGTCGTTTTTCACAGGCGAACGCGTTTTTGCGGGGCAGGTTTGCGCCTGTGAATCAAAAAATAATGTTGCCATATGCCTGTGAGATTATGACAAGAGCGTCGCCTACAATCTTACATGCGCCTATATTCAGTGACGTAGCAATGGGGCTGGGAGCTCCAGGCGGCATATTCTGGGGGTGGCAAGTTGTTGAAGTTTCAACTTTTTCAGTTCTTGTACTTAGAATCACCAGTGCAAAAACATTGGAAATATAGTTGGGGAGTCGGCAAATTGAAATGAATACTGAAAAGTCTTATAAAATTCAGGGTGCTGACTATCCCCTGTTTGTCGTGAAACCAAGGGTTTTTAGCATACGTCCTTGGGGCAATTGACCGCCAGTCCCGAACCTTTCTAATCAGCCAAGGCCATTTACTCCCAGTCATAGGCCTACGCCCTTTGAAGAAAGGACAGAGTTGACATTCGACCGCAGGCTACCAAACATTACTGGCCCAGTAACTCGCGGTAAAAATCCTCTCCACTCAAATCTGATCAAAAGGCCCTGCTTGAAAGCAAGCGGAGTCAAACGCTGTACAGGGCCGACCCTATTCTGGCCGAAACCAGAGGGGCCCTCTCTAGAGGAGTGGTTCCCAAAGTATGGGTCGCGCCGAGGCGATCTAAACCCGGGGTGTATATGTTCACCGTTACTACTGCTTGTCTTTGTCTGTTTGTAGTGTAGGTACTTGATAAAAGAGTAGGTTGCTGACAGTGAAAACGAACTTAGCAACTAACTGCTAAAAATCATCCATACAATGATTATTTTTAGCCTACGTTGTTTGAGTCACGGGTCGCGAGGCGTTCAGCAAATTCAGATTTGGGTCGCGCTCAAAAAACTTTGGGAGCGCTGCTCTAGAAACAGCACATAAAAGAACAGGCGAATCTGAGAACGTTTCGCAAGGCGTAGTGCCAGCGCGTCTTCCGCAAACACGAAAAAATGACTTTTCCAGTGTTCCAAGCGGGACAAGATAAACGATTTGCGTGTTGACACGACGTACTGCTATTAAACCGCCTTGAGTTTTTCGTTGCCCCTACAACAACTGAGAGCTAATCGCTCGCGCATCGCTAATCTTTATATCGCAGAGGTGGCCGGAGCCACTTTTTCCGACTCCGTTCCGCGCTCCTGTTCCAAAATTTTTGAATCCTGGTCCTGTTCAGACTCTGGCGTCCATCGATCAAACCGAAATTTACCCATGTTTTTACTTACGACATGAATACGCAGACTCTTGCTACTGCTGAAATTGAAAAGTGACTTCGGGTCCGGTTTTTCACAAATTGTTGACTCCGGTCCGAAAGAAAAACGCAGAATCCTGCCGGAGACGACTCAGCACTCCGGATCCATGGCTACCTCTGTTATATAGGCGTGTTTTTAGCGTGGCGTCACTGCGCCAGGTGTACAGAAGAAGAATTGACAGTTTTGTGATCGTTTCGTGGTGATTCACCAGGTATAACGTTGAATTCGTAGCAGCAAAAAAGAGTCTACATGGTCGAGTTGGGATGCTCTATTGCTGTTACACCGAGGGTCGTGGGTTCGACTCTCCAATCGGGTGGCTCAGGGCGACACAGCATTGTGGCTGCAAACAACATGACATAATCAGATATCTGTGCAAGCACCTGGGACATCGGCGATCATGCGTCAGTCACATGCATATGGCGCAATAAATATTCCTAGAATAGCTGAATTTAACTTACATGCATTTTTCTCGAAGGCAGTTGCCACTCAAACCGTAAAAAAGGGGGCCGCCTGATGACGTCCCCATACTTAGCCAACCGTGAAAAGCACTTTTGATCAAGCCTAAGATACGGTCACCGAAGGATACGTTTCTGAGACTACGGCATAGCAGGAGAAAATGCAGAAGGGTGTTCATGATCCAAAACTTTGAAAACACTGAAAGATGGGAAGACAAGGCTGGTAACATAAAATTTAGGCAATAGCAAGTTGACATCGCCTCCACTTTATTTTCACTCCCGGTTTCCCTGCATTCACCATCAATAAACTACGAAGTTTACCCCGTTGAAAGTTTCACACTTTCCCCTTTGATAAAGTGCTTGCTAATTGGTATCCCCAAAGTTGTTCACGTTCATGTCTTTATGGGCATGAATGAAACCATAAACAACCTAGAACAGAGGTTCCCAAACTGGGGTGCATTTAACGTTAGCAATTGGAGGGAAAAATATGTTTATACATTATTCATTTCCAATTAGGCATATATCAGTGAATACAATGGGCGTCTAAATAATTTTTTCCAGGGGGGACAACGTCGGCCTTTTCCTTACCCTTTTTAGGTTGCTATAGATGCAATGCAAATGGATGTTCACAAAACACTTTACCCTTTCTACACCACAAAGAAATTGCCCCATGTTATGGCAACAGTCGCAAAAATGGGCTTCGTTGGCAGCCATGGCCAGGTATATTATCATAATTTTCTCCATTGGTTATCTACAGAGTTTCAAAACAGGGTACTTTTTTCACAAAAGTATTGCCATTACGACTAACGAAATCACAAATTACGATTTTATTTACCTGGCAAGATTTGTTAGCGTCATTTAGATACGAGCTGCAAACGTCTGAGATCTCGTCCGGAGCGATCAGTCTTTGAATAAAACCTTGCTTGTCTTTGACTTTTTTATTTTTTTTTGTGGAATGCTCATAGTCATCATACACAAACCGGACAGGTAGACTGGTATGTTAACACGACTATCGGACAATTCACTGAAGTTAGAATATCATGCAGGCTTAAAAAAATTAAAAACGATGAATTATGAAAAGTCGCCACAACAAATGTAGCTTTGCACTCAGTTCTCACTCAGAAATAAACTTTAACAATTAAGATGTATTCCCACAAACCTGCGTACACTTATTCTAACAAGTCACGCAGTTTCATACTATGTGAAAAGAAGCCTGCATAAGCGTAGTTTGATTAAGCTAATCCCTCAAGGCAAATTGTCCACACCTGTAATTTTTTCGCTGAGACATTTCGGTCATTAGTTCCATCGTATTAAAACTCGCCATGACAGTATTCACTAGCCTATCTGTTCAGGATGTATAACCGAATGGACATAAGTTTAAAAAAATTGATCTACGACTTAAAAAATAAACCCAGGTTCGCACTCAAAGTCTCCCACCAACAATGGATTTTTCAAACTTGTGGAACCATTGCTACAGATTCACCCATGCTTTTTTTCACACAGTAAAAACTACGTGCATTTCGGTTAACAGCGGTCACTGTGTCGCTGCATTACCTGCCACAGATGTCTGTATTCAGCAGTCACATGCGGGATAAACACCTTCTACAATTACTTAAACTGAATCTTTGAAGATTTGTTGCCATGTTATTGTTACACAATAGAGACCAACGACAGAACACTCCGTCGCAAGTTTCGCAAACTGGCTCTTGTGCAGTGTGAGTGTCATACCGGCAAAAAAACTGTCAATGCAAGAATTAAATAAATTCATCGGAATTAAGATGCTGACTTCCTGTTTTCTAGAAGCTTTTGATTCTTAGTCCAAATTTCCAAGGGGGTAAATGTTCGTTTTGCCCCCACTGTGGACGCCCATGGTGAATATTTTTGTTGAAAATTTCCAAGGGGGTAAATGCTCGTTTTGCCCCCCCCTGTGGACACCCATGGTGAATATTATTGTTGAAAATTGATTATATGCTTGTTGGTAAACATGTTTTTGTTAGTTTCCTCAGCCTTTATGTCATAAGAAATTTTAGCGGTACATGCTCATCTATCAAAATGCTGAAGGGGTACATGGCCAGACTAAGTTTGGGAACCCCTGAGCTAGAAGATTTAAAACACTACTGTTGCAATCCGGTGGCGTTGCGTTGAATGTGTGATTCACCACGAACGGGATGTGGGCGAAGAAAAATAATATATATATGTGGCGCGAACAAGCAATAATAGAGTGATTGCAGCGCATGATCTCTATTATTGCTTGGTGCCACAGAGCGAAGCTTTGCGCACATGCGGATTTCCGATCTCAACAAAATGGTGCTGTGACCAGGATGTGGAGGTCGTGCTGTGTGAAGTCTGCACAAAAAGAATGTGCGATCGGTGCGGTTCGTTGTGAAAACGAGGGGATGTTGTTGCAACCTCTCCGGTGGCATTGCGTTGAATGTGTGATTCACCACGAACGGGATGTGCGCGAAGAACAATAATATATATATATATATATATGTGGCGCGAACAAGCAATAATAGAGTGATTGTGGCGCATGATCTATATTGTTGCTTGCTGTCATAGTGCGAAGCTTTGCGCACATGCCGCTCGGGTTTTCCGATCGCAACACTACATTTGTTTTAAATTTCATCCTTTTAACTACAAGAACATAGCATACAAAAGCATCCAACGTGAGACTTGTTTTGGAAAGCTTTCAGGCTGGATGAGTCAAGGTTAGCGTCATCTTGCATTGACACTGGTTGTTTGAAAAATGTGCAAAAGTAGGAAATAATTTATCATATACCTTTTCGCAAACATTTCTACTGCAAAAAGTAGCCTACACAATTGATCAAATCTGTGCTAAGAAAAAACGATTACCAACGTCAACCTTAAACCAACCACTTACTAGTCAAGCTTCAAACAACCTGAGACTTCAAGCATGGGCTAAATTCAAACCACCTAAAATTTCTGTAAAAAAATGAGTCCTACTCATATTACTCAACAAATGCCATTTCTGCTACCTGATAACAAGCATGAATGTAGCCTTGCTTATTAGCAGTCTTTGCAGCACAACGGCAATAGGCCCCTATTACAAAATTACTTCGTAAACTAAAAAGAAAATATTCTATAAATTAAAAGATGTAGTATGGTCACTGATACAATAGAATTTGTCTAATTCGTCATCGTTTAATTCGTCAATTGGTCACTTTTTCGACAGTTCCGGCAGAATCCTTATCTTTTGTGTACATTTCTGTTCGTCTAATTCGTCAATTTTCTCAGTTCGTCACCTCTTTCCAGGCGCGCAACCAGGGGGGGGGGCATTTGCCCCCCCGAAATTTTCAAAGCATTCCACAGAGATTTGATGAAATTTTTTATTGTAATTATTTTTAAGAAAAGTGTTATATGAATTTTTCTTTGTCCTACTGGTAAATTATCTCTTTACAAGATTTATCTTGAGACAGGCTATCTGATCGCAAATTTCGTAAATGATTGGTATTTAACCACAAATATGCTAGATTTGCCAAAACTTGGAGATAGTTTAAAATGTTGGTATTTTTATTTTTCGGTTGTATAGTCGCATTTTCAAAAAAACGTTGTATAGTTGGATTTTCGGTTCGAAACCTGATATTTTTAACAAAATTTATCGTGTGGACTGTTTCACGTTTCATTGTCTTCCTGGGTTGGCACCAGGACCACGGCTTGGGAAATAGGGTTCAGTAAAGTGTCATATGAGTGCTAGTCAAGTGTTGAACGTTTTACTTCGCCTCAACCCGTTAGGCCAAAGGAAGCTTCCGATAGTGATTTCGTTATCGAGGATGTTATGCTTTGGCCGGGTATGCGCTTCTGCTTGTGCTCTCAATGCAAGCGTTGCTCTGCAGGGTGCTTACAAATGCACCTACCTACTACACCACTTTGGCTGCAAATGACGCTTTACCAGACCCTACCTTTTGCAATCAGTGCAAGCCCTGAAAGCCCATAGCCTGTCATAGGTGTAGGAGCAGGCAAATTTTTGGGGGTGCGAAGGATTTTGCCCAAATTTTCCGAAACATGCCCGAAAAAATCTCTAAAGAAAATGACCTCAAAAAATAATTGCATTTATTCCATTTTGGGCACATTTTTTTGAGCACTTCAAGCACCATTTTTGCCCATATATCCCCCAAACTTGCCCAAATTTCCCCTAAATTGCCCGAAAAAGAACTGAAGAAACATGACCTCCAAAAAAAAGAAACGTCTGCACTTTGATTTCGGCCGCCATTTTTGTAAAATCAAAGCACATAAAGCGATTTTGCAAAGGTTTTCACACATTTTGCTCGAATTTACATAGACTTTTCCCGGATTTAAAGGGATTTTTCCCGGATTTTCATCAAATCAAAATTTTTGAGGGTGGGCTTCCACCCCCTGCGCCCCCACTTCCTACACCACTGGTCTTCAACTTGCTTCTAAAAACTTTCACGAAACTCATGTGGATGCCAGAAAAAGCCATTTTGCCCCAAACACACCTGATCCGTTTTGCCTGTAATGTTAGGATTCAATGATCTCCTCACCCTTGACGAAGGCTATCCCTCAAATTTGGGATCTTACAGTAGTTTGTGATAGACATTCAAACACATGCTAGAAGAATAGGGCTGGAACGAATTTGCAAAAACAAGAAGAAAAGTTAGGCAGGTCTACTAGTAGCCCATACGTCTGCCACACTAAAGCCATGACTGCACTAGTTGAGTGCAGAATCAAGTGTTTGTATTAGGCTACTAACTTTTTCTGTGCTGATCATTCGGTCTGCATATTAATTAAAGTTCCGATTTTCGGAAATGTTGCTAAGAGAACTTTGTCTGTGACGTTTGCGAAAAATTTGTACCACGGTTGAATAAGCACGATGACGTCATCGAATGAAATTTCATGAAAATTGCCCTCCCCGAAATGAACAGCTGGTTGCGCCCCTGCCTCTTTCTATCCCTTAGAAGCGTTTTGTTCGGCTAATAAGTCATTTGCAGTTTTGCTTTCAATGTCTAAGCAATTAGTATGTGTAAGAGTTCCAACAAATTAAGGATCTTTATCTGAGAATTGTTGCACCTCGCAATTAGTTTATTGAATTTATACACGAGTTGCGAAGCGCGACCCGACTCCCTATTGAGAGAATGCAGAAAAGTCTTTAACTCTTTCAGTCCCGCAAAAGCCCCAAATCTTGCAGAGCTTTGCAATCCTATAACTCGCCAGGCGACTGAGCTAGAGAGCTATCCAAACCATCCACAGATTCAGCAAGTCTTGTAGTCAAAATCGAAAAAAAAACGTTTTTCGTTTTCGGTGGGGGGATTTCTGGAGGTGGCGTCACAAGGAAAGCATGTTTTGGAAATGTTGGCCTCCTTTGACCGGCCCTGAGCCCCAACGCATTGACCCACTTTTTGGCTCAAAGTTTTGTTGAACACTAGGTGAAGATCCGCATCTACAGAGCCCTGGATTGACTTGCTAGCATATCTGTAGCCAAAATTATGGGTCAATTCACTGTCGAAACGTTGTGCTGCAATCACGAGCCTGGTACAAGCCTCAAGCAACGAAGTAGACCGCAATTCAATCAATGAAGAAAATGACTGTTGCATCACTGAGTGAAGAATTGGGCAAACTGACAGAGGTTGTCCAAAATTCTCAAGAAAAGACTGATAATACTTTATCGATGATTATGAACGAAATACAAGAAGTAAGAATAAGCCAAGAATTCCTGAGCAGTGCATATGAAGAATTAAAGAATGAGCTTCAAACTGTTAAAAGTGTCAACAGAGATTTGCAGTATCAGAATACCACTTCGAAAGAAATTGTATCAACCTTGAAAAAACAAAATAAGGAAACAGATGTGAAACTAAATAACCTTGAACAATATAGCAGAAGGTGTTGCCTCGAATTTCAAGGAATTACACACCAACCCAGTGAATGCACAGATGTGATTGTAGTAAACTTGGTCAAGAAACTTGGAGTAAACATTACAAGTGGCGATATCAGCATTTCGCATAGATTGGCACCTCCAACAAAAAAGTACCCCAATCCTATCATTATTGCGAAATTCAACAGTCAAAAGTTAAGAGACAGCATATACAGCAAGAGGATGAAACTGAAGGATTTTGGATCAAAGTTGTACATAAAAGAAAGCCTAACCAAAACAAATAAACAAATTTTCAGTGCAGCTCTATCTTTCAAAATGAAATATAACTACAAATACATTTGGACAAGACATGGATTAACTTATCTGAGGA
>Ga0210059_1014522_pt1 | contig 11623 bp, 8 predicted proteins | sample Ectturendosymbi2_FD_188042 | JGI IMG/M metagenome (GOLD analysis project Ga0210059, IMG submission 188042) | Ecteinascidia turbinata endosymbiont from Florida, USA - Sample 2 (SPAdes) (version 2) | ecosystem: Host-associated > Tunicates > Ascidians > Unclassified | place: Key West, Florida... | reverse complement strand
AGTATTTCACTGAAGTTTTTACTGGAAACTAGGCTACAATCCGAGTCTTTTGATACTTTGGATGACCTGCTGGGGTTTCGGGTTCAAAAGTTATGATGTAAGTTAGTAAAAATATTAGACTAATTAGCTAATTAAATTATTTTGTTTGCTTTAGAATATTAACTTTTGAACCAGAAACGTTAGAAAGTCGATCAAAGGCTCAAAAGACTCGGACCCGAGCCTAGATTCCAATGAAAACTTCAGCGAAACACTTTGGCCTAGCGGTCGGGCCCTAGGCCAGGCAACATGTGCCAAAATGACCCAAAAACTACTTCACTTATGACGTCAGTCACAAAAAACCCGCACCCCCCAACCAAAAAATTTTTTTCGAGTGTAATCTGCTAGACTGGCCGATCCGGTTGAGCCATTGAACAGCTCTCTAGCGCAATTGGCGGAGGAGCTAGGGCGTTGGTAATGCAACTGAAAACTGCTGTTTTTTAGGCCGAAATCAAAGTACGAATATATCTTACGCCGGCTCTCAAAGTGTTAATGCAAAAGATAGTTCTTTTTTATAAGTGTGCAATTCTAAAAAGTTTTGCATTTTTTTATCCAAAAAGATCAAGTTGTTGTGAAATACCATGTGCTTGTCGATGCTTGAAAGGTATTAAAAATGAATTTTAATGCTAAAACAGGTAGTTCTTAAATGCATATCACAAAGTTTACTCTCAATAGCTTTCATAACCAGCTGATTTCAGTGTTTGATTCACAGGTTTGTTTCACGTGTTGGTAGTGGTTTATCATTCATGAAAATGAGTAGAAGCTTGGAGACAAGCTCCAGTTTTTGATATAACAGAGAATATGAACTTTAATGACAACTGTGCATCTGCTCAACAGTAAGTATATAGCGGGTGAACTTATGTACAAGATAAACATGTTTTTACTTAGCTTTTATTTTTTGTACTGATCAGTTTTTTGCTGATTGTTAATACAACAATAATTCTATTGAAGCAGGTTTTACTTGGTAAAAAATATATGTTATTTGTGGATATTGATGCATCTTAATTTCATTTCCAGGCAGTATCTATTTTTCTTCATGGGGCAAAAGCTATTTTTTATTTTTTGCCTTGATATGAAAGCGATTTGTTGAAATAGTCATATAACAAACTCAGAAAGAATGACCTGCTTAGTTCACAACTTAGACATGTTCAGATGAGTGTTGCCATGGTTTCAATCACGGCAAGCTGTTAGTGGCTTTTTTACCTTAACACTTTGAGAGCCGGTCTACGATATATTCGTACTTCGATTTTGGCCTAAAAAACAGCAGTTTTCGGTTGCTTTACCAACGCCCTAGCTTATCTGCTGATTGCGCTAGAGAGCTGTTCAAGGGCTCAAACGGATCGGCCAGTCTAGTAAATTGCACTCGAAAAAATGTTTTTTGGTTGGAGGGTGCAGATTTTTTGTGACTGACGTCATAAATGAAGTAGTTTTAGAGTCATTTTGGCTCATGTTGCCTGGCCTATGGTCCAACTGCTAGGCCAAAGTGTTTCGCTGAAGTTTTGATTGGAATCTAGGCTCGGGTCCGAGTCTTTTGAGCCTTTGATCGACTTTCTAACGTTTCTGGTTCAAAGTTTTGATCTAAAATTAACAAATTAATTAATTAGCTAATTAGTCAAATATTTTTACTAACTTACGAAAAAAATTTTGGCTTTTTGTGAGTGACGTCATAAGTGGAGGACTTTTAGGCCACCTTGGCCTACTTTGCCTGGCCCTGGGCACCAACCGTTAGGTGATAGTACTTCGCTGAAGTTTTACTGGAAACTAGACTGCAATCAGAGTCTTTTGATACTTTGGGATGACCTGCTGGGGTTTCGGGTTCAGAAGTTATGATGCAAGTTAGTAAAAATATTTGACTAATTAGCTAATTAATTATTTTGTTTGCTTTAGAATATTAACTTTTGAACCAGAAACGCTAGAAAGTCGATCAAAGGCTCAAAAGACTCGGACTCGAGCCTAGTTTCCAATGAAATCTTCAGCGGAACACTTTGGCCTAGCGGTTGGGCCTTAGGCCAGGCGACATGAGCCAAAATGACCCTAGATTGGCCGATCCGTTTGAGGCCTTGAACAGCTCTCTTGCGAAATGGCGGAGGAGCTAGGGGGTTGGTAAGACAACCGAAAACTGTTGTTTTTTAGACCAAAATTGAAGTACCGATGTATTGTACGCCGGTTCTCAAAGTGTGAATGTTGCAACAATGGTGTCTTTTATGCAAAACCATGGTTGCTCTAGACTGGTAAGAAGGTCTCTGGCTGATAAGCATCGCGTACTTCAATGCACTTGTTTTAGTAGAAACTGTCCATGTTGGTCGAGTAGCTTAGTGCTGCAGCGAAGCTTAAAACTCGTTGCCCAATTGGCGAGACCGCAAAAGTCAAAACCGTGCCATCTAGAATTTAACATATTATATTTATTTCAAACTATAAAAATCACATTATCATCAAAGCCTGGTATTCATATGAGATGCACATAATTTGTTAGTGCTTTTTTCTTAAACAAATGTCAAGTGTTTGATGATCACATCTGAAGAGCATCAGATTTTCGAAAACTTTTATCATAGCTCTTTAATGAACTTTAATGTGCTTTAACAGGTTTTCTGAACAGGAGACTATGTCTTCTTTTCAAAAATTTGAGAAAATCTGAATCTACAATCCTGGCCAGAATTTTTAAGAAGAGTTAGTTTTTCTGAAATTGAGGTTCAAGAACAATGCGAGCGATTGGATTTTTGCCATCTAGTGGACATGTTGCAAAAACCAGTTGGTAAGTATTGTTAAAAATACCATTGATGATTATTGGCACTTAGAAGTTGTTAATGTGTTTCAAATTTTCAAAGTGATCATTTTCCTTAGCCTCAGTAGTAATGACATCTGCTTGCATGATTAAGTCATTGATGAAACTCTATCCAATTTTGGATAAACCAGTTTCGTTTACTTTTCAACACATACTATCAATTTCGTGAGACTTCCTACAATAACAATATTTTTTAAGGTTACTTTGCAAAACAGCACCATGATTTGTTGGAGTATGTTTATGACAAGATATTTACTGGAAACCGAAACACTGAAGCTGATGATCTGCTCAAGGTGTGCTTCTCAAATCAATTCATCAAATGTAATTTCCACAGTTTAGAAAGTTTTTTAAGTCCAAACGTTTATAAAGTAACTTATCCTGGATAACAGGCCTGCAACCAGAAGGAGGCAACCAGACAATTACCCCAGCCAAAAATTTTAAATATCATGTTTAATTGTTAGGTACAACAACAAGTTACAATCAATTTGGACCATTTTTCCGTCCCTGCTGAAATTATCAGCTGGTTGCAGCCCTGCTAAACAACCGTGGTTGATGAACTCATTTTTCATGATTAATTGCTATTCTCAAATTTTTTTTTGTTATTTGATGGGCAACTTTTATTAATATACTGCGCTCCAAAACAGTTCATGGTTTTGTATATTTTGTTATACCGTTTAATTGGCCTACCATCACAGAGACATGGTATGCAATGCTAATTTATGCAGCCAGTCATATGATCTATAATTTTGCAGCACATGGAGTCGTTGCCGAACATCTTTAACGTCAGTTTCTCTTTTTGCCATTATCTTTTGTTAAAAAGTTTTTAGAAAGCCTGGAGATATGTAAGCACAGTAATAAACTGGTGGCTGAAACCAGTCACTTACCACTTGCTTTCCTTATTCCACATTGTGTCTGGTTAGTGCGCAACATGGAAAATTGGATGAGTAAGTTCATTGTTCTTACGTTGTCGTTTTTTTGGTAACATGTGATTAAATGCTCCAGCTTTACAGGAAGCTTTCAAGAAATCACTTCCCAGGGCTCTGTTTTCATGATTTTTCTATAATTCCGACTTGCTGTGTTCCAGTAACTAGTCTACACAGAGTTTTGCCATGATAGTTGCCAATCCATAGGAGACTTGCTGAACTGAAAAGGCTGCTAGACTAAACACCTAGGATGGGAATAACAAAGGACTGTGCTTTGCATAATGGTTGCAAATGGAAAAGCACTTTACCCAACCTTGTGCAGAGACACTGTGACTAAAACACTCAGAATGTGTCGTGGATAAGCATTTCAACTTTGTCGTGGATAAGCATTTCAGCACCAAGATCCATAAATTCATTGTTGAATGGAACAAATATGCCTTAACCATGTGCAATGTCACCCAATCTTGCAACAAATTATATGCCCCCCAAACGAAATTACAACCCCTGATAAGCTCTGTTGGTTCATAAGTGCCTCAGACACGCTAAATGAATTAATCAGCAAACACTAATTTCAACGTTTGCACACATTGGCTTGGAACTAAAGTTACCATAAGTTTTCTTTTTTAAATCTAAAATGTGTTCTGCTGTTACTAAAAAACGCTAAACTGTCTTCCTTTTGCCCTTTGAAAGTTTTTTTGAATACAAGCTGCAGTTTTCAGCATACTTTTGAGTAGCTTAATTTCGGTGAGGGTATGCATTAAAAACTACACCAGGGTTTTGATTTGAGCACCTTGCTAAAAGTGTTTCCTTTTGGGTTAATGGAAATATGGTAACCCTACTCTGAACCAGCGATCCACCAAGCCCACACAGCTTACCAGAGGGAACGAAATGAAATTCTTCGATGTTAATCATTGCAAAACTACTGAAGTCAGTCCCTGAAGACAGTAAAATTCACAACATCAAAGACATCATCTATTGATCACTGTTGCTTTTGCAGAACAACTGATTTTTGACTCTGGATACCTCTGTAAATGTTTTAAAAAAATAAACGCACAAAATAATGTTCAAGGCATGATCCTCTCTCGTTTCAAACAATTCTTGTACCTCTGCGATGTTCAACAATTTGCTTCCATTATGCTTTTGCCATTTGTTTGATTACCTTTTTTCGATACGTGTAGTTTTTGATTTACCGTTTTCTTCTAGCTCCTAACATTCAGCATGAAAAGGCTAGGCCAGTCAACTTCACGGCTTCCTATCTGCTTACTCATTTTACTTACACTTTATGTTGAGCCATCGAGGGAGCTAAGTGCTCCATTATTGGTATACGTTTAAATACAAAATACGTTTAACTACAAAATACGTTTAAATTTTTATGACAAACGATTATTTAAGTACAACCTATTTACTATTTTTACCTAACGCGCGTTGTGCTTGGATTATTCATTTCCTTGAGTTTGCTTGGTTTCTCTGCTCTTGCTTTATACCTTTCAACATTTTGCCCGTACGAGAACCCCTTACAGATTTTAGAACTGAGGATGCGTGAAGTTATGTGAAATCGATTTCCTACCAAAAATATTTGTTGACTGATTTCACTTCGTCGTCTAGCTGAAGCAATCCAAACTCAGATTGAGTTAGGAGAATTTCACATACTTCGACTTCAGTGACTTTTTTCAAAATAGTTCAAATTTGCAGCAAAAAAGTATCCATGAAGTAATTCCAAAGATGTGCTTTGCCCTGCTTATTGAATGTTTTCACTGAAATCCAACACAACAACAAATGTTATATCCAATGTGTTGCATAGAACTCTACCGCTTGAAACGCTTCAAGTTGTGTGCCCAAATGGTTGCGCAAGTGCCTATGGACTGAAACAAGCATTTGCTCAGTGCAAAATTTTCTTAGAGGGAACACTGCTGACATACCGATCAAAGCAAAACAAACATTGTTTCACTAATAACGCAAGTGACTGCGCTGCAAGATTTGAATCCTTTGTGCGTTTTTCAAAGGTTCCAACAGTATATACTTCTAAATACGATTCTGACACTCCCAAAGCATGAATAGTAGTGCACTGTTCAGTTCGTTATCGATGGTTTATCATTGCGTTGGTAAAGGATAATGTCCGAAAGCACTGTAGTGGCATGAGAGTTAATATTTATTTATTTAACGATGACGATCGGCAGGCCGGAGCCTGAATGTACTCTTTGTCGCGTCATGTTGAGCGAACCAATTCAAGACGATCAGTTAAGGAGAGATTGCAAACAAACGACAAACAATTAAAAAAGATTGCAGGTGCGAGTAGACACGGATTGCTAAACTGGAAGCATATAACAAATTATACGAGGAAAAAAATGTGAAATGGAGAATTAATTACGGAATAAAAAAGGAGTTACTATAATAGACAAACCGAGGTGTTATGGCAAGGTACAGCTGTTAGTTAATTCAAGATATTTGGAGACAGCGTTCTACATATTGATTGAGGGTTTAAGTTTCAATGAAGGATGTCCAAATAATAGAAGTTGCAACAGGCTTGAATGATCATGTAAATGCAGACCTTCTTTGAGTAAAATTGATTTCACAGATTGCATCAGGTCAACTCGAAGCACAGAGTGAAGAGAACAGTTGAGGAGTAGATGTTCTTCCGTTTCTTTATTGCCACATAAACACATATGATAAGTGCGCTTGTTCAGGTTTAGGACACTGTGACCCAAGCGCAGTCTACAGCGTAATGATGTATTGCGTGGGTTGCTATCATGAAGGTACCAACAGTTATGCTTGGCCCCTCAGTAGAAAGTGTCTTGACGTAATTTAAAGGATGAAAAACTAGTGGAAGATTTGACAAAAATTGGTAATGCATTCCACAAACTAGCACCTTTTTTTGAAAAAATGAGTTAAAAAGTATGTTCTTTTTAGCCAAAGGAATCTGGACATTCAAACTGTTACGAAGCATGTATGGTGATAAATCTTTATACATTTTTTGGAATGAGGGAATGCAGGGATGGTGACGCCATACCAAACATTATCTTATAGTAGTAAAGTAGAATTTGCATCTCTCTTCTAGTACCTAGCTTAACAAGAGAAATGTCATTCAAAACAGCGTCATTGGCTGTTGTCATAATGCACCCTGTGATTATTTTTGCTGCTGTTATCTGGGCAGAGGCCAAAAGTAAAGCATCAGATTGTGAGCAAGTGTCATAAACGATGCTGCCGTAGTCGAAAATTGGTAGAATAAATGAGTTGTAGATTGAAAAAGGAGCAAATCTAGGCACGAAATTTGAAATAGATCTAAGGCAGTTAACATGCTGCATAGCACGCTGATGAAGGCTGACAATATGGGGATCCCAGGAGACACTGTTATGGAAGAGCAAGCCTAGATGCTTGTGGCTATCAACTTCTTGAAGCTGCATGTTATTAAAAATCAGAGGAAGATGTTCACCATGATTACTAGATATAGTTAAAACCTTTGTATTTTGAGTATTAAAACTAACACCCCAAGTGTCAGACCACTTTCCTAAAGTTAGGAGATCTTCTGACAGGACTAGGTGTAAGTTTTTTGGGAACTTCGATGAAGAATATAAAGTTGTATCATCAGCAAATAAAGAAATAGATGATTTAATATTATCTATAATGTCGTTGATATAAATAAGGAAAAGAAGGGGTCCAAGGACAGAGCCTTGGGGTACACCACAATTTGTATAGCATATTTCAGAGGTGCTTCCATTGCTATGTACCATTTGATGAGATCTTTTTTCCAAATAAGAAGTTATTAAATTCAGCGAAGAACCTACCATACCTAATTGTTTGAGTTTGACAAGCTTGTGTGAACAATCCTATCAGGCTCTAGAAATATCAAGAAATACTATACGTGAGGACAGGTTATGGTCATGGGCCAGATAAATATCGTGAGTAGTTTTCAAAAGAGAGGTTAACGTTGAATGGTTTTTGCGAAACCCAGAATTTATGTGGTTTAGGAGGTTGTTGGAGTCAAGATAGGAGTACAAATGTTTATGGTCAAGTTCTTCGAACGCTTAGACAACGAGCGAAGTATAGCAATGGGTTGGTAATCCGTTACATCGTAATGAGATCCTTTCTTGCGAAGAGGCAGAATTGAGGCGATCTTCCATAGGAGAGGGAATTGCTCTGATGCCAAGATAAAATTAAACAGCAAGCTGAGTGGAGTTGCCAATGACTGACTGCATGATTTCAACACGTGATTCGGGAGGTTTTTGAAACCTTTGCATGTTGTGGGGTTTAAATTTGACAGAACAGAATACACATCGAACAGTTCGACAACCAGTGACGGTAGACGTTGATCTGTGATAAACGAAAAGTTTGGAAGATTAACTTTTCTGAGTTTTTCATCAGGTAGCATTGAAACGCTAGAAAAATGGGTGTTAAAAAGGTTACAGTTTTCATAGGGATCATAAATTATTTTTCCATTAGAGATAAGAGAAAAGTTGCAAGGTTTGCCCAAATTCCAGTAGCGGTTGATAAGTTTCAAATAGAAAGGGCTTCCTGGGGAAACGGAATTAAATTTCTGCAGCATCGAATCTCTGTTGTGGGATTTTGCAACACGAATTTTTCTTTGTGTTAAGTTTCTCAGCTTATTGAATCTAATTTTACAACTGACAGCGTCTGTCTGGCGCCATCGGGAAAAAACTTTGCTCTGCTGTCTGATAAGACGTTTTAGATCATTGGTCATCCAAGGTTTGTCATGTTTGCGGAAGTGTCTGACAGTTTTTGTTGTAATGTACAGTTCAGCACACTGATTTATAGCATCGGTTATGTTATTGAGAGCTATATTAATATTAGATGAATTAGCAACAATAAAATCCCAGGGTATGGAGAACAATGCAGAATTTCGGCTTTAAGTCAGCTGCTGAGTAGTCCCAAACTGTAGATGAGTTATCCATGTGATAATCAGATGGTGAGTTGAATCGAAGATCAAGATAAATTGGCAATGGTCAAGATTAAAAATGGGTATTAAGACAGTACTACTAAAAGCAAAACAAGGTTTGTTGGTTAGGAACCAGTCTAAAATATGATTGCGGTGTGGAGGATTCTGGTGGCATGGTGTTCTTTAAAACTGATACAAATGTTGAAATTGCCCCAGTCTTGCAAATGTTTGTAGTGATGTCTGAATCACCTTAATTTTAGCTCGTGCAACTGGAATTTTTTCCATTTGACTTATGACATGCGTTCCTGCTACTGCAATAATGCGTACTAATCCCAACAAGGCTATGAAGATTCATAGGTTGTTGAAGCATTTGTTGATGGAATTTGATAAGCAGTGGTTAAAGGATGGCTTTTTTGTGCATACCACAATGTTTGCTTGCTCTGATCCATTTCAGCGTGGACTTACTGCGAGAGGTTTCAAATGATTGATTTGACGAAATAAATGTATTGCAGTTGTGCCAGTTCAATTCAAACTTACCTGCATTCGTGCGCTGTGTTTTCAGTTGTGTGTTCTGTATTGCAGACCGTAATTGCAGTTGGCTGATGTATTCAATTACCCAGAGCTATTCCAATCCTGACATATGGAACACTAACATTGTTCGGAATGCACTGAATGTCTCAGAGAGTGATATTCAAAATCTCCAAATAACTTACCCGCAGAACATCGAAGAAAGAAAATTACGAACTCTGCTTTTCTGGTTTTGGCGCAAAAAGCTAAGTAAGTGTAAGAAATATTAATAGACGTGCTTATTGCACATTTGGTTAAAAAAGTTTCTACGATAGAAACTTGTAAAGTTGTTGAAATGTTGATGCAAGATTTGATTGCCGACATCTGAGAGAAATGCAACCTGGGAAGTGGTTTTGCAGTTTGACATTTATCCTTTATGTTTGGCATTATTACTGATAAAGCGTTGGCTAAAAAGCATCACAACAAAGCTGGTAGCCTGGGCTTGATTCCCGGTCGGGACGTACCGTAGACATGAAAAAAGGAACATGCGGCTTGTCCAACCTTTTTCTTGGATGCAGTCACCTATATGCATATGAAAGGTTCTTGCGCTGTGCTACCAATGCAGCTACCAGTGCGAAAGTAACTGCGGTGCCTCCAACACAAAATAGCGAAGATTGGCGTCGCTGATAATTGACACTCCTCATGAGTACGAGAACAAAAGTGAACCTGATGCTTGATACTGTGTGACATGCAGTATGTATTTGGTGTTTATTCAATAAACCAGCAGTTTACTCCGGTTCAGAGGTTCCCAACCTGGGGTACATGTTCCCCCTATGGGTGCACTTGCCTGTCCAAAGGGGTACATTCAAAGTTAGCAATAGAAGAGAAATGCATATTTATTCACATATCGTTTATTTCCAAATATTAATACAAATATCAATGAATATTATTTTCAAAAATAATTATATGTTTATTTTAAAAAATGTTTGTGATCAAGCATGATAATAGATTTTGTCATAAGAAAGTTTAGGGGTACATGTTCATCTGTCGGAATGCTAAAAGGGTACATGCCCAAAAAAAGATTAAGAAGCCCTGCTCTAGTTGGTGCAAAACAGTTTTTGTGATCAACAATAATTTCATGTTTGTTAAAACTGTTCATTATGATTATAGGAACAACTCGAGCAATCTTTTGCGAACTCCGCATGGTGAATGTCATTGTTCCGGAAGTTGGTTACATCATTGATGACGAGGAGTTAACAGAAGGAAACTCAGGTATAGAGATGTGTTTGCTTTTTCTGAGCTTTGCTGTGAAATACAAATTGAATTAAAAAGTCATTCGGAACATTCATCCGAACTTAGTGCATATGGTGAAAATGCATGCAATCAGCAGCTCGAGTAGTGCTTCAGTGTCATCAGCTTGGTCTAACACCAAACGTACAGCTTATGCTTGTTGTCATCTCTTGCATTTATGACTGATCTTCATGGCGTGGCAGTCATAATCTTGATAAAAGTAATTTTAAAATTATGTGATGAAGAAAGAAGAAAGCAACAGTGGCTGTGAACAAGCAAAGTAATTATCAGTCTGCAGTTTTTTAACTAAATGTCTTCAAATATTCCTTCAATCCATGAGAGAAAAATTTGCATGCAACAACAAACCTTGGATCTTGCACATCAACCGCATAACGTTTCTGACAATTGTGCAAAAGTTACGGCAGACCCAAGTTTTTATCAGACGAACTGAGTACTAAGCAATTCTTTGCTGGTGATTTTTTTATTGTTTTTGTTTCTATCAATCATTTGGTGTTGCGTATGAATTTTTTTTTGTACTCAATTGTTATTTTTGCATTGATGGGTCTTCCCATTGCTTGATGTTATTGCATCTTCTCCATTTCGCGTTGAAATTTCAGTTGTTAATTTGATTGACTAACATCAGGCACACCAGAAACTTATGCGTTTCTTTGGGCTTTAACCAACATTCTTTGGTTTGATATGAATGGGGCAATATTTTACTTTCGTTTTTGTCTTGCATAACATATGTGTTCATTACAGACTACATTAATGACAAACGTGCACAACAGACCACATTCACTCACAACAGACCACATTCACTCACAACAGACCACGTTCACTCACAACAGACCACGTTCACTGACAACAGACCAGGTTCACTGACAACAGACCACCATATTCACTTAACATCAGACAACCACATTCACTGACAACAGACCACCACGTTCGTGTGACAACAGACCACCACGTTCATGTGACAACAGACCACCACGTTCATGTGACAACAGACCACCATGTTCACTGACAACAGACCACCACGTTCACTGACAACAGACCACCACGTTCACTGACAACAGACCACTACGTTCACTGAACACAGACCACCACGTTCACTGACAACAGACCACCACGTTCACTGACAACAGACCACCACGTTCACTGACAACAGACCACCACGTTCACTGACAACAGACC
>Ga0210059_1014521_pt1 | contig 11624 bp, 8 predicted proteins | sample Ectturendosymbi2_FD_188042 | JGI IMG/M metagenome (GOLD analysis project Ga0210059, IMG submission 188042) | Ecteinascidia turbinata endosymbiont from Florida, USA - Sample 2 (SPAdes) (version 2) | ecosystem: Host-associated > Tunicates > Ascidians > Unclassified | place: Key West, Florida... | reverse complement strand
ACATCAACATCAAGATCAAGAGTAAGTTGCCTCATTGGCTATTGGTGGCGTAAAACAGTGGTTGTCAACCTTTTTTTTTTTGGTAAACACTTAAAATTTGCTTAAAAGCCTGTACAGTACACCCCTGACATGCACTAAAATGTAGTGCTGTAAAATAACATTTCAGATATTTTTACGCTGTGAATGTCGCCTAGTCGATTTGAAATGATGAACCTCGTAAAATGTGAAGTGTGTGCTCATGTCTACAATATCTAAACTGCAAATGTATAGGAAGCTGATTTCTATTTAAGCTATTTACTGATTTGATAACATGAGCTTGCTGCAGGTCGAAGCATGAAGTGTTTAAGCCGCTGTGCGAAATCCGGTGTGAAACGAAATTTCTCACTTAAGAAATCTCTGAAATGCCATTTACGCGTGCGCAGAGTAGTATTCCAGGTCATGCATTTCGCAACCGGTGACTGTTCAATGAAGTATCTAATATGCTGAGAACTGATGTTTAGGGTTATGGTTAGGATTTATGGCTTACCTTCAGGGTTCAGGGTTAGAGTTACTGTAGGGTTTAGGGCAGCTATGTCCAAACCAAATGACTTACTGGCCCAAAAAGTATGTCACTATCTTGACCAGGGCCGCACATTGAAGACCATATCAATGAGGGTCGCACATTGAATGACTAACTTTGATCTTAACAAATTATATTTAGCTTAAATTAATGTACTGAAAGCATTTGAATCATAACTACAATGGTAACACACGTGACAAAGTGGCACTGAGGACCACCTGCAACAAAATGTCAAGTTGAAGATTATCAAAAAAGGGACAGGTTGTCAGTATGTAGGATACTTTTTCTTTTACTACAGCGAACACCTATACTGGGCCGCACAAAAACGTCGACTGGGCCGCGGGCTTGACATAGCTGGTTTAAAGGTGTCGGCAGGGGCCCATGGCCCTTCAAAATTTTATAGAATATTTAATGATTTTGTGCTTGAGAGACAGTATCTGAAACAAAATACTGTTTCTCGCCTAAAATCAAACATTTTGACCCACCCAAAATTTTGGGCTGGCCACGTCACTGCGCACATTAAGAATTTAAATTCTTGTTTCACTGGGGAAGATTGGGCTTCTTGTGGGCAAAAGATGAACAGGCAGCAGACTCAGAACCGTCGCTAGAAAGTTTTCAATAGGGGAGCTTTGCGTTTGTGCGGGGTGGCTTGATATTCTAAAAATTGACAAAAACTCAACTGATTTACAGCGTTTCACGTTTCAATTTGTGGGGCTTGGAGCTTTGTTTGGGGGGCTAAGTCCTCCAAAGCCCCCCATTGGCGACGGGACTGAGAAGACTGCGGACAAAAGTTGAATAAGCTGCAGATCATACTATTTTTTCCACAAGCTTTTATGAATGAGTGCAGCTCATGTTATTACTGTAGTCAAGCAAAGGCATTAAAATTACGCTACAACGAACGTACAATGCAGTTAACTACAAGCTAGATTAGAGCGCTCAGTGGCAGCGTAAATTCCAAACCAGCAAACCTAACCGTAAAACGTAGCTTGCATGTCAGGTAGGCTTAAAATGAAGCGCGCTAGATCAGACTTAGGCTATGCTAAAGATGACTACTGGTTAGTAGGGCAACCAAAAGTCAATAAAGTCAATTTTTTTCTGCCGTTTCTAAAGCTTATGAAACATCCACAAACGAAATTTCACGCTCATACCATAAGGGAATCCCAAGTTATTAGGTCAAAAAAAGTCAAAATTTATCATTAGGTGAAAATTTTCTTGCAGCACATTTTTTTTCTCTTTATCGATATTTTATTGAAACTGCAACAACAGATAGTGATATGCTTTTGCAAGTTTAGTCGCAATTCTGTAATGGTAATGGGTTGGTTGCGATTTCTGACGTAGTAATGTCGTTTTGCCTACTACTGGACGATTGAATATTATGTAAGGCAGGCGAGTAATGTGGTCTCGCAGTTAGAGATGGCACGGGCCGCTAACGGTCTAGTCTTCGGGCCGTCTGCTAAAGTTTTGGAACAGTCCGCTAGCAATTTTTTAGCGATGATGTCATTCCAGGCCGCTGCAGTCTGATCGCCAAAAATTTTTGTTTTTTGCAAAGTTTCATAATCTAATAACGAATATTTTTTGCTGCTGTTCTCTCCATTTTACCGTTCTGCCAACGTTCCGTTTCACTTGTTTTCATGCAAATCAGTGAACCATGTTGGGAATCAAAGCAACCAACATTTTCATTTACAGTCAGTCGCCAAGGTTTAGATTTGGGACAAGTATTCCCAGACATTCTACGGCCATGTACCCCTTCAGGATTTTGTTATATGAGCATGCTACCCTAAAATTTCTTATGACAAAAAGGCTGAGGAAAATAAAAATATATATTTACTGTACCAATAAGCATCTACTGATTTTGAAAATAATATTCACTAATGTTGACCTATGTATAAATGCAAGTATTTCGAAATGAATAATATGCAAACATAATTTTTCTCTTCCATTGCTAACCTCAAATGTGCCCTTTCAGATGGGAAAATCTACCCCTTGGGGTAGATATATCCCAGGTTGTGAGCCCTTGGTTTGATATTATCTTAGGCTAGGGTTTAAGGCAGGAGTGACCAAACTCATGCCTCAAAACTCAGAGCTGCTTCTTGGTTGGTACAGATTCATGCGAAGGTCTACCAGTTTGATACACACACTTCTGAAAATAAAAATTTGCATGATTTATCTTCAGTTCATATGATGTTATCATTAAAAATAAAAATTAAAGATATTCATCATTGTGAAGAAACTGATCATGTTTATGCTATTGTCAGAACAGGCCACGGGCAACCCACGTAGTCCATACCGGTGACCTGGTTCCGGCGGGCACCATCTTGGTGACCCCTGGTTTAAGCTTAGTACGTTAGGCTACTAGCTAGCCAGTGTAGTGCAGCCTGGGGCACTCTTGTCATGTGTTAGTGTCATATTACAGGCATCGGGAAAATACGTTTTCAAAATTGATCAATGAAGGCCCCCTGGCGAACCAATGTCATGTGTCTATTTTGCCGCCATCTCGACTATTTTGCTGCCAACTTGGCAGCAAAATAGATACTGCCTACTTTATATTACAGGCCACGGGCTGGTCCGGGCCGGAAAATGTATTGTAGTTTGGCATAAACGGGCCGGGCAGTTTCATGTTAGCTCTGGGTGGGCCGGGCTGCAAAACTGCTGGCCCGTGCCATCTCTACTCATAGTGCTTGTTTTGGTAAATGCTCAATTCATTATGCAAATAGTGTTTCAGCTTTATGATGTTCTCAGGCTTGACTCTACTGTAGTTAGTTATGTACTTATCAATATATCATCCCCAAAGTTAAACAACCAAATTTTTTTTAATTTCGAAGCTTAGAGTGCATGAATATGCTTTTGCGTTGACCTCAACACCTAAGGATGAATTGTTTTGCAGTTGCAAACGCGGAAAATTTGTAGGTCAAAATAAAGTCAAAATTTGTAAATTATAAAGTCAAAATTAAAGTTTTTAGGTCAAAAAATTGGTTGCCCTACTGATTAGCATCAGACCTGCCAGCAGGGGTGTAGTGGGGTAGGACCGACGTTACCACAGCTTTTTGCACTAGCTACTTGAAGATTTAGATTTTTCATTTCAATTTCTACGTGTGGCACCTGGAGCAGCATAAATGGATAAATAGCAAGTTATTTCGTGTATCGCACCGTAGCGCTAAAGTGAAACACAAAGAGCCAGTGTGAACATTCTTGTAGGCGAATCAATCTTCCTTTATGTTTGGTGTGGGAACGCCATTCCCACACCTGTTTTTTTAGCAATACATTCCCGCCTGCCAGCAACAATTTTAGGACAAACGTTCAGCTCAGCACAGAATCAGGTGCTTCATACTGACCAATATTCTGCTGTCTCTAAAATTTTGTTTTCAACTTGCTGTATGGCATTTGTAAAATTACGTTACCGCGATGTAGTCACGTTTTGTACAAAAAATTGAATGGATGAGTTTGGTCAATAGCTCACTGCAAACCTCACGTTTCTTGCTGTGACGTGGAAAAATATTGTCTGATCATTTTCAATGCCCTTGTGATGCAATAAACACCTTCCAGGGCAAAGTGCCAGCATAACTATTGCTTTCGAGTTTCTTGGTATGTTTGTCTCTACACGTACCCCAAGCATTTTTTAGGGGGGAGGAAAAGTTGCACTTGTTTTCGAAATAATGTACCTTTTCTTCGACCTTCAAGGTATTTTCTGTGGTCAAACGACTTCGACAATCAACAGCATTTCGTTTAAAATTGTTGTGATTGATTGTTTGCCACTGATGGGCAGGTATTTTGTAAACAAATTTCGCCATTGGCTAGACAATTGTGATATGCATTGTGCAGGAGCGTAAAGAGATTAGATGGCACCCGGGGCAAGAAACAACTTGCCGTCCCATGTCCAACTCAGACTCTTGAGTTGAAGTCCAATTCGATCATTTTTTTTCATCACGCCCTTAACTTGAGAATTCCTATAGATATGGTACAATTTCTTACGAAACTTTTGTTGAAACAGTTCTTGCTGTGTACCATAATTTCTATTATTATTGACAGACAAACTTCATTCACTTTATGTTAAGGAGTCGGGATTGGAAATTTGCAGAAATCGAAGTTGGCAATATTGGAATGGTTGTTACCTCCGACTCTACAACCCTGGTTGTTGCGTGCGACAGGCTATGATCCCACGTTATAAAATACACTTTAAAAGTGCTACCAGAAACATTCATCTCCTACCGGATTTATCATGCCGTTAATTCATGACTGGTCTGATTTACTTGGAAAGCTTTTTTCTTGGTTAGTCAGGTTCACACAACTAAGAGAATGAAAAGACGAAAACTGAGGAATAGTTTGCCACAATGAAGTTCTCACCACAGTTCCATGCTCTGATAAACTCATTTCACATTGAAATCCAATGTTGTTGGTTTGCAGTTAGTTTTGTGCTGCTAAAATTTTAATAAATATCAGGTGATATGGAATTTATTTCTAGGTTTAAAAATCAATAGAATCAGTGTTGAAAATGGCAATATTTCAGCAACAGCCCTAAAAGCAGCTCATCAAAAGTGCAAACTGTGCAGGAAGTGTGTCAAATGCTAATACACTATGCTGTATTGTATGTGAGGTTTCACTGTGCATCATACCACGTTTCCACAAAAATAACACTTGGAAACATTTGTAGTTTCCCTTTTATGTGTCGTACCACACAATTCCTTGTTTTTTTGACATATTACAATTGATTGTTTTCACTGTCATTTTAAAATTCATTGCATTGTGTGCTCGTGCTCCAGGCAAAAAATAGATAGATGTTGAGGTTTACTGTCAACAAATCATAGTGTAGAAACTTGTATCGATTACATTACCCGATTTTCAATAAACTTCTTGCAAATGGTTTAACAATGCAATTTTGGAACATCATGTACCAACTAGGGAGCCGTGGTTACCACGCTGTAATACGTGAAAGTGATGTCGCAAAAGTGAAAAATTGACATCATTGCAGTTGGTATGAAATAAGCTGTCTCATAATGTCTCAGATTTTTTCACAGCTCCTCTGGTTTGTTAATTTATGGTCAAAAGATAAACCGAAAACCACAAAGGACTGTGAAGTAAGACACCACTTGCCACACTGCATATATAATTTGTGGCCAGACATGACACTGCTTTGGGACACTAATTTGCACAGTAAGGTATGGGACATGACATGACAGCACTGCACCAAATGTAAGACAGCAGGGATGTGTAGCCAGTGGCCCGAGAACTGAAGGTTTGTGGCCTGCAGAAAGGTCTAGATTTTAAAAGGTATTGCTGATCTTCCGTGGGTGGCCAGCGAGTTGTCTAACCTGCAGAGCTTCACACATGCAGTTGTGGCCCATGGAACAATCTGCTTACGTGCATTTGGCCCGGCAGTGTTGCATGGTTGCAAACCCTTGTTTTATAGGGAAAATCCACCCAGCATTGTAGGTGTTAAGTTTTGTTATCCTAGTGTACACGGTGATCCATAAGAGTAAAAATAGGATGTGGCCTATGAAGTTTAAAGATTTTTATGTGAAATCTAAACTGATTGAAATTTTGAACTGAGACGTGTGATTTTTAATTGCTCCCATGGAGGCACATTTAATGTAATTTTGAGCAAAATTTGAGTAGGTGACCATGGAACTTTTCTCAATTTTGGTAGATTTGGGCCGGAATGACCTAGGAGGCAGAAGAAAGTGTGCATTTAATTACGAAAATTTTTCTTTTCAGTGAGTTTATCAGTTTCATAGTTGTAGCTACAAACCTGTTCACATACAATTTGCAAGATTTTTGCATTTTTAAAAAGAAGTTCTAGTAGATGTAAATTACCTGAAATTCAAGTAAGTACTTTCCACCATATGGATAATCAAAGAAGCAATGAGCAAATTTTAATAAGAAAACAATTTCATGTAAAATCACACATCTTCAGTCCTTATTCAAATAGGAAAATGAAGCACAGGGTTAATAATCATCATTATTTTTCTTAACTCAAAAATTTGGATTTTTTTGATTTAAAGAAGATTTTTTTGATTTTTATTCCTTTTGCTTCGTGTCAGGTGTGGCCAGCTAATTGTAAGTTTTAATTTTAAAGAGCTTATTTTAATATAATGTTTTTGTGTATGTAAACTTCAACTACATCAAGCAGAAACATCTGAACTTTCATTCAAAGTATCTTAGTGCTTGTGCAATGTCTCTTAATGCAAGTCAGTCCATAACCCAATGCAGGCACACAAAACAAAACATGTATTTAAATGACAATACTCAAACCATCAGTTTAGCAAATTTATTTATACTCATGACATGTAGTGAAGCTTGTGCATGCAACTTTGCCAGCTTTTTTAATGTGAAGTCTATTGCAAAAATTAATTGTTGTAATGCAGCTTTCACTAGTTCAGCTTTCTCAAAAGTATAACTTATATGAATAAAACTGTAAAAACCTATAATATATATGCTATTGTGAATTAAAAATCTTTTGTATAACTACTTTATCTGTAGCCAACGGCCTACATGTTTGATGGAGTTTAGATACAACTTTCACTTCATGCTAGTCTTCACTTTCAAATTTGTGGCACTTGAACAGTTCGGAGTTTGCAAGGGTTAGTGTTTCGCCCTACATGTCAATTTTGCTGTTAGTTGACATGGAACACTGGTTCTCAACCAGGGGGAACACTTTCCCAGAGGGGGAATCAATAAATTATCAACGGAGTGCGAACGCTTATGTGCTCCACAATATGGAAAGTTTGATTCAACAAATTTACCAATAAATGCATATTTGCTTTTATAACTTATTTAATATCATGGGAACTTGAAACCAAGGACAATCATATAAGGGAGGCATGATAGAGAAAAAGGCTAAGAACCACTCACATAGAATCTGTGGCCTCATAACAGCTATGATTAATGAAACTTTAATTACTTTTGAGTTACAACTGTCAGCATAAGAAATTTTTGTGTTCTATACTGATATAAGTAAAATCCTATTAGAATGCTAATAACACATTGTTTTAAAACTCCCTGAGATTTTTTCAAATTTATTGCTTGATTTAAATCACTGAATCAACCCTGCTGAAGCATAACGTATTTACCAAAATCTCCTATTTAAAAGTTGTTGCTGATCTGTTCGAATAGGTTTCACTGTTTATAGGTTTTGTATCTCACCTGAAATTATCAGATTTTAGTATTTGTGTGCAAGTAAAAGAATGTTTCAAGAGCATATTGAAATGCAGAAGCAGAATAAAAAACAAAATTTGTTTTACAAGAATATTGATGTTGTTGAGCAAATGGCAGCAGTTTTTGGTTTTTATGAATAAGCCATTGAAAAATTTTAACACGTTTGCTACCAGCATATGAATATATCGTACCTGAAAATCAGCCCAACTCAAGCAGTTTTACACATGTTATAGAATGGCATAAATCCTCAGTCGATTGCGCTAGAGAGCTGTTCAAACTCTAAAAAGACTTGACAAGTCTTCAATCCTGTAACGAAAGAAAATATTTTGGTTTTGGGTTTCGGGATTTTTGTAAGTGACGTCACACGTGAAGTAGGTTTTTGGCCGTTTTGGCTCATTTTTACCTGACCTAGGGCTCAACCACTAAACGGAAGAAATTCGCTCAAGTTTTTTGAGCCTTGCTTTGCTAGCGTTTGTGACTCAAAGGTTATTATCTGAAAACAACAAATTAATTATCTACTTAGTAGATTAATTATTTATTTTATTGTTTTCAGGTCATAACCTTTGAACCCTAAACCTTAGCAAGTCATCCAAAGTATCAAAAGACTTGGACTTTAGCCTGGTTTCCAATAAAAACTTGAGTGAAATACTACCATCTAGCACTTTGGCCCCAGGGCCAGATGAAGTGGGCCAAAAAGGCTTTAAACTACAACACTTATGACATCATTCACAAAAAATCCTGAAACCAAAAACAAATTTTTTCATTATAGACTTTGCTAAGTCTTTGAGGGTTTGAACAGCTCTTTAGTGCAATCTACTGAGGAGTTATGCCATCGCTAAGACATGTGCAAATTGCTTGATTTAGGCTGAAACCATACCAGCTGTAGAGATAATGAGTGATCAGTTAACATTTCCTTAGCATATCTTAAAAAATGGCCAAAATTGCAATATGGTGACCTGTTGACATTGGTCAAGTCTATATGGCAGCCTTGAAACTTGCCATTAAAACATAAACCAGGTTTTTACTGCTATCTTAGTCAATAAACCTAATTAATAAAATTTTAGCTAAAACATAATTGTAAATACATGAGTTCAGCAGAGATGGGACGATTACAGCACAAATGTGATCAATTACGATTACTTGCCACATGCTCGATTACAAATAAACAAAATCGCAATGATTGAAAGTAATCACGATTACAATCGCGATTAAATTTGTCTTGAAATAACCTCAGAAAGAAAACAAAACCCATTTGCAAAGTTTTGTTGACGTATATTTTCAGACAACATACGATATGAATCAATGCAATCAACAAAATAGCTAATGTGTAAGGATCAAGCACCGGAAAAAAAACTTTGATTGTTTACTGAGATGTTCGTGCAGCCAACAAACCAGTGTTGCAACTAAAGATTTGAGCTAGAGGAGAAACTTAGCTGAAAGAGGCCGACTGGCCTTTGTAAGGGACCCTCTAATCAACACACAGAAAAGAAACTTGAGAAATAAGGGTGAATCCAGGTGTGTGTGTCTATAAAAAAAACAAATCAACGAAAAATACTTCAAAAAACGCAAAAAGACCACACCATACTAAAACCTATTAAAAGGATACTAAACCCAAAATATAAGCTATGTGGGGGGTTTACATTTAGCTGGCCATGGGAGTCAAATCGACCCTCATCTCTTCCGTCAATCGCTCCACTGCAACAAACACTTTATAATACTGTATGTTTAAAATCTTCGTTACAGTTGACAAACTTCAACGCTTCAAATCTTTTATCAGGCAAACGACATCTATCTGGTTTGAACATTCGTCCAGCAATGCTGAAAATTCGTTTGTTAGTAATTTCAAAATTGCTGACTATTTTTTCTGAGTGCGGGTTACGATTGTCTGCAAGCATACATAGCATTGTGCAGCTTTTAATTTGAAATGAAATTAAGAGTGATGCCAGTATAGCTGGGCATCTGTCTATTGGACCAATAGTTAATAATGGTTAACAGGTTTCGTTGAGTTTTTTTTTGCCAGTATCTGGTGGATCACAGTTGACATGCTAGTTATCAGTGTTGTGGAAAGGTACTTTCAACTTGGTTTAAAGTATTTCTCTGAAAGAAAGTTGATTTGCTGTATATAAATTACTGTACTAATTATATTGTTGCGATCAGAAATCCTGAGCGGCATGTGCGCAAAGCTTCGCACTGTGGCAGCAAGCAACAATGGTGATCATGCGCCGCAATCACTCTTACCATTGCTTGCTCGTGTTACATATATAATGGTGTTGTTCTTCACGCACATGCCGTTCGTGGTGAATCACACAATCAACGCAACGTCACCGGAGAGGTTGCAACTATATACATAGCCTACTCCAACACTTACATTCACAAGTTCACTCTGAATATGTATAAATGAAACAAACACCTTTCCTCGTAATGTCCCGCTCTTGTTTTGCTGAAGTGTGAACCTGTTTTTGAGAAGAGCTCCTATTTTTGTTGCTACATCTCATTAGACCAGACTCACTGAGCTACTTCTGGTGACTAGCGGGAAGGCTAGCTGGAACAAAGCGAGAATTTGTTAGAACCTCTATGCTTGCCCCTGAACTGTCTGGATTTAAACCTCATGGACGGGTAAATATACTACCCTGAAACATAACCATAACAAACGATGATAAAGGAGGAAACCCAGCCACCACAACCGCGGTTCATTGTACAATAATGCAGGGTGACGATTTCCAAGTTTAATTGTCAAGGTAATCGTCGATTACGATTAAATTGGCAATGTAATCTGTTACGATTACATTTAATTTTTGGTCAGTTCAATCGAATACGATTACTCAAAAAACTGTAACCGATTGTAATAGATTACGATTGACGATTACGATTACCCCATGTTTGGAAATCAGGACATTTGCTAAAATGTTTTGCTGTGCAATTGATGCTGTTGTTATGATGTTTGGAAACTCATTCATTCACCATTACATCAATTTCTGAAGTTCATGCTTGCATTTAATTCTCACAAAATGTAGTTGAATCTCACATTTTAGCTATTTGTTGAGCTTGGGTTTTATCTAATTGCAGCAGATTTGTACACTGTAATATGTCTACATGAAGTTACAAAACATGTCTAAAATTGCATTTAAAAAGTATGTTGCTTACAGCACAGGTTTTGTCATTTTCTGCCTTTAAAATAAAAACTGCTTTGGATCTATGTGGGACAATTCCATTTCCTTAAAAATTTTGATTATGCTTATTTTGCATTGAAACTGATCATATACAAGAAGAAATTATTCAGAGCTTAAATATACGTATTCTTGTGCTGAAGCATCTTGTTGATCTGTATAAATAGTTTTCACTGTTCATAGGTTTTGTATCTGAATAATTTTTTTGCAGGACTTAGGTTATAGATGTTTGCAGTATGTTCATTTTCTCTGGGTGTTGTTCTCCAAGCTTGTTGTTTTACTCTGTTACATTACTTGTCTGGATTTTACTTAAAGTTGACGGTGACGTTGTCGTTTCAAAGGAAAAGCTGTAAGGGTAATCAGATTTGCCAATATGTGCAAACTTTCAACGAAGTCGTTGATTTGCATCGTACAAAGATAATCCCGAATACGCTATTGGAAATTCATCAGTTATTGATAATAAACAACTTTCCTATGAAGATGATGATTTTTTGATTCCTTTTGCAAAGGACCAGGTTTGTTGCATTGTTTTCATTATAAAAGTTTTATTTATATACTTCTCATATGAGTCAGTAACGTGTGAGGATTTCAGGTAGCACTAAAATATAGGACTTTATCTGTATATAAATCCAAATAAATCGACTTTTGCTGAATCTTGCTGCAACTTTGATCAAAAGCATTGCATTAACCAAAACAAGAAGAGAACACGCCAAAGTAGTTTCTTTAGTAGAAGTGTAATACCACTATGT
>Ga0210059_1014520_pt1 | contig 11625 bp, 7 predicted proteins | sample Ectturendosymbi2_FD_188042 | JGI IMG/M metagenome (GOLD analysis project Ga0210059, IMG submission 188042) | Ecteinascidia turbinata endosymbiont from Florida, USA - Sample 2 (SPAdes) (version 2) | ecosystem: Host-associated > Tunicates > Ascidians > Unclassified | place: Key West, Florida... | reverse complement strand
AAAACACTTGTATTGAGTTTAATACAGGCGCGGAGCCAGAAATGTTGATAGGGTGAGCAAACAAAATCCAAGTCTCAACACTGAAATATCTAACTCCCCTTGTTTTTACAAGCATTACACATAAAACTTGCATTTTTCTGGCCCGTTTTTTTCTGAATAATTTTGTTGAAATTTAAGCCGGCAAACGCAAAGTCTCTTTTCATTGAATTGACAAGTTTTTTTAGTAAAGTTAACAGCTTTTAGTTTGGATGAAAGTCACCATTTGCTCGTAATGCTTTCTTGCAAAAACGCTCGTGAAAATCTCGATGCTATAAATGCGAAATCATCAGTACACTTTTAGCAGCCAATAGTGCAGTCAAGCTAGTAGTCATCATGACCACCATTCACACCATTCGCGGCACGTTACGGTCTGTTGCAAACCACGTGATCGCCTGAGACAAAACCACGCTAAACGCGGAGAGTATGTTTTGTCCGTCAGAAGTGCCTAATGATGGCCGTTGCGATCTGGTTCGTTGAACAGTGTTGTAGCTGTGTTTAGTGGAGGAGTTGCAATTGTGCTAAATTTTTGTAATCTTCAATTTTTGTAATTTTGAGTTTTGATCTTAGCAACAGTGCGTAATTTTTTCTTTTTGTTTCATATGTCGACTTTTGCGCAAGACTGAAGATGTGTATTACACAAAACTCGTTTCCTTACACAATAAATTGCAATAGATTCGCTTGGTGTGGGTCACTGCTGTGGCTTTACAAACATTGCTGAATGATAAGTACAAGCTTGAATCATTGCAAGGAGATGGGAGCAGAACCAGGCAGGCGATTCCTCACAAAGCCCTCTAAAAAGCTAGGGCATGTAATTGTTGCTTTCGACAAGGAGAGGCGAATCCCAGCCACTGGAGCTTCCCACTTGAAGAAGTTGACATCAATTAAAAAAACTTTGAGAAACAAGGAATGACTTACGAATTGTTGCTTGGAAAATTTTAGCAAGGAAATACTACTTAGTTTATTGTACCGCAACTGGAGTGTAAACCTTTTCAACCGAATTACTCACTTAGTTGGCGTGCCAAACTTTTTCCGTGGCACGTTACGGTCTGTTGCAAACCACGTGATCGCCTGAGACAAAAACCACGCTAAACGCGGAGAGTATGTTTTGTCAGTCAGAAGTGCCTAATGATCGCCGTTGCGATCTGGTTTGTTGAACAGTGTTGTAGCTGTGTTTAGTGGAAGAGTTGCAATTGTGCTAAATTTTTGTAATCTTCAATTTTTGTAATTTTGAGTTTTGATCTTAGCAACAGTGCGTAATTTTTTCTTTTTGTTTCATATGTCAACTTTTGCGCAGGACTGAAGATGTGTAACACACGAAACTAGTTTCCTTACGCAATAAATTGTGATAGATTCGCTTGGTGTGGGTCACTGCTGTGGCTTTACAAACATTGTTGACCACCATTCATAATGCAACTTTCACCACAAGGACATCATGAGGCTTACTTCGCTCAAACGTAGCTCTTACTTCTAGGGACCGAGTTTGCTGAAAAACTTTGTGTGGACAGACCTTTATTGTTTGCGTTTCAATGACGACACCACGTTCGCTCAACCGCAGTGTTTTTGTAAAATTGGCAAAATGGGGGACGCATCATGGAATTTAAACATTTTGGTGACCATGGCCCAAGTGTCTCCCCTGGCTGCACCCATGGTGGTGGCAGGTGCTATACCTAGATATCTAGCACTTGTCACTTGCATTTACTGTGAAAACATTAATTTTGAGAGTTGGGCTTAAAAGACACAATAATGCTCAAAAATTGTGATAATCAACTCAAATTTGGTCAGTTCCGAAATAAAATGTACTGCCAGTAAAAACCACAAGATCACATAGATCAAATGAAAAATCACAAGATTTTGGTAAATGCTAGCAGTGGCAACCAGTCGCGTAGCCAGAAATTTTAATAGGGGAGGCAAACCACAACCGAGTATCAACATTTAAATATTTTGATGCTCCTTTTTTTTAAAGCATCATCTATGAAACGTGCATGTTTCTGGCGTTTTCTCCTGAACAAGTGTGTTCAGATTTAAGCCGACAAATAAAGACTGCTTTCATTGAACTGACAAGTATTAAAAATTTTTAAAGGGGAATTCCAAGCTTCTACTTTGAATCAATGCCACTTGCCCATAAACCTTTGCCATTTGCCCATAAACCTTTCCTGCAAAAGCGCAGGTGAACCTCTCAATGCTATAAGTGCACGATCTGCAGTATGCTTTTTGCAGCCAACATTGCAGTTGAGCAAGAAGTCTTCGGGGCCGTCATTACGATGGCGCCTCTTATACTGTATTTACACGCTTCGGATGTACAACAACACGTTCAATCGAAGCCGAGCAGAGACTTTGCTCTGAGGCACTGGCTTCCGAAGTAGGCCATCTAGAAAACTTTCGCGCATATAAGAAGTGGATCCCGTTGTCATCTAAGTTTCTGAGCGATTAATTCTCGTATGTAGTTGATAAACATAAACGCTAGAGTCTTTCAACGCGTTTGAAAATTTTTAGATATTTGATATTCCATAAGGTTTTTGGCTATGTTCAACTTATTCCGTAAAACTTTTGTAGCTACTTTGAACTTACTTCGTTTGAATTGTTTGATGAGACTTTGCTAAATTTAACTGACTTCATTGAAACATGAGATGGACTGTAAACACAATAGAAAGCCCAGTATTACAAACCTTATTGACCACGCTCAGCTGCATGTAAAAACAGCTTAGTACTGCACGTAACTAAATTTGTACAAATCACGGGCTTCTAGAAAATACAATAACTTGTCTGCGGAATTTGAAGCCCTACTGCGAAAAAATTCAAATTTGGTTTAATTTAAGTGCCACTCTAGAACCACATTTGAAGAAGCTCTGAAGCAAGTCATATGTTTTTCAAAATAAAGCATAAATCATGGGAAATGTGCCAAAGGAGGCAGCTTTCAAGTGTCCAGCTGCAAGGTGTTACAAATTTTTGTTCCTTTCGTATGTATCTTATATGCTCTTGAAATTAGTTCATAAATTGAAATGTGAAGCAAATTTAACTCTTTTATCCACGTAATCCCACATCTACCTTTCGCAATGGTGATGTTTTGAGGCACCTTTCTGAGAGCTTGCCCCTAAATTTTAATATCGACTCCTACGCAAGTTATCTCAGTATCTGTAAGTAATGTCAGTGTTAATTCCCTCAGCGCTTATAAAACAAAAAGCATCTTGCTACCAGTGGCGATTCTAAGGGAAGGCTGGGGTGGGCCATGGTCCACCCAGATTTTTGCTTGGGCCCTGTTTGCCCCCCCAGTTTTTTTAATTTCCCGCTCAAGCTCGTTTGGTTGATATTATACAGCAGATAACTTTCGGCCAGAAATATTTCAAACGTTAATTTAGAAACCCTCTTGCCTGCATTTAATATTTCCCAAATGCACGATAAGCCGTGTTGTTGTTTTTGACGGTCGGGTAACTAGATTTGTTTTTGACGACATACACCAGTAATTGCTCGAATCCCCATTGAAATTTAGTCAGACCGCGCTCGTGGTGTTGGAAATTTCATTTCGAAACTACGAAACAGTCGCAGAAATGGGAAAATTGATCTTTCGTGCATTTCAGTGTGAGATGGAACTGGATTACATTACTGTCAACAGATTGTTACTTGTCCCAGTAGCAAAAGGTTTGTGAAAGCATTAAGAATTGTTTTCAGTTAATTTATCCGAATTTATCCTAGCTGCGATATTGCGTTCTGCTGCCTTGTGCATACGACTTCGAACAATCTTACGTAAGTGGTTCGTGACTACAGTTTTAACTCTTCCCACATCTCCTGCAACCTCGTAGAATTTTGTACGGATTTTCTGAAATGATTCAGAAGGAATTACTTCGCGTACTTCAGCTCGTTGCCCTGGAGGTCAAATATTTTATATCTGAAAAACACATGAAAGAATTCGCAAATCGTATTCATTTAGTGCAGTGGTTCTCAAACCTTTTCTGATCGTGTACCATTTGTGGGTTCCGTACTGTCATCACGTACCACCTTGCTCCAGGAAAACTTAATCTTCCAAATATTATTCGATCAAAAGTTTGGCAAACAAGACTTGACACAAATTTGGCATGAACAAAATGGCCGTGAGAATTTTTGTAGCCATTTTCAAAGCCAACAAGGGAAGTACACAAAAATTCAGGAACTTATTAACAGAACCCCATCAGTAAAAATCATGGCTGTGAATATAATTTTCGTGTCTAGAAAAACAGAACGTCGGCCTATTCGTGTACCATCTTGAAAGTCTACGCGTACCACTACCACTAGTGGTACGCGTACCACAGTTTGGAAACGACTGATTCAGTGAAAATGAAGGCATCCGGTTTGCCGAAGTATCTTCTGGTTAAGTGGAGCTCTTGATTGGGGCCTTCACACCTGCTGTACATCGTGTGTACGAAATCCTATCAGGTTTCCCAAATCAACCGTGCGCTTTGAAAACTTTGAAAACTGGTCTGGGTTGGGCTTTATTGGGTCCGGGCGAGCATTTGAAGCCTTGCAAAGGTGAAAGCGAAAATTCAGTATATTTCGCTCGTTACGAACAATGCGATTTGCAAGGGCAGCTGCAGCTGTTATTCAATCAAGAATTTGCCGATGAATCGTGTACTGATTCAGAATTGTCTCTGTTTGACAAAGCATTTTTGGATAAAGTAGGGAAGTCCATAACCAGAGTAAATTGACACTGTCAAATTGTGTTTCCGCGGCGAGGAAATTATGCGAATCTTCCGACTATCCGTTCTTACGCAGAAAAAAGGTTGAACTGCCTCCAGTGGAAGTTCATGACGGATATTGCACATTTTGAAGCGTTAAAGAAGAGATAATGGAGATGTCAGAAAATGGATATGCTTGCAAAGTTAATCTTGTAGCAAATCGCCTCTTTACGATACATGACAGCTCTGATTCATTGCAATGGAGGTACGTGGATTCAAAAAGGAATCCCGCGGACGTTGCTTTTCGAGGTGAAACGTCATTACACTGTGATAAAACCGAAATGTGGTTCAGTGGTCCCGATTTTTTGTGGAAACACAACCGGCACTGGCCTGAAATGCCTGGAAATATGTCTTCGGTAGCACATGATGACCCGGAGATAAAGAGAAATGCTAACACTGTTGTCGCTAAAGAGGCAAAGTGCTTTCTTCGTCACCTTATCACGTGTTTTTCTTCGTGGACCAAGCTACTAAACGTTATCGCGTGGTGGCTGAGGTTGAAGACCTTTTGCAAAGCGAAGCTCTTACACAAAGCTGGATACCAGCCAGAGTTTCCGGGTAAAGGTTTTATCTCGTGTGAAGAAATCAATCAAGCATCCGCAGAAGTAGTGAAACCTGTCGAGAAAGAAGTGTTCAAAGACATTAGAAGGAAACTGAAAAATCATGAAGCCTTTCCCAACATAAGAAGGTTTGGTTCCAGTCTAGGAAAGACTTCACCAAGCTCTCTGCGTAAGCTGAGACCAATCATGGTGTGCGGCGTAATTCGAGTTGGCGGACGCTTGCAACACGCTGATTTGCTCATGGAAGGAAAACACCCGTTCATTCTACCACCTAGACACCACGTGACTAACTCAATTATGCGACGCTACCATGTAAGTGTCAGCCATTCGGGCGTTCAAGCTGTTGTTTCTCGAAATTAAAAGTATGCAAGCAGCTAATAGCTCCTCTGCCAAAATGTCGCGTATCTGCAAACAACGCTCCCTTTACATGCACTTTCATCCGTCGCCGCGGTCCTGTGAAAGAAATGTACAGCAACAGCGGCGCCAACTTCGTCCTCGCTGATCGTGAACTAAAACGCAATCATGCGTTGGAACCAGCAGAAGATTCATGATTCTCTATGTCACAAAGGAGAGCAATCGCATCAATCCTCCTTTGTCTCTTTCGAGCGGGGCTCTTGCGAAGCGCTCGTAAAATCAGCAAAGAAGATTCTGCAATTCTTGTTGCGTGATCGAATTCTGCATGAGGAATCACTGCAGACTTTCATGGTAGAAGTGAAATGGATTTTAAATAATCGACCTTTAACGCCAGTCAGTGATTCGCCTGACAATCTTGCAGCGCTCACCTCTATGGCTGTGCTCTCTAGTTGTACTGTATTACCCCACCACTGCCATCTGATGTATTCATTAAATGGAATAGTGCGAAGAGTAATGGTTCGCACGACTCATGGCCGCTTCTTTCGTGATGAAGGCAAAGTGTGTCTTCTAAAAGCGAACGATTAACGTTTAGACCATCGCGACCGCTTCATTCGCGTTGAGCATTATCGTGTGGTGAGCAAGACCTCGAGTTTCTCGCATAGCTTCAAGTAACTTGCTTTACGTTGACGCTGAAACTAAACATGTAATTTTTTTTCTGTTAGCAACGTGCCCGAGCATAGTGATCATGAAATTGTTTTGTTTCCTATTACTCAATCGTCTCAGTTTCCGTTATTATTTACGTCTTGTCCGTTTATTGTTTCGCCATTGTCACCGCTTAGCATGTGTCTACAAGTCGCACACCAGTTTCTAGCGATGTAGCACCTTGCTGTTCAATACGCAAGGCATGAGTTGAAAGGAGCGTGCGCATTGCTTATCGTTTGTCGTACTTTTATAGCTGTTGACGAGAACTTGACTTGAAGTGAATGTATTGGTTGTCACTATTGTAATGAAAAATCTCGTCGTATTTGCTGCGATATGTTTGAGGCCCGCTCTGTGCCAGCCAAACGTTTGTTCCTTATCTTATTTGCAACATCGTTTCATTTTTATTTTACTTACAAAGTTGAATTATCCGTTTCCCTGTATTTTCGTTCCTGTGCGCCAAACACGTCCGACTTCCCGTGTTAATTGGTTGGCATGCCAACTGCGTAATTTGGTAGTTGTCTTTATTCGCGAGCGTGACGCTGTGAGTGAGCGAGTCTGGCCGATGTGGTGCTTTGATGTTGCGTGTGATACGAGCCATGACTATCGGAAATCTGACTGCCCGATCAACTTACTTGTTTGCCTGACATATTCTCTGACTGCTTGACTAACTATCTGACTGTCCCACTAACTATTTCAGGGCATAACTGTCCGACTAACTTTAGCTCGTGAAATACTTGCTGAGCTACTGCGTTGCGTGGCTTGCATGAGCTGCATTGTGGCTGTTTACGTCAAAAGCGAACTTTGTGACTTGAAGCGCGTGGACAGTGTTTGAGGCGCCAGGATCAGTGAGACAGTTAAACGAGTCGATGCTTGGACGCAACACACTGATTACCTTCCAGTGTTGATTCCAGACGTATGTTGAGCTCTTGATTTGTTGTTTGAGCTACCACCATTTTTCCCTCCAAAGTCGCTATCGTTTGATTCATATCTGAAAGAAAAGACAGTAAAAAAGATTTTGATAAAATTTGCATGTAAATATTTTTTCTTTCATGCAGCAAAATTTTGAAAATCTGATTGGATACATCTCAGTAGAAAATTAACATCAAAAATTGACTTCGATTAGCCGAAATCTGTTCTTGCCTTTCATCAGCATCGAAATATACTTGTTTGTAAAAGCAGTGGTGCCCGGCCGTCCGGTTGCTGCATACATCCAATACTGTATTTTATTATGTGGCCCCCTTTTTCGGTGCCCCTGCTGCTAAATCCTGGCGACGGGTCTGGGCCAGAAAGACGATGAAGAAAATTTTAAAGAGATGTTGAAGCTTTGGTGTGAAGATTCAAATGATTTAGCAAAGTGGTTACGAAAAAAAATCAATTGGACCTCGCACGACTTGCAAAATGAAATTATTGAAATCATGGCTCATTCTGTTTAGAGACGTATCGTGCACGACGTGAAGGCGAACAAGTATTTTTCGCGTATTGCTGACGAGGCTACGGACTCCAGCTTCAAAGAACGAGTATATGTCGTTCATGAAGATTTGGTCGGTCGTTATAAAACAGGAAACACTAAGGCAGAGAAAGTCACAAAAATCATCAAAGATTCTGTTTGCCTCTTTGGACTTGACTTGGACGACTGCAGAGGGCAAGGATATGATGAGGCCTGTAATATGAAAGGTCGCTTGTGTGGAGGTCAAGCACGAATGAAATCTGAATGTCCCAATGCAATTTTTATTCACTGCTTTTGTCATTCTTTGAACTTGGCTGCACAAAACTGTTCAAAGTAAATATTGATGATGAGAAACGCAGTGGATACCATTCAGGAGCTTTCCAACCTTATTCAGTTTTCTCCAAAACGACCAGATTTCTTCGAAAGGATGAGACTCAGTTTTAACCTCACTGGGGGTGCGTTGCGTCCTTTGTGTCCTACGAGATGGACTGCCAAAGCGAAATCCTTTGAATGGGTTTTGCACAATTACGAAGCTATGTTGGAAATTTTGCTTTCTATTGCTGTTGGCAACGACGGGGTAACGTGCTTGGAAGTTGAAACGAAAGCAAGTGAAATTCATGCAAAACTCAAGACGTTTGATTTGTTTTTCGTCATCGCGGTTTGCACCAAGTTTTATCTGGAGTGCTAACCCAGGGTGTATTCCTCCCGGTCAAGTGAGGTGATCACGTGGTTCGTACCTGCGCAAGCGCGGGAACGCCCTCCACGCTTCAGTAGCTGGAGATGTTTGTCTAAGTTCTCGACTGATGCGCGTAATCTCGTGATCGCTGTCTGCACTTTTCCACAAAGGAGAAAATACAGCAGTTTCGGGTGAACATTACCCTGCGTTATTGTTATTGTGATTTTTTTCTCCCGTGCGATATAGAGTTGTAATTGTGGCAATTAAGGACTGTAATTCACTCAGGGCGTGCTTCACTCAAGGCTTGCTTACTTACCAGCATGGAGCAGGAGAGGTTCCTCAAAGCCAATATATTTTTTCTTGGCTTTTTTTATATTCGATTTTTGTATTTTGGGTTTTTTTATATTTGATTTTTGTAAATTAATTTGCAAAATCTGCAAATGCTGTTCACGATGTGAATTAAATATAAGTTTTCAGAATGTCTAGCCCCACTGCGCAAACATGGAGGTCCTAATGGAAGTCTTTCCGGCGACGTTTCTGCCCAGGCCCACAGGTACGAGGGGGCATTCGGGAGCAGTTACTCCCAAATCTTTTTTATGCCCCCTCAAATTTTGTTGTGCTCAGAAAAACGTGGAAAATGTATCTCCCCCCAACACTAAAACTTGGCTACGGGCCTGATTCTGCCAAAATTGTGTCTGCAGTTAGGGAAGGCCATTCGGCCTCGAGATGTAACTTTTTTTATAAATCACCATTAGGGGGCTCCTGTAGGCATTTTGGGCGTCCCAGAATTGGGTTGCTACTGCACTAGGGTGGAATGTATTCGATTACCGGAGATATACCGTTGTTTCTGGGAGGTCGTGGTGGCACAATGCTGCGATGAAGGACGCATGCAGAATTGCTGGAATCCCCAAACGCTACTAGAAACGAAGCAGCCTAGTCATTGTGTGAGCACTGTTTTCTCTAAGGGCTAGCTAAGCTACATGACATTTTAATTTGCCAAGCCGAAGCAAGGCGTTAGCTCTAGGACTGGGTTCAAGAAAACAAAAATTTATTGTTTAAGTAAAAAGCAATTTCTAACACATTACTTAAGTAACTTAAGTAATTCAGGAAAATCGATATTTAGTCTTGAAAACATGCAAGCACAACAAAACCATTGCAATTATTCAATCACATTGTTGGTGAATAGCTAGTTATTTTCTAAAAAACTTCGCACAAGACACAAACTGTCAATCATCTCATCACTCAATGATGACTTAAGCCTTGATATGAACAGTCCGGCAGCATTAAAGAATCTTTCAGATTCCACTGAAGAAGGTGGAATACAATCAAGGCAGAATTTCAATTTTTTAAGCACTTTAGGGCATTCTTTAGTTGCTTCATAAAATGCTATTTGTTTTTTGATGTGAGCCGAGCTGTTTTCCTGATTTCATTTCCGTGAAAGGCTTCTGTTTTGAACAGAACGTAATTAACTTCTGCTTTTCATTTTTTTCTGAGAGGTTCCTGCGTGCACCACCAATGTTCATATTGTAATTGTTAGAATCAAGCTGCTCATGTAGAAAGTAAATATCGTTACCAATTTGGCAAGGTCCCTTTCGCTGAGATAATTCAATAACGAAGTTTCCGCTAGCGCATCATACTAATCCGGAGATTCTAAGTATCTAGCAAGTCTGGATGCTTCCTCAATTCGCCCGGTTCTTATCCTCTCTTTTAGTGCAAAGTAGACGTCCACAGTATTTGCACTTTATACAAGAGAATCAATTCCAACATTAACTAGCACATGCTTCCACACTTCTGATCACATGCTTCCACACTTGTGATCGTTTTACACTCTTTCCAATTGCTCGACTCAGACATTGCACACTCACAAAAATGACTTATTAGCTGTTGCTGAACTGCTCAGACAAATTCGCGCCTGTTCACTGCGAATCAATTTATTGGAATGAGCTTCTGGCTCCAAATCGCTTCACGATGACAATCAACGATTGTGACGCACAAGCGCTCTGCACAGGCAAGAAATCTATTCGCTTCAATTGCTTGTTTTATATGCGATGATGCATGTCTTGTATAATATTGCGTTTACAGCAACAGACCTGACTTCTAAAGTCTTAAACTTTTCCAAAAGAAAATTACTTGAAATATCAAGTAATGGAAAAATTACTTAATCAAGTAACAAGTAAAGAGTTTCAAGTAAGTAATTAAGTAATTACTTACTTAGCCCTAGTTAGCTCTCATTTTTTTACATGTTCGTTTCAGAGATTTGCTGGTGCATAAAGTCTTCAGTTACAGGAAGTCTTTCGTTAGCAGCAGCGGCAATACTTCGACGAAGGCGGGGAAATAGAACAAGTAAAACGCATGCTGAACTGACAATGCAAAATTCAACTCCAGAAGCGAGGTAGCGCACCAGATCTGTGCGCGCACACACAGATCTTGATTTTGCTTCTGAAGAGGCAAACTTTTTAGCAACCAACTGCAGCAGTAGCAGCATCTGTGCACGTGCAAACAAATGCGGCGAATCAGTCACATCCAAAGCGCACGCACGAAAAACTCAGGGCCATGATGGGTTAACACAAGCAAGCCAGCAGGTATAGTAAAAAAATCAGGAGTTGTGAAATTCCATTTGTAATGTGGATTTTTACATCCGCGATAGCGAATCCCCCTTCGGAAAATAAGACGTGTGGATTACGTTTCGCTTGGTGAGCAATAATGCTGCAGAGGGTAAATCAAGACCTCATAAGAAGCGGGAGTCCTTTTGTTTTCTTTAAAAAGATAGGAAAATTGGGTCTTGGATTTTTCCAAAGTCCCAAAGTTTTACATGTCCCACACTGCCCCAAAAATTGCCAGCTACCAATCTGCTGAAGTTTTGTAATCGAAAGTAAGCGAAAATCGAAATCTTTGGATGCTTTGATTATCTCTCCACCGCGATTGTTCGGCGAGTTTTGACCTTAGCTGTCCGAAAATCCAGTAAAGTGGCTTTCGCGGTCCCCTGAGGGTTTCAACGTTTGCGGAACTCCTATATATTGCAGTGAGAGATTGTAAAGACTAGCATCTTTGTACAGTGTTTTTGTGGCATTACAGCAATGCTGATTGTTTTGATGTATCCCGCCCGGTATTGATCTTGCTTGCGGCTTGCACATGGTATTGATT
>Ga0210059_1014519_pt1 | contig 11625 bp, 9 predicted proteins | sample Ectturendosymbi2_FD_188042 | JGI IMG/M metagenome (GOLD analysis project Ga0210059, IMG submission 188042) | Ecteinascidia turbinata endosymbiont from Florida, USA - Sample 2 (SPAdes) (version 2) | ecosystem: Host-associated > Tunicates > Ascidians > Unclassified | place: Key West, Florida... | reverse complement strand
AAAAGGTATTGTGAGTTTTAGGCAAATCATTTCTAGCCTTCGTTTAAAAAGAAATTGTTCACTCCCTGGCCAATCACTTTTAACTCTTTGGCGTCCGGCTGGTTTCGGGGATTTTCGGAAAAAAAAACGCCTAAACGCACGTGGCTTTGCGCGGGAATTTCTCCGGTCTGGTATGCTCTTCAGACCCGGTAAAAGTCTCAAAAGATGCAGCAAGTCTTCTAGTCTGCACTCGAAAAAAAAATTTTTGCTTGGGGGATGCGGTTTTTTTGTGAGTGGCGTCATAAGTGGAAGACTTTTAGGCCACTTTGCCTGGCCTGGGCGCCAGCCGTTAAGTGTAGTATTTCGCTAAAGTTTTTACTGGAAACTAGGCTACAATCCAAGTCTTTTGATACTTTGGATGACCTGCTAGGGTTTCGGGTTCAAAAGTTATGATGTAAGTTAGTAAAAATATTTGACTATTTAGATAATTAATTAATTTGTTTATTTTAGATCATAACTTTTGAACCAGAAACACTAGAAAGTTGATCAAAGGCTCAAAAGACTTGGACTTGAGCCTAGTTTCCAATGAAAACTTCAGCGAAACACTTTGGCCTAGCGGTTTGGCCCTAGGGCAGGCAACACGAGCCAAAATGACCCCAAAACTACTTCACTTATGACGTCAGTCACAAAAAATCTGCACCCCCCAACCAAAAAATTGTTTTTCAAGTGCAATCTACTAGACTGTCTGATCCCTTTGAGCCCTTGAACAGCTATCTAGCGCAATCGGTGAAGGAGCTAGGGCGTTGGTAAGGCAACCAAAAACTGCTGTTGTTTAGGCCGAAATCGAAGTACGAAGATATCGTACGCCGGTTCTCAAAGTGTTAAACATTGGTGAACAAAGTAAATAACGTTTTTGAAAATTCCCAAAAAGTGTTGTGGACCCCAAAAAATGTCCGTGGCCCATGGGCACCAAGTGTTTGAGACTCTGAGCTAAATTATGTTTACATGGTAGCTAAGGTAGTCTGAAATTCTAGTTCATAAAAATTAACCAGCCAAAATATGTACAGCAAAAATTAAACAAAATAGCAAAATGATGACTGCAGTGCCTAGGTTTGGACATTAGTTGCTAGGAGTTAAATTGATATGTCAGTAAAATGACTGAGTGGAGAAGGCTGATATCATAATTGAAGCAATCACTGTTTTTCTGCTGAATGTAATTAAATGTTTTCATGTAATTGTGGTTATGACTTCATCAACATTAAAACAGCCTTCGAAAAACTGTGCATAGTTCATTTTGAAACATCTCAAATTGTTTGTGACCCATTTTCAATTGTAATTGGCATAATTGCAATCACATTTTAATTTCAGCAACTTCACAGAGTGTGAACAAATGCATAAATAAAACCAATGTAACACTTGCCAAGCAACATGCTGCAGTTTCAATGAGTCAGCAACAAAATTTTTCAGTTTGCTGTGCGTATGGTTCAGATATTGTATAAATATTTGCTGTAGGTAAAACTAAGGCTAGACATTGATGTGCTGTGCGCAAGACAGAGGAACATTTTCCCTGTTTATTCCTAGTGTTGCAGCTTACCTGGTATTTTTTAATGTTAGCTTGAGTAGTGTTTAGCTTTTTAAGATAGCATTAGGTTTGAGAACTAGTTTAACTGCTATGGATTGTTCACATGAAAAATTTCATGCTAACACCTTCCGATCTGGTAGGCTAAGGCTAAAATCCAGCAGTTTGCACATGTTTTTAGCACGGAAATATCTCCACCGATGATTGCGCTAGAGAGCAGTTCAAACCCTCAAAAGATTCAGCAAGTCTTCGTGTCTGCAATGAACAAAAAATATTTGGTTTTGTGTTTCCGTGTTTTGTGAGTGACATCATAAGTGGAGTTGTTTTGGGCCTTTCATCTGGCCCTAGACCCGAACTGGTAGATGGTAGTGTTTTGCTCAATTTTTCATTGGAAACTAGGCTAAAATCCAAGTTTTTTGATACTTTGGATGACTTGCTGGGGTTTTGGGCTCAAAAGTTGTGACCTAAAAGCAACAAAATTAGTAATTAATCCCATAATTAGATATTATTTTGTTTATTTTAGGCCATAACTTTTGAACCAGAAATGCTAGAAAGTCAATCAAGGTCTCAAAAGACTTAGATTCTAGCCAAGTTTCCATTGCAAATTTGAGCAAAATACTTCAGTCAATCGGTTGGGCCCTGGTCTGGTACCAGCAGCCAAAAATGGCCAAAAACCTACCTTACTTATAATGTCACTCACAAAAAACCTGAAACCCAAGACCAAAATTTTTTTTCATTGCCAACTCGAAGACTTGCTGAGTCTTTTGAGGGCTTGAACAGCTCTACAGCGCAATCGGCTGAGGAGCTATCTGGTTGGTAAGACAACTGAAATATCCCTGTTTCTTCCCTGATTTCCAAGTACGATATGTTTGTAGACTGGCCGCAAACGTGTGAAAATGCAAGTGATGTATTATCAGGGTTTTTTTAAGGTGTTTTAGCAACCTGATTTAGGTCGCTAGACTTAGTGAATATTATCATGTCCCTAGAAATCAGAGAAATCGGGTTCCTACAGGTCCATACCAGGTACCTCCTATTTTGCTTTAAAAAAACTGGTATTATTCAATGGCTACAAAATTTTAGAACTTGACCAAAGTCCACATCTCCCACATGTCATGATTGGATATGCATAGTATAATTGTAAAATGAATAAAATTTAAAATAATGTTTTATGTAATTTATTCTGGTGATTTGTAATTGGACCACAAAAATGAATGAGTTTTCTAGCAAGTACAGTTTGTCATTTGTTTTGGGATGTTACATGTAGCTTTATTGTTTCATGTGTTATTTGACAGTTAAGCTTTCATTGTCAATCATGACTGACAAACCATTCATCAACCTCAGTAAATAAAAGTTACCAATATAAGGTCTGCTAACGTAATAAAATAAACCATGCATAAAAAATTTATTGAAAAAGTTGTTAGTATCCATGGGTATGGAAATGAAAAACGTTGATGTTTGTCAATAAATCAATATTCTTTGATCAAGTTATGCATTGAGTTATTGGACTGTTGTAAGCTGAGAGCTCTGCTTTGTGGTTTAGGATTGTCTCTGCAAATGAAAGCATTTTCAACCATTGCCACATTTTTGATATAGTGATGAAATGTAAATTTTAGACAGTTTTGTTTATGCGGCCTGAGATTCTAAAATGTTGAGTACTCAAAAATGTTTCTATACAGATGCTGTCATACTTGTTTTTGTTTGCTACTTGATTTGCTTTTCAACCAATGTAATAGTGTCTTGGCCAAACACTACATGTTGTTTTTATAGGGAAAGGGGTCTTGAATTTATGTCTGCATAGTGGCTATAATTTGAATTAAAACTTAAACTGAAAATATGGGGCGTGTAGGCTGGTTTCGAATGTCCATTGAGAAGCAAGACAATTTGTTGAAAATGCTTATTCTTGCAATATGCTGCATTTTAGGTAAGTATCTGGGTTTTATGTACTTTTCACAAGCATTAAATAGAACTTCGTTCAAATAGTTTGTGTGCTTTGTAAAAATTTGTAGAAAAACAATATTATGTATAGATTATTCAAATTCAAGAAAGACTCAGGTGATGGGCTTGTTTTTATTATGAATATATTATATATTAGCATGCCATGCAACACAATTTTCTGCATTAGTGTAATGGCATATTATAAGGCAGTTTGAAAGCTGCAGAGGTGGCAGTGATTTTGCATTCCAAGGATTTCTTCCTGAGATTACAAATTCTTCTAAATTAAGGCAATGTTTTGGCTATCAAACCAACTTGGCTTTTGTGATAAAACATGGAGCTAGTCTTCCTGCTAAGAGAAAGACACTGTGTTTCGTGTCAATTTGTGGTTCATCCTTCAAAACTTGTAAAAGCATTCATTCAGGAACTTCTTTATGAAAGAAAACCTTACAATAATTAACCTCCTGCTTTCAGGCTGATTTTTTAATGTGTGAGATGCTCTTCACCAACTGCTTAAATTATTATAGGGTATATATGTCATTTTTGTATACATTCCAAAAGTTTAAAAAATCATCAACGTTTTTCAGCATTTTCTGTGCGATTGTTTTCTGTGCTTCGATTTGAGAGTGTTATTCACGAATTTGATCCTTATTTCAACTATCGCACAACGAGATATCTGGCTGAGCAAGGGTTCTATGCTTTCCATAATTGGTTTGATGACACAGCATGGTATCCACTTGGAAGGATTATTGGTGGAACCATTTATCCAGGTTTTACTGTTTATTTTGTCATTTTTATAAGCTTGTCAGTATTTTTTAAAGTGTAGGAGACATTAAAGACTTTGTAGACACACTTGCAATTTTTTCTATTTTAGAGATTTTCTCCTTATAGCTGTAATGTCACAGTTTTGTTGCTCACGTCTACACTTGAGGTGCTGCATTTGGTTTAAATATTAAGATTTATTAGTTAGGGTTCAATTATTTATGTAGTTTTGTGAACTTGTGGTAATGAATATGCGAGTTTTCTAAAGAGTTTAATGCACTGCAAATGTGGTTCAGCACTAACCATAAACGGCCAAGCTGCTGAAAGATTTAAGGACTGACGATGCGTAGTGTAACATGAAATCGATTTCATATTAAAAATTAGCCGATATATCCCATACTTATTTCACACGTGGAGAGTAGTTTCTTTCAAAGTCGTTAGTTTTTGCATTTTTAACCATTGGTTTCTTTAGGTTTGATGGTAACTGCTGCAGCATTTTACCATGTTTTACATTTCCTCAACATCACCATCGATATCAGGAACATGTGCGTCTTTCTTGCTCCCTTGTTCTCGTCTTTCACGTCTATTGTTACATACCACTTGACGAAGGAATTGTCAAACAGTGGAGCTGGTTTGATAGCTGCTGCCTTTATGGCTGTTGTCCCTGGTTACATTTCTAGATCTGTTGCAGGTATGTAGTGGTAAAAGATGGTTGGTTATTGCCACAAAAGGAATAAGCTTTTTTTGTTTTTCTGACATTTGTGGTTTACGTTGAAAAAAGAGTCCTGCTCTCGGTTAAGATGATATGCATAGAAGCATTCACTCTCGTCTACAATCCAGAAATTTTTTTCATAAATTGTTCGCGTTCAAAGCAGGTTGTTGGTCCACAAGACGTAACACAAAACATGCCTGACTTTTGCATTTGAGCAGAGAATGTTGTATGGCTTTATTGATTCATTTACGCACAGCATCTATTTTCACACAAATCAGCTTAATATCATAACAATCAACCGAGTGATTTTTTAAAGTGGACTGAAAACTTCCGATTTCTGTCAATTTTAAACGGTCAGAAATATTACTAAACGCTGTTCTAATTTGTAGGCTCTTATGATAATGAAGGAATTGCAATCTTTTGTATGCTCTTCACATACTTCTTGTGGGTCAAATCAGTGAAAACCGGAAGTGTATTTTGGGCGGTTTTGTGCTCACTGGCGTACTTTTACATGGTAAGTGCATCGTAGCATAGTGTGAGTATTTGTGGGGGTTGCGAACTTGCGATCACCCTCGACGACCTAGGTTGGAATACACGCTTGTGTTTATTTAAAACTTGGATGTAGCCCTTTTGTGCCTTTAAATAAATACTATTTCTACGTCCTGTTTGAAGCAAAACTGAATGTTTGGATTTAATCGTAGACCCTAATGAACAAGGCAGAGACCTGCACTGATGACGTCAGGTTACAGTGGGATGCGCAGTGGCTGAATGTTCTTACGCAATTTCGCGGAAAGTTTGTGAAATACGACCGCTACAATTGCCTTTGCTTCTTTAAAGTTGCGCTCAAACTGGTATTCATAAAAATGTTTTCAAGCATTTGTAGTAAAACTTTCAAGATTGTTAAGAGACCTTTTTAGAAAATACTGAATTGTCAGTGCGTCGCACTGTCATCTAATGAAGCCGTGTGAATAAGCCACCGTTTCTAAATTTTTTGAAAATTGTCGTTTTGACACTCGCAAGGCGATTTGATGGAACATCCCTGCCTGACAGGTGTCGTCATGGGGTGGCTACGTCTTCCTCATCAACCTCATTCCAATCCACGTGCTGGTCTGCATTCTCACCGGTCGCTTTTCGCACCGCATCTACACGGCCTATACAACGGTTTACTGCGTCGGCACCATCCTGTCCATGCAGATATCGTTCGTAGGTTTCCAGGTAGGTTGGTTGTAGACATTTGCTTGTCTGTAAAAACGTTGTTGATGTATTTTCTAATTTACTGTTTCCTCACAAAGTGGCGTGCTCACGCGGATTTTGTTTCACTTTCAACCACGTTCAAATGGATACTTACTTACGCACTCTGTGTGGTTTAAGAGACTACTATTATTTAGCATGACGATGAAATTACCTTTTATCTTATAAAACAGTTTCTCCTAAGTTTAAAACCGTGAATTCGAATTTCGTGCGTTTAATATGTGTTTTTTACCTCGTGTTGTTCATATCTAAATCAACCGATTGTTCATACTGCATCAGCTAGAAATCGTATGATCAGCAGGTGATGGTCATTTTAAACAGTTTATGGTTGTTTTGGATTAGTTTTGACGTTTTCGTTTTTGGAGGAGGTTCCGCGAGAAAAGAAGAGAATAATGACAAAAGTTCTGTTGCTGAGTTCATATTAGACGCAAGAACCAAAGAGTTCAATTAACTTTTTTCGTGAATTGCGAAAACCAACTGTTCACATTCTCAACAAAATGTCATTTGACGAAGCGCAGAATGTTTCACTTCAACTTCAGTCAACAATCTCTTTGATGATGATAAAAATAGTTGTTTTTCGAAACGTCAATGTCTGTCGAAAGGAATCCTTTCACAGCTAAGAATGAGACACTAATATCTTACAGAGTATATATTTCGCCTATTACGAAGGCATCTTGAACTCTTATTCAACTAGAAACGTCCAACATAGCCTTTTTCGCGAAAATCAATTTCTGCGTTGTTTTATATACGACATCGCAAGCCTCACAAGGCTCGCTCTTTTCAAGTTGATAGTGATCGATTGAAAGGGTTTAATTACGCTAATGTGTTTTTTAATCTGCCAAAACTCGAAACAAAATTGATACAGGCTTAACGTGATAATATCTACGGAGCGCTTCAAATTCGAACAAATGTTTAATTGCGATATTCATGACGAGCCCTGTTTCAAACGCTTACGCTTTCGTCGTTACGTTGCAGCCTGTCCAGACTTCAGAACACATGGGTGCGCTCGGAGTGTTCGGGCTCTGCCAAATCGTGTCCTTTGTCAACTACCTCCGAAGCAAACTGACTCCGGCTCACTTCGCGATCTTCTGGCAAACGCTTCTCTACATCGTCGGTGCGGTCTTCCTCGGAGCCGTCGCTTTTCTCGCCTTCTCAGGTGCGAGATTTCAACTGCCGGCTTTTTTGTCCTTGCGCTGACCTTGATCACAGGAAATGCCGGTGTTGAGGAGGCAAACCGGACAATTGCCCCCACCCGTAAATTTTTGAAAAACATTTTTAAAACGCCAAAACCTTTTGTATAGTTGTTAGGTACAACAACAAGTTAAAATCACTTAATCTCCCCCCAAAATCTCCCGCGTTGAAATAGTTTTTGTTTGACAGTAGCGTTGATTTGCAGGCAAAATCGCCCCTTGGACCGGCCGTTTCTACTCACTGCTCGATCCGAGCTACGCAAAGAACAACATACCCATCATTGCTTCCGTCTCAGAACATCAGCCCACCACTTGGTCTTCGTTTTACTTCGATTTGCAGATGCTGGTTTTCATGTTTCCTGGTGAGTACGGGTCCAGCCGACGGCACGTTCAGCATATGCTCGTGTCATCAAGACATCGTCATGCGCGAACGCTCGCAATGTTTAAGATGTTCTTCTGTGGTGTAAACGTTCTCTGTCAAGCAGGGAAATTCTGTGCTGGATAGCAATTTAGCTGTAACACTTAACAACTCATTATTTTCGAGTTATTAGAAAAATACGTGGCTTGATTAGCATCGGCCAGTCAACGTTACGCATTGCACATTGCTCTTTTTTTACAATCGACACGGTTTTTTCGATACCCCTTTTAGGTGACGAAACTCTTCTGTAGTGCTTTTTTTGAAAAAGTAAAAGCGATATCATTAATACAAACTGTCGTTGTCGTGTTCGTAGCCGGTTTGATGCCATAACAACCAGCCTTGCTAATAAAGCGACAACATCAAAAGAAATTCTTGTGGAGTTCAAGACAGTTAAAATTTCTTGAAAGTGTGTGCTGTGCTTACGGTGTCTATCGAAAGGAGTCCTTTCGCGTCAAAGAACCAGCAGTTTTGACGTCACTGCAGACTTTATATTTTTCCTGCGACTGAGCAGATACCATGGGCGTAGGAAAGGAGGGCAGGAGTAGCTTTTCCCTGCATTTTAAAATCTGACATTTTCCTGTTAAATTTTTAGCAAAAATAGGTTGTTTTCTTAGTTTCAAGTGGGTAAAGTGTCATTTCACCACTTTTGAACCCCCTAGAAAAATCCACTATTTCCCCCCTGGGAAAAATCTTTCCGACGCCCATACCACCGTAGACCCCATTTCTTTTGACTGAAATGTCCCCATTTCTTTTGAGCAAGCGCAGTTGAACCACCCTGGCAGTGCTCAATCATCTACGCTGCGCTTGTTAGATTTGTATTTGCGCAATGACTCGACCCACAAACGTACCTACGTTGCGACTGCTCTGTTTATATTTATTAATTTTTTGTTGCTGACCGAGGTTTCATTGTGTTCTTCGCAGTGGGTTTGTACGTTTGCTTCCAGAAGCTGTCGGACTACAATATCTTCATTATCTTGTACGGTGTGACCAGCATGTACTTCGCTGCCGTCATGGTAAGATCATACTGCTGCCTGTCGTGTTGTTTGAAAATCAACATCAACATTAACAGACATGCGGTCTTTGGCGAATTTTCATTTTCGGGCTCTAGGCTATTTTAATTTGGGGGCCCTTCTGGAAGGCTTGCGATGACTGATATCCGGGGACGCCGGAAATTCGGTAGGGCAGGGGGGGGCAGGGCAGAAAAAAATGGAGGGCAATGGAAACTTATGAAAAAAAAATCGTTACCGATTGTGCTTTCTGCTGTTCAACAACCATGTTGGCCTCAAAAATAATAAAAGAAACCATAGAACATGTATTTCAATTAGATCTTGATATACTGTACTATAAAATGAAAAATGTATTGGACATCGATTGAAATTATTGGACATAGTTCAAAAAATTTGGGCCCCTCAAAAAAAAATTTAGGCCCCTCAAAAAAAAATTGGGCCCCTCTCGGGAAAACTCTTCGCCCCTCCTGGTGTCCCGAGCTGGTTACGGGCCTGTTTGAATGTTTTGATATTCGTCGCAATAAAAATAAATGAGTATAGACGGGGGCGTACCGAGGTTAGATGGCGCCCAGGGGAAGAGACAAGTTAGGCAGGCCATGTTCGAACCTAACGTCTTTCGGTACTGCAGTACATTTGAAGAAAGTTCTTGCGTATCTATGGCGCCATTTCCCATAGATACGCAACTGCATTTTGCGCCATTGAATATCTGTAGCCTTAGCTATAATGCAGGCTAGTCTTGCCTTTACCCTGTATCTTACGCATAAAAAGCAACAAGAGATGGACCCGGGCTGAACGAAGGTACCTCACTGGCCTCGTGTAATCTGAAAAATTGATTTAGGCGTTATGTTCCACGCATTATACCTTAAAAATAACCGGGTCTCAACGACATAGAAAGAGAATGCTCATCGTCATTCACTTCAATCCTACGCGCTCATTCTTCCATGGAGATCTTTTGTTAGCGGCACAGTAAAAAATCATGCGTTGAACCAACTCCAAAATACAAATATGATTGCTTACAAAAATGCTGGAAATTGTCCTTAGTCCCGAAAGTTTAGGGCCCTCCAAAATCGGGGGCCCTAGGCCTAAGCCTTTTCAGCCTAATGGTAAATCCGCGCCTGCATGCGGTCGAGGCAGGGGATAGCTTTCGTTTAAACAATATCGTTCGTTTTTATACTGTCTGTTCCACCTTGTAAAATTGCGAAGTTTTTTTCTGTGGCCTGTATTTATTGCATCACGCAAGTCAAGCGAAAATCGCAATCTAGAAAAAATGTTTTTTCCTTCGCGTTTATTGCAAACACTTCTCTTTCACACCACTATTCATTGTCACCGCAGGTCCGTCTCATGCTGGTACTGGCCCCAGTCATGTGCATTCTGGCCAGCATCGGCGTCAATCACGTCCTCACAACGTACATGAAGAACTTGGAAAACGTCGTCGTCAAGGACAAGAAGGGCCGAGTGAAGCACGACAACAGCTACCCGGCAAAGAACGAGGTGAGAGAGGACAGCAGCAGTCGTGCGAGTTAAATGTTCAATTCAGTTTCGTTGCATTCGGATTTTGTGCTTTTCGGAGTGGTCTTCGGCGCCCGTTGCCGCTTGCTTGCGCCGCGGCCTGTTTTCACAGTGAATGCTGCAATGGTGGTGGCGAGTCAGTGGCAGTGCCGCGCTTGAACCGTTTCCTTGCACCCACCTGTTAACGCTGAGCACGACTCTGGACAGGCCGCGAGTGCCCGTTTTTCAAGTCTTCGTTATGGCCCGGCCGGGAATCGAGGGTGGCGCATGCTCAACCAACTGTACATATCACATAGCCGGTCAAGCTAACATTGCCACCTTTCAAAAGCGCGCTCCCCGAAGGAGATTTCTGACAGCTTGGTCACTGGATTGCTTTCAGCGTCCCACACTGCGGCCCAGGATTGATGCTATGGCCTGGTGTTCATCGACGTTTAACCGACTCGGGAGCGGTCAACTATACAGAATGCTTAATTTAAGCGAAAGATTTACGCGATGCAGTTTACATCATCGGCTGCTGTGCATGCTTGTTGAATGCTCCGGGTCAAGAGGGTTAGTTTTTTGAGGCTGGATCCAAAGCAGCCCACGGATGTGCGCGCATCTTGAACTCATCCAGGCTTTTCCTTGATGAAAAATAGGAACTCTGCTACTGCTTTTGTGTATATGTCGCGTGTAGTTTTAATTCATTCTCCTCCTTGTGTTACAGATCGCAACCTGCGTTGTGGTCGCAATGACACTTTTCCTTTCGTTGTTCGCCACCCACTCGGTCTGGGTGACGTCAGAAGCGTATTCGAGCCCTTCCATTGTTCTGAGCGCGCGGGGCGGCGACGGCGGCAGAATCATCTTCGACGATTTCAGGGAAGCGTACTACTGGCTCAGGCACAACACTCCCGAGGTAAGCTTGTTGATTGCGATAGGGACCACAAACGGGAGTTTCGGTTATGTGATACATATCTATCAAAAGAGCATCGGTGTGAAGGCCGATGATGACTTAATTCAGCGGACTGTAAAATTGATGGAGACGATATTTGCTACTGCTGAGGCCTTCTACTTACAAGCGTCGAATATTGTTAGACTGTTACTTGAATTTGGAGGATTCCTCACATCAGTGGAAACATAGGGCAACTAGGAGGGCGTGTGATTCATTGTTTCATTGTCCCCAGTGCAAACAAATTCGAAAGTGCTGGATCATTTTCAATGATATTACTGATTGTTATGCAACATTCAAATCTCAAAACTGTTAACCGTATTAAGTATTCAGTGCAGGACTGCACACATGCTGGAAATGG
>Ga0210059_1014518_pt1 | contig 11627 bp, 5 predicted proteins | sample Ectturendosymbi2_FD_188042 | JGI IMG/M metagenome (GOLD analysis project Ga0210059, IMG submission 188042) | Ecteinascidia turbinata endosymbiont from Florida, USA - Sample 2 (SPAdes) (version 2) | ecosystem: Host-associated > Tunicates > Ascidians > Unclassified | place: Key West, Florida... | reverse complement strand
CTGCTTACTTTCTTCACCTATATGCTTGCCTCACCTGCTCATCTGTACATGCCTCGTCTCTTCACCCATTGCTTGCCTACCATCATCTGTGTTATGTTGATGTCTATTGCGTTTTCTTTTATTTTTGCTATATGCTACTTTTTGTGACTCCATTTTGGATTGTTTGTGTCTATGATATCTCTCTCTCTTTAACACTTCTGTAAGTTTATTTTGCAAATCATATTTCGTTCTGTTTCCAACATTTTACATGGCATTCCGATCTTACGCTTCATTGCCACAGATTTAGGAATTTTTAGGGATTTTTTGTTACTGTTCTGAGGATTTTTGGATTTTCATTTGTGAGAGCAATGGTCGGGCTAGCTTTGCATTGGTGGCCAGGTAACCTCAGCCAAAATCACACGAAAAACAGGCCCTATGGTATGTTATGACATCACGATCACCCACGGAGAACCCCAAACCAAAAACGAAAAAAAAATTTTTAATGCAAAGTTGAAGACTTTTTGAATCCGTAGATGGTTTGAACAGCTCTCTCTGGGTCAATAATCAGTTGGCAAGTTCTGGAGTTGTGAAGTAAAAATGGCAGGGCATCTTGCTGAAAAGGTGGCGCACGTGGGACTTGCACAAAGCAGGGTTTAAGCAGTATAAAATGCTATAGTACTGCCTAAGCTATGTTTACTAACAACAGTGTATTTTAAAAGGTTCTGAAATGCATACAACGTCTTCACATTCTTTTTGGAAAAAGCATTAATCATATTTATATATCTGTTAGACAGGCAATATTATGTTTTTTTGAAAACATCAACAAATGTAGTGAATTTTTTTTCAGACAAAGAAATAATATACTTTATGCTGTGGCTTTCTTCTAAAGCATTGGTTGAGAAATTGTGTGGTAATCCCATAAAATGGGAAAACAAAATAGCAAGTTGAAACCAGAAGATGTTCGTGATCTGCGAGCTGTGACAGAGTTTAATGAACATGAACTTCAAGAGTGGTACAAAGGATTTATAAAGGTATTTCTGCAAAATGTATTAATCTTTCTGGTAACTGTGTTTTGTTCAAGCATTTTAGCAATTTTCTCGCAAAAAATTCACTTAGATTCAAACATAGTTATCTTACAAAATCTGGTTCTAGAACTTCGAAGTTATGCTATTTTGGGGATTAAAATAAAAAAGGTAAAAAGCTTTACTGAGTGATAAAGCGTTGAGTGCTTAAAATCAAAGGTTTTTATTTACTGCACTGTTATTAATTAAAATAAAATGATTCAATGTTCAAAGAAGCAAGAAAATATTAGATTGTATTGAAATTTGTAAGTCTTTCAAAGTTGATTTGAAGCAAGAACCAGCCAGTTTGATGAAATCTTATTGAATGTTTCAAACTTAGTGAATCTTTGTGATAGTCAAAATGGTTTATTTGAAAATGTGTGTAGATTTTATATCCAACAATTTTGTAGCATTCTGTGCCTATAGTCAATCAAAAATTTTTTAGTTGACATTGCTAAATCTAGTCGTTCTGACGTCAAAGTGTAGTTGTTCTAAGTTGAACAACAAATTTTGGTAAAGTCACTGTTTGGCCATGCATTTTCACGTTGTTTTTTTATAGTAGTAAGTAAGATATGCAAGATTTTTTTAGCACATCAGCTTTCTAATCTTTCTTAATGATAAATGCATGAAATCATTTCCATATTATCAGATACCAAGCTTAACCAGTGTGTTCAAGAGTAGCTACAGAAACAGATTTACTAATATACAATGTAATAAATGAAGCACATGCCACTCAGTCCAAACAACCAAAGCTATCAAGCAAAACCTTTAATGTGCGCACTGCTTCAGACATACCAATGAATGCATGGTAATTTGAACAATGCATATTTAAGCAGTTTTAATTTGCATTTGGCTTTGGTATCGAATGGCACTAAAACTCCATTAATAAAATTAATAATAGTATTTTGTAATTGCACCTAAAAATTATCTTGTTGAAATATCTTGATAAGCTATCTTGTTGATTTGGCGTATGATCAGTCTAAAACCAAACATTTAGCATGTTTTTCTCTAATGTCAAATGTAATTTCAATCTCCAATCTCAGAAATCAGGACTGTGGGGTTAGAGTCATGGTATTAAAAGAATATTAGGTCATTGGAATGGGAGTTCAAAGTCTGAAATTTTTGTGCCTCCAACTGATTTTATAATGATTTGCAAGTTTGAAACCCAGACAAAATTAATCACACAAAAATTTGTCATACATTTTTATGCAATTATCCAATATATGTGTTTAAACCAGTGGTTCCCAACTTATATGAACTCTGACACAATAACCCTATGCATGAGATGATACATACGATTCCACCAGTCAACTGTCAACCATTAGTTCACTTGTCATGAACGAACTGATTTTTTAAAGTAAAGTTAATGTCAGAGATGTAGTCAAGACTGAAACTTTCGAAATTTGTGGATCGAACGACTTTGAAATTTGTGGATTATGCTGATATTTTTGTAAATATTTTTAAACAAATGTCATCACCACTTATAATTTAGAATTTTTTCAAATTTCTGGCAGTTATCCTATTGTTTTTGCAACATCCCAGTTGGTGTTGTATTGAAGTGTGATTCATCACTAACAGAATGTGCATAAAGAATAACATGATATGTGGTGGCACCACATGCGAACAAGCAATAATGGAGTGATTGCGGCGCATGTTCTCTATTGTTGATTGCTGCGCATGTTCTCTATTGTTGATTGCTGCCACAGTGTGAAGCTTTGCACACCTGCCACTCGGGCTTTCCGATCATAAAACTTACCTGCTTTGATTGTCCTTACCTATGGAAACTGCAGACAAAAAACATGTTGAATTACAAGTGTTTTCCCAAGCCATATCATTGCACTATTTCAAAGTCTCAAGGCAATAGGCTTGTAACCAAGATGTGTGACCTTCAAGACCGAGGCAAGACCTAAAGCCGTTTGAGACCGAGACTCGTAAAAATGTGTCTCAGGACAAGTCTTGAGACTGAGACCAAGAGACTCCATCACTGGTTAATGTTAACCTATTGGTGAATTCAATTTTGCAATTGCACTGCACATGTTTTTTAACATCTTACATAGTCATTTGCACGTATAATGATTGGGATTCAGCAGGTTTCTCTAATATCTTAAGATCCTGCTTGTGAAAGTAAGCTTGCAACTCTTTTTTAATATCAGAATGACACACTAAGGCTCTGCGTCACCTCATTTGGTTTAAGCAATATGCATAAGAAAACAGATGAATGTTAATAGATGCTGTAGTGGGGAATGTTTATGTTTAACTCAGGTGCAAATCACATTATGGTTGCCTGAAATAACACTGCAACTTTTTATGGCACATTTCCTTGATGGATTGATGTTTGTATGGTGATTTTCTAAAAGCTTTTCCTCTGTCTTGTGTTTTCATAAAAGTTGTAATTGTGATATAAAATTTAGCTGCAACAATTTTCTGTGATGTTTTGTGTTCTGACTCCTTAATTATGTATAGTTTACTGCTTTACACTTCGAGAGCCGGTTTACGATATATTCGTACTTCGATTTCGGCCTAAAAAACAGCAGTTTTCGGTTGCTTTACTAACGCCCTAGCTCCTCCGCCGATTGCGCTAGAGAGCTGTTCAAGGGCTCAAGCGGATCGGCTACTCTAGTAGATTGCACTTGAAAAAAAATCTTTTGGTTGAGGGGTGCGGATTTTTTGTGACTGACGTCATAAGTGAAGTAGTTTTAAGGTCATTTTGGGTCATGTTGCCTGACCTAGGGCCCAACTGCTAGGCCAAAATTTTGTTTTGCTGAAGTTTTTATTGGAAACTAGGCTCGAGTCTGAGTCTTTTGAGCCCTTGATAGACTTTCTAACGTTTCTGGTTCAAAAGTTATGATCTAAAATAAACAAATTAATTAATTATCTATTTAGCTAATTAGTCTAATAGTTTTACTAACTTACATCACAACTTTCGAACCCGAAACCCCAGCAGGTCATCCAAAGTATCAAAAGACTTGGATTGTAGCCTAGTTTCCAGTAAAAACTTCAGTGAAATACTGGCACCTAACGGTTGGCGCCCAGGGCCAGGCAAGGTGGCCTAAAAGACCTCCACTTATAATGTCACTCACAAAAAACCCGCACCCCCAAGCAAAAAAATTTTTTTCGAGTGCAGACTAGAAGACTTGCTGCGTCTTTTGAGACTTTTACCAGGTCTGTAGAGCATACCGGACCGGAGAAATTCTCGCACAAAGCCACATGCGTTTAGGTGTTTTTTTCCGAATATCCCCGAATCCTAGCAGACGCCAAAGTGTTAAAAACAAATCTTCTTGCTTTACAGGCTTGTTTGACATTTTTAATTAACCACTACTTATACTAAAGAGATTTAAGAGTTTTGGGAGGTTATAGACAATAGCTGGGTTTATCTTTCTTGTCATAGACTGAATTTGTTTTTTAATGGCTGAAAAAAATTGAGTCAATTCAGTCATAATGTCTGAAAAGGAAGGCTGGTAAATACTGTTATGGTGAGTTTTAATACTTTTAATAAGACAAAGGATTGAAATGTCTCAGCAAAAAAGAAATCCAGGCCATTAGTCAGCACTACCATGGGAATCAATGTAGATTGAAAGATTGACCATCTTAGGGTGCTTAGAAAAAATTTTGTAAATTCAACAATTTTACATGGTTGTGTTGCCTAGCAAGGTTGACCTTGTAACAAGCGACAGTGTGGTGAAACAGGGTAGTTCTTACTAGTAGGTTATTTTTTGTTGCCACTCCCACTGAATATAAGTCTTCTTGAACTTTCAATTTTGAACCTGGTATCCTACATGTTTCCAATGTAAACACATGGATTTATTATGGTAAACTCATCATGCAGATGCAAATACTGATTTTCAAACATGTCATCTACATAAATTTATGTGGTTAGTAACAAGTATGTTACTTGAAGCACAGTACTGAATCTGAATGCTTGTTAAAAACTTATTAGATAGAGAAATTAGAGTTGAATTCAAAGGTTTTCGGTGATGACTCCAAAGCCCAGATTTATAGGTTGGACAGGTCTGACATGCCATGATGAAAGATCAGTAGTTCATTCAAAGCAGAGTATCTTTGGCTGCTGGCGTATGAATATATCGTTTTTGGAAATTGGCCTAAAATTAAGCATATTTCAATTGTCTTACCAACTATATAGCTCCTCGGCGGATTGCGCTAGAGCGCTGTTCAAACCCTTATGAACTCGGCAAGTCTTTGGGTCTGCAATGAAAAAAAATTTTTGGTTTTGTGTTTCGCTTAACCGAAAAGAAAAATTTTTGGTTTTGTGCTTCGGCATTTATAACAAAGCTTTGTGCTTGTTATTTTTCGGTTTGATTTTCCGTTTGTGAAAATGATAATGGCATCACAGTGCTTTGATTTGTTGTGTTTGCCACTGTTCAGCATAATAAACAACACAATTGCCCAATTAAATATCACACAGCAAATATAGCAAATCAGTCTAGCAACTGTGCAACATATTAGGACATTGACTTGTAATTTTTTTGCTCAAGTGCAAATGAGTAGTTGCTAATAATTTAATAGGAATCTAAATTTTCATAGGTGTGGAAGCTTAGGTAATACTTTGAATGACTTACATTGCAACTATAAACAAAGGTTCCAAGATATATGAATTATAGTGTAACCATCAAACATGATGATGAGATAATTTGTATATGTGATAGCAAGAAGCCATCCATCAAGCACGATGTAGTGAGACTATCATGTGCACTTAATGGTTAATGGCTACATACCTTAGTAAATTTATGCAGTTTCCTGTTGTTGCACACAACAGGTTGTTTAACCATTATTACAGTGGGGGTTATGGTTGTGGCTGAATAGTGTTTTCTGCTGACAAGATGCGAAATGATGCCATCCAGAGAGTGAGTATATATATATTCGCTAGTCTGCTGGACAACCATCATTGTTTATCTTCTGCCTTAGGACTGTCCATCTGGAAATCTCACAATGGATGAGTTTCAGAAAATCTATGCCAATTTTTTCCCCCAAGGAGATGCTTCCAAATTTGCTGCTCACGTGTTTCGCACATTTGATTCTAATGAGGATGGTGAGTGTTTTTGCATAGGTTGATTACCCACTGCTGACCATTTTTGAAATTCTGACTAAGTAAAACCTCTTAATTCCTTGACTTGTAAACAATGCATGCAATTTAGATATATGCTTTAAATACAGCTGTAAATGCTGCAAAGGTGTCTTCTGAACTTATCTACATACAACAATCTCACTTGTTTACTGTAGTGTTTATCGAGTATGACATCCATTGTTTGAGAACTGTGGTGAACATAGGAGTGTTGATGAAAAAGCCAAGTGTTTTAACTAAAATGCCATCCATTGTCAAAATTATTTAGTCAAACTAAATTAAGTTGCGTGAATCCTCCAATGATTGTACATTGTCACCCTCTTTACCTAACCATTTGCATTAATCAATTAATCCACTAATTAATTAATTATCAATTTTTTGTTGTTTATAGTCCATTAACTTTTGAACCAGAAATGCTAGAAAATCAATCAAAGGTTCAAAAGACTCAGATTATAGCCTAGTTTCCAAAAAAACTTGAGTCAAAATTCCATGTAGCGGTGGCACCTAAGGCCAGGTAAACCAAGCCAAAATGACCTAAAACCTACCCCACTTATGATGTCACCCACAAAAAAACTGATATCGAAAACTTCAATTTTTTTTCAATGCAATCTAGAAGACTCGCATCTTTTGAGAGTTTGAACAGCTCTCTAGCTCAATTGCCTGGTGAGTTATGGAGTTGCAAAGTGGTGCAAAAATAGCAGCTCAATGTGTTTTCAAGTATGAATATATCGTACACCGGTTCTGAAGATATTAAATGTTTCATTCTCTTCAGCATTGCCTATATTCTGTGATGTGTTGTGAAAAAACATTTTGTATCCTTGTGTTCTGTGCTTAACCATTGTCATGTAAACCATAAATAAAATAAATAGATATATAAGTGATTTTAATGTACTTACAACATTTTGTTAAATGGAGCAGAGCATGTCATTGAATGTTTGGCAATCTTTTCATGTACTTTTTGGCTACTGTTTGAGAATACTCATGATACTATGACGAATTTTAACTGGGTGTTAATGTCATGCAAAGAGATAAGTAATATTCTTCCTTCAAATGACACTTGCTTCATAGTTATAAAAACTTTTGGTGGTTATTTAATTATAAAATGTTCATGTTCAAGCCATTGTTGTTAATTATTTCAAATTTAATTGTCATCAGCAATTTTTCATTATCACACAGGTACCATAGATTTCCGTGAATTTATTGTTGCTCTCAGCGTCACATCCAGAGGAAATCTAGAAGAGAAGTTAAAATGGGCATTTTCCATGTATGATTGTGATGGAAATGGAACTATATCAAGGGATGAAATGTTGGAGATAGTCAGGGTAATTTATGAATTATAAGTTTTGTAGCTCTGTTTATTTGATAACTCAAGTAACAGCTGAACTTCGGGGCTGTGATAGCTCTAGTGGAATACCCAGTTCCCAATTGGAAGGTTGGAGTTTGACCCACAGCCACTAAGTGCATTGCCGTAGCACTCTTAAAAGACCATTCACTTCAACTACCCCACCAAAAAGCACATTTCAGGCTTCGGCCAGCTGTTAACTGCTGCCACTAAAATCAAATTAAAAAAACTCAACTACCTCAGGAATTATTTATTTAGGTTTCATTAATATTACTACAGCTATTCGGTTGTGGGTCATTCCATGTCAAATCAGCCAAAAAAAAGACAATTCTAAACCCTACCCTTTCAGATTTTAATAAAATTTGGCGTACATGTTCGCTTTGGCCCCCAAACCACAAATCTAAAATTTTTTGTTGATCGGATGATTGGTTTCAAGATATCGGTGGTTAATTTTTTTGAAAATTGAGAAAATTAGGGGGGCGCACAACTTTGAAACACCATGTCTTTTGAACTAGTGGTCCAATCTGGTAAAGTAAGGTACCAATAAAAAGGGGGGAAAGCCAGGAATTCAAATCTGACATTACTTTTGTGATTTGGGTAAATTTTAGGGTGATAACCTTTTGACCTATATTTTGACCTTGAATTTGACCCCGTGGATCAAATTATAAAATGCTGATGACCATTGGATATCATAACCCTATTTGTTTCCTTCAATATATCAAAAGATGGAATACGTAAATTTTTTTGTTTTTGAGTAATAATAGATTGAAATTAGCACATGTAGACACTATTGGTTAAGTTCACACAAATCAAATGCAAAACAAGTCTTTTAAATGCCACCATTTCACCATGCACAACCTCAATGCCAGGGTTGGGGTTATAGTTTGTTTTCAGGACATCCTAGAAAGTCAAATTAGCATGGCAAAAGTATATTTCCATGGTGAAATGACAATGTTAAAAAAGTTATGTACCTAATTCAATGTATTTTACCTATGCTATATTGTGATATGTTGTGTTTTTAAAGTATAGAAGGTTGTTAATATGTCAGTATTGGTGAGTAAGTTAAGTTTTTACACTGATGTCAACCCCTGTGATCAGAAAAAAGCAGATCACTAAGCAGAATACTTTACTGGTAAGAGAGGAAGATATCAAAATGTTGGCATTGCGAAGTAAGATTAAGTACATGATATCAATACAATTTCATGAGCAAGAATTGCTTAAGAAGTTTTCATTGCAACAAAGAAATTTGAGTGATCCATTTAATATTCATCCAAACAAGCAAAGGACAAAATAATTGCAGGTCCTTTGTAGCTATGAGAAATTAAAAAATCCACCTCCAAATGTAATTCCTAGTGAAAAACACTGCAGCACATGCGCAATTAAACTGAATAAAGAAATGAAGATATGCCAAGTTCTGCAAGATATGCCAATAAATTGCATTAATAATTCTGAAATGAACTGTGCACATTTATCTGATAATTTTTAATTACCCCAAATACAGTTTAGTTTCAAGCAGATAAATTAGATCTACTGGCAATTTTTTATTATTAGCTGACATTTCGCCCACTTATGCAAGTGGGCTTCCTCAGGGCAATGTTTTTTAACCACGTATAACATGCAACTTACTAATAGCAAAAAACAATGAGCAGTATGACGTACAAAGACAAAAAAACGCAAAACTGACCATCACGTTATAGGAATGGCTGACAGCATGCCACAGAAAAATCGTAGAAGTGTAAAATGAGAACCGCTGGGAGATGATGAAGTATAACAACACAATAAATAGCGTAAAACCCACATAAAAATGCACAAAGATGGTGAAATAGCGTGAAGATATGGGATAAAATAGAGAACAGATAAAGTGTAAAACTTGCGTGGTGAGAGTTGGCAAATTTACAGGCACAAAGGTGGTTAAAAAAGGAAGGCAAACTCAAGGAGGTTCGGTAATGGATAAGCTTCGTTCATGTTTTAAAATCTTGTAATAGATGGCCAGGAAGTTTGCGCTTTTATCGTTCACAGTGTTAGTTTTTAAATTAAATTAAAATATAAAGATTCTAAAAGATGCGTGTATGATAATTATTTGTGATGACAAAAAACGCAAAACCGACCATCACGTTAAGGAAATGGTTGACAGCATGTCACAGAAAAAACGTAGAGGTGTATAATGAAAACCGCTGGAGGATAATGAAGTATAACAGCACAATAAATAGAGTAAAACCTACATAGAAATGCACAAAAAACGGTTATATAGCGTGAAAGTATGGGGTAAAAATAAAGTGTAGAACTTGCGTGGTGAGAGTTGGCAAAGTTACAGGCAAAGAAGGCGGTAAATAAGAATACAAGCTCAAGGAAGTCTGGTAACTGATAAGCTTCGCTCATGTTTTAAAACATTGTAATAGATAGCTGGGAAGTTTGCGCTTTTATCATTCACAGTGTTAGTTTTTAAATCAATATACAAAGATTCTAAAAAGATGCGTTTATGATAATTATTTACGTGATGTAAAACTTGGGGGTAATCCCAATTGAAAGCATGGCCACTTTGGGTTGCATGTTTTGTTAATGCTGTTTTTTTCTGGGTTTTTAAGAATATTTCTAGGTAAGGTGTCTCTGTGGTGTTCTTTCAGTCGAGTACTCAGGCGTCGTTTCGTTTCTCCAATGTACCTGTGTTCACAGCTCCGACATGGAATTTCATAGACGACGCCTTGACGTTTGCTCGCAGGGATGGCGTCTTTTCCTGAAGTTAGAACTGTACTTAGTTTAATTATAGGTTTGAAAATGGTTTGTATCCGATGTCTCTCCAGAATCCGTTTCAAAGTCTCTCCCAAGTCTGCTAAGTAAGGTAGAACGACTTTGATCTAAACTCAGGAGGTCTGTTATACTGTTTCTTCTTTTTGTCCTTAATCATCCATTTCAGGTAACCATTCAACAAAAGAGTTCGTTTCACATATCTCAATTCGCTGTTTAGGTCCTGGGTTGTGGAGGAAAGTTTTTTAGCTCGTTCAAGGAGAGTGGTAACGATTGATTGCTTATGCTGTATAGGGTGTTCTGATCTAAAGTTGGGGTATCTATCAGATTGGGTTGGCTTACGATATACTGCCGAGAGTAAGTGGCCACTTGGCGAACGCTTAATCAATAGGTCTGAAAACAGAAGGCATCCTTTTTCTTTTTCCATTGTGAATTGGATGGAGCTTTCTATTGTGTTCAAATGTGTCAAGAATTCGGACAACTTTGATCTTTTCATGATCACAAAAGTATCATCTACATATCTTTTCCACAAGCATGGAGGATCTGCAAAGGTTTTAGAGCTCGTGTTTCAATGTTTTCCATGACTAAGTTTGCCACTACTGATGAGACGGGGGAGCCCATTGCTGTTCCAAAAACTTGTTTGTAGTGTTTTCCACGAAACATAAAGTTGGTTGAATTTAAGCAAATTTCAAGTCCCTTAATAAGGTCGGTTGTTGACAAACCTGTGCGTTGATTCAGTTCAGGATCGGATTGAAGATGTTGCTTAGCTATGTTTAATGCCAACTGAATTGGGACTTTTGTAAGTAAGGATACTACATCAAATGAGACCATTATTTCCTCAGTTTGGAGTAATTGAGTAATTGATGATGCAAAGTCTGAAGAGTTTCTTACATGATGTTTTGATTTTCCAATAAGTGGTTTCAATAGTGAAGATAATTCCTTAGCTAATCCGTAGGTGGGTGAGTCTGTGAAGGACACTGTGGGACGGAGAGGGATGTTTTCTTTGTGTAATTTTGGTAGTCCGTATAGTTGGGTGATGTGGCATCTGAGATTTTCAGTCTGAAGCTTGCTTCTTTTGTGATCTTATTGGATTGGAGTAGGTTGTTTATGAATTTATTGACATCTTTAGTTGTAGAAGCGGTTGGGTTGGTTTTAAGAGGTTTGTAAGTTTCTTCATGACAAATAAACAGCCACAATAATCGAAAACATTGTTTTATTCGACGTTTCAGCTTATGCGTAAGCCATCATCAGGAATAAACGAAATGCGACAGTTAAAGGAAAAATAAGGATGCAATTTAGGGCATTCATACTGTGTTGCGTCATATAGACCATTATGTGTTAAAAAGCAGCAGGGGAATGGATGAACCATCGACATTGAGATCTGGCTGGTATTGCTGTATCAGAAGAGACTCGAGTAGGT
>Ga0210059_1014517_pt1 | contig 11628 bp, 6 predicted proteins | sample Ectturendosymbi2_FD_188042 | JGI IMG/M metagenome (GOLD analysis project Ga0210059, IMG submission 188042) | Ecteinascidia turbinata endosymbiont from Florida, USA - Sample 2 (SPAdes) (version 2) | ecosystem: Host-associated > Tunicates > Ascidians > Unclassified | place: Key West, Florida... | reverse complement strand
CCACGTTCTGTATTGTCTGTTTTTATCAACCTGCGTTCTGCAGAGTGTGTGTGTTCATACTATGGACTTCGTGTCTGCTCACAAACAAATAACTTAAATTAATTAAGGCCTACGTGGACGCAACGGTTAATATCCATAACCCACTAACTGCACTACTCTGTTTTGGGACACCCCCCCAAAATAGACTCTTCTAACTACGCAATTAACTCCATCTGGATGTCTGAAGAGCAGGCTGCGCAAATGTGTAACCTTGGTCGTAAGCACCAAAGGTATCTTGCTGTTATGCAGTACAAAACAAGAGAAGACTACCTGGGCTAGGCATAGTAGCCTACATTTTTTTACAACAATCACGACACAAAATACGTTGATCAAGTGGAAATCTGACTTCTGGATGTATACAACTAGGCATGTAGGCAGGGCCGGATAAATGAACGCGAGGCCCATCAGGGCAAAGTCGTAACCTCGAGGCCCCCGACACGCTTAGCGCAAGTGCGCAGTTGCTGCTTTGCCAGCAGAAGCAGGTTGTGAACAGTGTTGCCATTCTATGTTAACAAGTTTTCCTAGAATGAAAAATCTCTACATTTCCGTACACAAGCTGAAACAAAAAACGCAACCATCTTTAGCTACAACATTTGGCCTTGAAACACGACATACTATATACGTTGCATAATTAAGAGTGCAAGATCAAAATTACATGTATAAAAATAAAAAAAAGTTTACAGATAGCACCACTGCATAACCACATGTCAATTTTTTTCAAAAAATAGTTATCTCAATGTCTTCTAAGATTAGCCAGCAACTTTGGCAATAAATCCAAAGCATAATCCCTTGCAACTCTCCAGCTGGTTGCAATTAACAAGGAAAAAGTCTCACTAGTGATAGCACCAACAGCTTCAGAATTTTAATTTTTCAAAATGTTTTCCTTTGCTTCGCCATGTAATTTGTAAATGCCTAAGTCTTTGGTTGACTTCAAAGTCACCTGAAAAATTCTCACTAGACTTAATTATTGCTTCCAAAGTGCACACAGCAAGACAATCCCTCAGCTTGTTTTCATCGTTATTCAAGCGGGAGAAAGTTCTTTCAACCTCAGCAGTGCTTTGAGGTCATGCAGTTATAAACACATTGACATTGCATTACGATTGCACTTTTCACTAGTATTGTACTTGTACTGCGGTCTTTGCAAATTGGAATAGACTAGGCTACACCTAATAGGCTAAGCCTTGGCTTTCACTCAGCAGAATGCAATTCTTGCCACCAGAAAACTTGGCCACACTGCCGTCCTTGTGTCAAAAATAACCCAGTACCACTGGGATTTATTGCCTTCTAAAGGGGCAAAAACGCATTTTCCAGTGCGTTTCAGATCTGTTTTTTAGTCGACCTGTGTGTCTAGGTTATTATGAAAAATCGACTTAAACATGTGTTTTTTGAAGTGATAAACTCATCAACAACTTCAATGTGTTCAGTAATATAAAGATAACATTACGTTACAGTGATTATATGCGCACATCAGATGAGAAAGTAGGCTACGCATATCGGATGAAGCAGAACGTGTTCAATCGGTTTCATATTGTCATATAAGATCATTGTCAGGTCATAATATACAGTGGTGTGTTTAAAGGGAAGGCAAGTGAGGCACTTGCCTCAGCCCCCCCTTTGCAACTGTAATGTGTAAAGCAGCCTACCTTGTTTTCAAAAGGGCCCAACAGCAATTGCAATGTATAAGTGGGCTACTTTGCTTTCAAAGGGGCCTCCAACGGCAGTTGCAATTTGTAAATACCTTGCTTTCAAAGGGGCTCAAAGAAACTGTAATGCACTTTTCTTTGAAAGGGCCCCCTAACTTCACTGATTTCTAATGCTTTATATTTCAATTTGGGGGATCGAAGCTTTCTCTGGGGTGCTAAGTGGTGACGAACTGGAATTTTGGGACCCCTGTGACAGCGTGCCCCCCCAATTGGGGGGTATGGAGTGCGGCTGATACGGCTCTGTGTATGCTAGATATAGGCACAATTTTTACGAAAGATCAACCAAGAAAATAAATGTTTTGAAATAGAAAATGTGTATTCCTTTTTTATTAACCCTGCTCAGGTAACCTCTGCCCAAATTGGGCAAACGGTTCTTCTACTGAAATTAAAAATTGGTTAACGTTCATGTAGAAAGCTGATTCTTTCAGTAGCTGCATTTTTTAGACGCTCTTTCGGGCAGTCCTATCGAAATCTGCACAAGTTTTGTAGTTTTTGATGGGGAACAAAAATTTGCCCAAATTGACCCATGGTTACCGGAGGTGTAACAACATTCCTACACAAAGATCCCTCCTAAGGTAACCTTGACCAATTTGGGCAAAAGGAGTTGGTGCATGTAGGTTCACTAGTAAGCCACGCCAGTAACCTTTGACCGAAACCAACACGGGAGCAGATCACGCGAGTGCAAGCCTTGACGACGCAAATCAATTTGGCGCGAATGGCTCCTGCTCAGCTCGCGGTTTTCATTGAGAAACAGGCTGGAGAATGTATGACGCCTTCTCCGTCAGAGGAAATTAGAGCCAGAAAGGGCCTGCACCTTGTGCACTTGTGGTGAAAGGTCAAAGCATTTTATTGAGGACATGATGAACATTGTGCTTCTCTTTACCCAATTGAAGTTTCTAGAACTCTGGCTTAGCCAAAAAAGGCTTGCTCCTTGTTGTGCGTGCACTTGTGGTAAAAGGTCAAAGCATATTATTGAGGACATGAACTTTGAGACCAGACAACGCTGTGGAACCTGTCCCGTGAACAAGTTTCACGCGCCAACTCACACCCATGGAATACTGACCCCGGGTGATTCCACCCAGACAGGAGTGGTGGCCACGTGGTCCCTAGGTGAAAATCACCCGATGTTATGGTTGTTTGTGAGTTCAGGTGAAAATCACCCCACATTATGGTTAGTGTGAGTTCGAGTGAAAATCACCCCACATTATGGTGAGTGTGAGTTCGGGTGAAAATCACCCCACGTTGTGGTTAGTGTGCGTTTGAGGTGAAAATCACCCGACGTTATGGTTAGAGTGAGTTTTTGGTTTCCCTGTTAATGCCTTGACCTTGTACAAATTGACAAAACTCCACTAATTTATAGTTTTTATATTTCAATTTGGGGGGGCTTGGTGCATTGTTTGGGTGAGCTTAGCCCACCAAATCCCCCTGTGGTGACGGAACTGACTGGCCGTATGTGAGACATGAAAGTTAATAGCAGTGCCGTGATCAATCTGATGCTCAACGATTGTCGGAAAGCATTTCCCATTTTGGGCAAGGTTACCTTATGTGCTTATGTGCCTGATTTTCGTAAAAAAATTGCCCATTTTGGGCAAGGTTGATTAATGTGCCTGAAAATTGCGATGAAAATAGAAAAAGTTCATGTCGCAACCTAATTTACTTTTATTGCAGATAGCACCACAAGCTTGAAATGAGGTTCTGTTTAAGCCCTAAACCGGCCAGAAATGATGTGTATTGGCGGAATTTTTGGATTTTCTTTACTTTTTCGTTGATTTGCTAAGAGCACTTCCCACATATTTGTTTCGAAAATTGCTTTTGTTCTTCACCATATAAAAAATTTTCCAAAATCAACACGTTGTTATTTTCTGATCGGATGAGCTTGAGAAGACTTGCTAAGTTGTAAAAAAAACGCGAGCGCGTCTAAACCTGTCAGTTTGTCCAGTATAAGCGAATAAACAAAATCTGCCCATTTTGGGCAAGGACTACAAAAGCGTTTGTGTTTAGAGGTTACCTGAGCAGGGTTAAAACTTTTTAGCAAATAAAATATAAATTATCCATAAGGACCATAACAGTCTTCTGTACTCATTTATGTAAATTATAAAGAATATCAAGACAGGCAAGTAATACCGTTATCAAAATTTATATAGGCCTATATTATTGGCTGACAAAGTATAAGTCTTACAAAAAATCCCACGACGTACTGCTACTGCAAAAGGTAATTTTTTGGAGTGACGCCTTCAACACCATATTCAATTATGAATGTCAGGACGTTTTCAGGACACGATAATTTTAATTTGCACGAAGTAACACTGTACTAGCATTTTGTAATATAGAATCCCCTCGTGAATAATTGCTTGTCGTCTACGTCTGACCTGTACGAAGCTCCTAAATTCTCACACATAGATTTTATTTCTTCACAGTCATGTCAGTAACAAAGGCCTTGGACTTCGAACAGAAACTAAGTTTGGAAAGAAAAATGTAGCTCTAAACAAGGCTAACATATCTCTTTGATGAGTTAACATTTTTTGCCCAGCTGGTACGGTACGATAACAACTGCTGATGTTTCGAGAACTAACGTTCTCTTCCTTGGTCTCTGGACTGAGGCATTGTGCTTAGCTTATTATCGCACAATATTGGCCATCAGAAGAAATTTCGTGAAGTCCGAGTGAGCCGCAGCTGTTTAAGTAATTTTTAAATGTGAGAGGCTTAACAGCATTTATTTGCGTAAAAGTCAGATTTTCACAGCCACTGACTTAAGCTCGTCACAACCGGATTCTGACTAATATCTTCTTACCTGAAACGCAATAGCACGGACCGACTGAACCTCACCTATAACGTGAGAAGGACCAGGTTTTGTAGATTTGGCAAGGGAGCTTTCTTCGTCTATCACGGTGGTTCTTAAACTTTTCTCTGCCTTGCCTCCCTCAAGTAGTTGTTCTTTGTTTCAAGCACCCCTAACTTTAAATAGGCAAATTGGACGGAACACTCTTTCGTTCAAAAGCTTTCCATGATGTAGCAGGCGTAATAGCTCGCGCCTCCTATGAAATTAGTTGACGCCCCCCTGGGGAGGCGCACAACATCGATTAAGAACCCCTGGTCTATCACAATGTCTGACCCTCGTGATGTGTTACAACACCATAGTTTTGTCATAATATACTAAATGATGGTGCTGACACAACTCGCTCTGCATTACATGTGGGCGCTGTGTTGATGCAGATTTGCAGTTTTAATGGTCGCATGGGTGCAAGATAGAGGTTCACGAAAGTGTAAGTCACAAACTAATTTTTGCCATACACCCAGGGCCGGATTAAGGGGGGGAAACGGGGGCAATTGCCCCGGGCCCTCCGCTCCAAGGGGGCCCCCCGTGATGAAATTTATTTGTTTTAAATATTCGGATGAAAAATTGTCGTGATTCAAAAGAGATACAAGAATACGAACTCTATATTCCGGTGTTGCGTTGAGTATCATTGATTTCTCTGCAAGTTCGGCTTTCTGCCAGTTTTAGTAATCACTACTGAATATAAATATTTTCGGTTTTGTTTAATGCAAATATATTTGATTTTTGCATGTAACCTTTCCTAATAGTCATTCTTTGTGTTTATCTACTCGTGCATCACGCCTGCTGCACAAACGTCGCGAAAACGATACTATTTGCGTGCTTAAGCAGCAAAATAGTTCTTCTGTGGTTGCTGGTTAGTATCAACCATTCTGTTATTTCTTGTGCGGTCTGGGGGTAGCCACAGCCGAACTGCGCCCTTTGTTTCGTCATAAAGTGCAACGTATGGTAGAAACGCACTTTTCCTCCAATGGCTACAATCCTTGCGTTACATCATAAACATATGAAGCTAGTCAAGCCACATGTAATTGCGTGGTCAGTCAGAAAAGGTTTTTGGCCAGTCGATTTGTAGAACGAAAGAGCAGAAACGAAATTGCAGTGTTTAACTAGCGCGATGCCGAAATCTGTGATGCCATCAACAGCTAAAAATGGCAAAGTTTCTAAGGAGAAAAAGCGCAAGAATCTGATAGTGTTAGCTAAAACGCCGCGACTGAAACGTTTTTTTCCAGCAAAGCTTAGCAGCAATGTTGAAACAGTGGCGTTAACTAGAGCACCTGAAAATGTAGGTGAAAATCATGAAATAAATTTCGAAGCATGTTTCGCATTCAGACTGGCTGGCTATATTGACATGTTATTTTTCCGGTGTTTTTGGTTGTAATCTGTGGTTTCTGTTTATTGTTCGGCTGAATGATGTTTTTTGCCGAGTCACTCTCTAGCCCAAGTGTTCCCAATCTGGGGTACATTTGCTAATCTCAAAGGGGTACATTCAGGGGCGTAACGAGGTTAGATGGCGCCCAGTACAAGAAGCAAGTTTGGCGACCACATTTTCAAAACAGGTCTTTTGGAAGCAAATGTACTGTATGGAAGGAAGTGTTTGTGACATTGTTGGGACTTTTCGGCGCCCCCCGCAGTGATATGCCCCCCCTTATTGACTCGGCGCTCGGGGAATTGCGCCCTCCTCGTAACGCCTCTGGGTACATTAATTGTACAACCGCAACAAATTAAGTTTGAGACATAAAACTGAGTCTACCTAAAGTTCTCTTGAAATTCAGTGGGTTTTTGTTGTTTTACTCAGCCTTTTTGTCATAAGAAACTTCAGGGTACAAGCTCACCTGCCGAACTGCTGAAGGGGTACATGGTCAGAGAAAGGTTGGGAACCCATGCTCCAGCCTATGGAAATATTTTTCCTTAATGAGAATACACTGTAGTGTTTATATCATAAACTCTCTTCTCGCAGCTAACTCTATGTGCGGTTGTGTAGGGCCTACGAGAGGGAGGTACATCGTACCCGGGCCCTAGAGTTACTGGGGCTCGGAAGGATGAAAGTACACAGGCAAAGTTTTTCTGTAATCAAGCTCAAAATTACGAGTGTACATGGTAGCTGCCAATATCACACTTAGTATATTTCTAAATCGTGGCATTGTAGCTGTTTTATCTATATTCTAATTATTATAGAAACAAGCTATACAAGTTTCAACAAGAAATCCAGAAGCTAAGAGGCCCAGTATCGGTCTTCGTTCCCCCAGGTATAATTTTTCTCGAAGGCCCTGCAGTTGAGTATCGTATTTATTCGATTGTAAGCCGCGGCTTATAAAGATTTTTTATCATTTCATGCGGCTTACAATCAAGGGCGGCTTACATTTTTTATTTCTTTACTTTGTCGAAAGGTGTAAATGACGCTCAGTCTTTCCTCGGCTACATTTTGTCGACCAAACTCTTCTTTCGCATTCGATTTTCTTCAGCATCACGTGCACATCCGTCACATGAGGGATTATGATAAACAGAAGGCGGTTGTACTGGTGTAAGCATCATTAATACCGGGGTTGCCAATTAACAGGTAACACACGAGTACGCGAACGTCGCGAGTGCGTCTCAGAGGCTTAGGTAACTTATGTTCAAGTGCAGTTTACAATCAGGGGCAGCTTACATTAATTTTTAACACCATTTCGTGCGGCTTACAATCAAAGGCGGCTAACAATCGAATGAATTCGGCAGGCACATAATCGACTACTGGAAAAAGTAAATGAGAACGTTGCGAATCAGCGAAAACAAATTTTACAAATGATGACGTCATGAAATTCGTCATAGGGTCCCCCCAATGAAAATTGCCCCGGGCCCCCCTTCCCTTTAATCCGGCTCTGCATACACCTTTTACGCCCCCGTCAAAGTGGCGCCCATGGCACGTGCCATGCCTGCCATACCCTATAGATACGCCACTGATATTACCATTTAAACATGACTTTTAAGTGTTCATAGTAAAATCTAATCAAGGAAAAAATTAGAAAAAAAATTATTTAACTATTATATAAGCGATTTTCTGGTATTCTTATTCGCAAAATTTCTAATAACACTATCAAAATCAACTTGTCTGGCAATGCTAGACTCAGTGTTTAATCTTGCTAGGTCAAGAAGTCGAATTTGTGACATAGCAGACCGCAAAATTTTTTTTTACAAGTTTAAGCTTGAAAAATCTTTCAGCAGATGCCACTGTAGCTAGAATTGTCAAGAATATTCTCAATATAATACAAACATTTGGAAATGATTCACACAAGCCACAAGGGCCACAAGGCGGCGACCACTGCTTTAAAGCATTGTCGAAATACTGTAAGTGGTTAGTTTCTCCTGTATGTTTCGAAATATTCAGATTTCTAGGTATGCCCGCTAATCCTAAACTCACATTCGACTCGACCTTGTATCAGCTTGCGGCGCAAGTTTAACAGTCAGCAAAATGCACAGCACACCTTCGCGGTGCACTACAGCACTTGCTTCCTGCACTGCAGTTACTTGTTAATTTTAAACTTTTCAGTTATTACCTTACACATATGCGCAACATTCGAGGGCTACTGCTGTTAGATTAGATTGTATTGTGAACTGGCATGTTTCCAATCAAATTTCATTTGAAGTATCTCTTAGTTTAAAACTCTTGGTTTATTAGAGAGTTTTTATTAAAGATTTGTTTGAAAATGTTTAATAATGAAAGACGGAAGGGAATATTCACTTTAATGGACACACTGGGACAGTAATCGTAAATGTCTTAAATTCGACAAAGTAGGCAAACCTTCAAGTTCAACAATAATTACTGCTAATAATTATCAATACATCGTGTCAGGAAAATGCACTGCCAGCAATTCACATTAAAATACATCACACTTCTTACAAAATCCTTTAGGCCAAACCAGTTTTATCACCGGGCGAGATTAATTTCGCTATATTATTCCGAGTTTGTTAGTAACAAACACCCAACCGTTCCTTCAGCAGGCCCGTAAATAGGGGGTAGCATGGGGCGAAGGCCCCCTAGAAAAATTTTTTTCCTCCTGGAAAAATGTGCTAGACGAAGTTAAAAACTATTGGACATAGTTAAAAAAAATTGTGCCCCTCTCAGAAAATTATTCGCCCCCTTGGTGTCTCAAGCTAGTTACGGGCCTGTCCTGTTTCAGGTCCCTCAGTAGCTGTCGGGCTCCGGAACAATGTACATGCTGGACACACCTCTCATAGGCCTTGAACCAGTAACCCAAACTCTGGGCTGCGAGTTTAAACCTTGTAGATAGGCATACCATAAGTCCCGTTTTATCCAGGACAGTCCCGGTTTAAAGGCTTTGTCCCGGGCGTCCCGGTCAGTCGACCAAAATGTCCCGGTTAGGCATTCAGTCAGCGATCATACATAACATGTAGTCTCATAACAGAAGTAGAATGTAAAAGCCTTCATCTCATGTAAATTAAATACTGACTTTTCCCGCTGTGATTTTTACGAGAAAATAAAATCGAACAAAAATTTTTGAAGAACGTATTCTCTACACAAACGTATGATTAGGCGAATGTGTAACTTTACAAATGCTTGAACATTGCTTTGTTTCATAGTAAAATGTATAATTTCTATTTTTCTTGGTGTCTTAACTATAGGAATCCAAAATAGCTACATACTCCAAGTGAGATATAAACCACATTTATCTGACAAGGTTCGTTGTTCTGAAGCGTCCCGGTTTTCAATCATAAAAATATAGTATGCCTTCTTATAGAGACACTCCAATTGTGTCTTTTTCTCAAACATTCACACACTATTGCACTTATTTGCAACGTTGCCAGTCACAACAGCAACAAATGAACATTCATTTTCAACACTTCTACGGTTGCTAGCGTATCTACGCAGCATTATGGGGCAAAACCAGGCCCGTAACTAGTAAGAAAGATTTTCGGCCCCCCTGGAAAAATGTGTTGTACATACTTTGAAACTATTGGACACAGGCCCGTAACCAGGGGGAAGGGGTGCAAAGTCTCCCCTGCAAACCTTTTCGCCCCCCTGGAAAAATCTGTTGGGCATAGTTGAAAACCATTGGACATAGTTTGAAAATTTTTGGCCCCTCTCAGAAAACTCTCCGCTACCCCTGCTGTCCCAACCAGGCTGCGGGCATGATTGGACATAGCTTAACCGCTGGTTACGGCCCTGGGCGAAGCTGTCTGATGGATTAGATTTTTTGACGAATAAGCGTGATGTGACATTGATCCTGAGATGGTTATTGACGAGTTGCTCAAAAAGAAACGCAGACTGAATTTGATGTTTTAATTATGCTCGCAGGTATTTGTAAAGTCAAAGTTTGGCTATTGGTATCTTCTGATTTGTTCCTTTGAATCCACTTACATAACTTTTAGTTGATTTCAACTTATTCAATAGGCGTAATTAGTGATATTCTCGAGGACAACATTACACGGCGCTTCGCTTTCCGCTACTCTTAATGTTCATTGAAAACTGTTTGGTTAATAACTGCTTGATAATGATCACTGCGAAAGTAAACGTTTTCTTGTCTGTTAAAATTTATCGATGCCGACTGGTAGAAGATATTTTACGTCATATCCTGTCGTAATAGACCAGAAATTGGCCAGTTACATCAAAATGATTTTTGTGCAAAATAGCTAAAGTTTGAAATCTGATAACGTCAGCGACTGGCCCCTCCCGATCGAAATTCATGGCTGCGCCACTGCCATAGGTGAATTATACTGTACTTAAAAGGGGTTCACTGCTAACTCGTCAATGGTAATGGTAATGGTTTATTGTTTCATATGACTCAGCCAATAAGCAGAAGCACCATAAAAGCCATCGCATGCAGTAAACCAACCATTAGTGAAAATTAGAACAAATGAAAACACAATGGCATAATAGCTGATCGGTGTAAATAAAGACGGGCGCCGTGTCATCATATTTTTTTCTCAGTGAACTGTGTAACATGTGTATTGTTCAAGGGTATATACCCAATTCCTGTTTAAACACAACAATAGTTCCCATATGCAAAAACAAGAATGGGAATATGTCTGACACTTCAAATTACAGACCAGTCGCAGTAGCCAGTGGTGTCAAAGCTGCTTGAGCACTTCATTTTATTTAACATCTCTCCTTTCCTTGGAACCACAGACAATCAGTTTGGTTTTAAGGCTGGTCATAGCACTGATCAATGTACATTTTTGTTAAAGCAAACTGCCTCATACTTTGTAACCCATGGTTCATCTGTGCGTGCTGTGTTTTAGATGCCTCGAAAGCATTCGATCGAGTACTACACATGAAATTATTTGAGAAACTAATTCAAAGAAAGGTGTCAATGTGTTTTGTGTCCGCCTACTGAAACATTGGTACAAAGAACAAACGATGCAAATAAAGTGGGGCAAGCATTTTTCTGAACCGTTTCATGTGCCTAATGGGATTAGACAAGGGGGAGTACTGAGTCCATACTTGTTTGCTGTTTATTTAGATTTGTCCAATGAACTAAACAACATTAAAGCAGGGTGTTATATTGATGAAGTTTTATTAAATCACTTGATGTTTGCTAACGATATATGTGTGTTCTGTCCAAGTGTACGTTGGTTGCAAAGAATACTAGATGTGTGCCAGGCGTATGCAGAATCGCATGGGATTATTTTGAACTGCAACAAAACTGTTTGTATGACAGTTTCATCAACACTAAAAAAGCCTTCAAAAAACTATACATGTTTTATTTCGAGACGTTTCGGATTATTCTTAATCCATCTTCAGTCAGAAAATATGCTCCAATGTTTGTATGACGTTTAAGGCTAAAAGTGCAAAAAGCACAGCCACTCCAGTCTTGAAATTGGGTGGTCAATACGTAAACTCTGTTGACCAATACAAATATCTGGGGATTGTATTGGATACTGAGCTCTCAGATGACAAAGACATTCCGAGACAACTGCGATATCAATGCTGTGCAGCAAACAAGCTGCAAGCCTCTTTTTCCCGTTGTTCAAATGCAGTTAAAAACGTACTTTTTCGTTCCTTTTGTACGCCCATGTATGCATCTCAATTATGGTGTAATTTCAGGAAGTCATGCA